>Ga0209211_10004486_pt1 | contig 21626 bp, 21 predicted proteins | sample RifGroA2_FD_183992 | JGI IMG/M metagenome (GOLD analysis project Ga0209211, IMG submission 183992) | Groundwater microbial communities from Rifle, Colorado, USA - Groundwater A2 (SPAdes) (version 2) | ecosystem: Environmental > Aquatic > Deep subsurface > Groundwater | place: Rifle, Colorado...
GGCCAACAAAGAAAGAGATTGAGAAAAGAATGAAGAAACTTTAAAGCTCGTCACTGAATTTTATTTCTCCGTGGGAACCCTCCCCTTTTCGGGGACTCCCAAGTCGAAAAAAATTAAGCGCCTCGCTTTTGCTATTTTAATGCAATTTTCAAAATAATTTGTTATAGTTTATAAATTATGAAATTCGACATCAAAGATATTAAACTCGCTCCCTTGGGTTCGCAATTAATTAATTGGGCCTATTTGCAGATGCCGGTGTTGGATCTGATTAGAAAAAGATTTAAAAAAGAACAGACTTTGAAAGGTGTGACAATCGCCTGTTGTCTTCATGTCACTTCCGAAACTGCCAACTTAATGATTACCTTAAAAGAAGGCGGAGCCAAAGTTTTTTTATGCGCCTCCAATCCCCTATCAACTAATGACGCGGTCGCCGCCTCGCTTGTCAAAGATTATTCTATCCCCACTTTTGCCATAAAAGGCGAAGATAATAGAAGTTATTATTCTCACTTAAATAGTGTTCTTGATGAAAAACCTAACTTGACGATGGATGACGGGGCGGACTTGGTTAGTTTACTGCATAGTAAAAGAACTAATTTATTAAAAGGTGTCATCGGATCAAGTGAGGAAACGACGACCGGAGTGATTCGTCTGCGGGCAATGGAAAAAGATAAAGCCTTAAAGATTCCAGTGTTGGCCGTTAATGATAATTTGACTAAACATTTGTTTGACAACCGTTACGGAACCGGTCAATCGAGTATCGACGGAATTATCCGGGCGACCAATATACTGCTCGCCGGAAAAAAATTTGTCGTCTGTGGATATGGCTGGTGCGGACGCGGAGTAGCTATGAGAGCCAAAGGCATGGGTAGTCAGGTAATTGTTTGTGAGGTTGATCCAGTTAAAGCCCTTGAAGCTTTAATGGATGGGTTTTTGGTAATGACTTTGTTAGAGGCGATTAAACAGGCTGATATTGTTTTATCGACAACGGGAGATAAACATGTAATCGATGAAAGGCATTTAAAGGTAGCAAAACCGGGTGTAATTTTAGCCAATGCCGGACATTTTGATGTTGAGATTAATAAAGAAGCTTTAAATAAATTAGCCAAGCAAATTAGACAAGTCCGTCCGATGGTAACCGAATATGATTTCGGAACAAAAAGAGTTTATTTGTTGGCTGACGGAAGATTAGTTAATCTAGCGGCGGCTGAAGGACATCCGGCTTCGGTAATGGATATGAGTTTTGCCGGACAGGCAATGGGGGCGGAGTTTATTTGGAAAAATAAAGGAAAATTAAAAAATAAAGTTTATTCATTACCAAAAAAGCTTGACGACCAAATTGCCTACTTGAAATTAAATTCAGAAGGTGTTAGGATTGACAAATTAACTAAAGAACAGAAAAAATATTTAAATAGCTGGGAAGAAGGAACTTAAATATCAAGAGAAATAGTAAGGGTTCTAGCCCAATAGGAACTATTCACCAACCGTCCCGATTTAATCGGGAACGGTGGTAAAACTAGAGGCGATATGCTTGCCATTATAAATTAAAGCAAGAAAAATATATGCATACTTTCACTTCAGAATCTGTTTGTGCAGGACATCCGGACAAAATTTGCGATCAGATTAGTGATGCCATCTTGGACGAGGCTTTTAAGGTTGATAAATATTCTCGAGTCGCCGTTGAGACGATGGTGACAAAAAATTTTATAGCTATGGCCGGTGAAGTAACTACTAAAGCCAAATTGAACTATAAAAAAATTGCTCAACGGGTAATAAGAAATTTGGGTTACATCATCCCGGTGTTAAATTTTTCTGACAAATCAGAAATTGTTATTAAAATCCATACCCAGTCGCCAGAAATTGCCGTTGGCGTCGACAATTTGGGAGCTGGAGATCAGGGAATGATGTTTGGATATGCAAGTTGTGAAACTAAAGAGTTAATGCCGCTTCCTATAATGCTGGCGCATCGATTAGCCATGGGAATTGATAGTCTTCGGGAATCGAAACGACTCCCCTACCTAAGACCTGATGGAAAAACTCAGGTGACGGTCGGTTATGAAAAAAATGTTCCTAAAACAGTAGAAAACGTTGTTTTGGCAGTACCGCATCAAGAAAAAATAAAACTTTCTCAAGTTAAAGAAGATCTATTTAATTTATTAGTGACTCCAATTTTAAAAGAATACGATTTTAAAATTAAACGTGATCAATTAATTGTAAATGGAACAGGAGTTTGGCATATTGGTGGGCCATCTTCTGATACCGGGGTGACCGGACGAAAAATAGTTGTTGACACTTATGGAGGTATGGCTAGGGTAGGCGGTGGCGCATTTTCTGGGAAAGATCCAACAAAAGTTGATAGATCAGCGGCATACGGAGCTCGTTATTTAGCGAAAAATATTGTGGCCAATAAATTGGCCGATCGCTGCGAAATAAGATTGGCTTATTTTATTGGTGCAAAAAAACCGGTTATGCAAGAAGTAGAAACTTTTGGAACTGAAAAAAAATCGGCGAAAATAATAAAAAGTTTTGTCGATAAATTATTAAACACGTCTTTAAAAGGAATTATTGAGGGATTAAATTTGAGACGACCGATTTATTTTAAAACTGCTTCATATGGACATTTTGGCCGAGATATATTTCCATGGGAGAAGGTTGTGGTAAAATAAGTTACTATGAGTTTAAGTTTGTCGATAGTAATTCCTACTTTAAACAACGTTAAGGGGGTAAAATACTTACTAAATTATTTTAAAAATAAACCTTATAAAATCGTAGTGGTTGATAACAAAAAGAAAAATCTCGGTTTTGCCGGAGGTGTCAACAAAGGAGCAAAGAATATTAAAACGAAATGGGTATTGATTTTGAATGACGACATTGAGTTTTATGATAATGTATCGATTAATCGATTAATCGAATTTGCTGAGAAAGAAAAATTTGACGCGGTGTCTCCTATTTTAGTTAATCCAAATGGAAAGGTGGAGAATTATGGATACAGGCTTTTACCAATTGGAAAAATAGAATTGATAAAAGAATTTTCTCCCGCCAATGGCGAGATTCAATTTTCAAACGTTGATGGATTGACGGCGGCGTGTTTATTGATTAGAATGCCTGTTTTTAAAAAACTAAAAGGCTTTGATGAAAGTTTTTTTGCCTATCTTGAGGACATAGATTTTTTTCTTCGCTTCAAGAAAGCCGGATATAAAATGGCGATTTCAGACAATATTAAGGTTCTCCATAAGCATATGACGACTTCAAAGACAATGGGTAATTTTAAAGCCCGTCAGGATATGATTAACTGGTGGCGGCTTTACTTTAAACATAAGGACAGATTTAAATTAAATATCGCTTTTGTTATTGAAAGATTAAGAAATGTTTCAGGATTTGTCAAGGCTACTTTCTCCAATTTCTTTTTGATTTAAAAAAGTCTTCACGAATTGAGAGATCGGCCACATGTAAAAACCATTCTTGAAATATTTTTGCGAAAGAAATTGATATTAGAATCATATAAAAAATTTGTCCTGTAATTATTGACGGATAATAGTTTTTTCCCAGAAAAATTAAAAAAAATATCCACTCAAAAAAATTAGGAAAAAATAAAAGTATTCCCCTATTTCCACTAAAATAATAAATTAATTGACCAACAACGCGATAGATAAAAAGAATTAACAAATAGATTTTATAATCGGGATAATTAATATATGAGTAAATCATTATATTAACAAACCACCAGAGATCCAGATTTTTGTCAATCATTTGATAGAGTTTTTTTGAAACTATTTTGTGGGCAAAATCAGCGTCGATTAGATCAAGAAAAAATGATACAATTATTGACAATAAAGGCCAAACGAAAATAATCGGAGCAAAAATAATTCGCAAAAATATTATTAAAATATATAAAAACTTAGGCATCAATTTATTATATGAAAAAAAAATTAAAAATAGCGATGTTTTTTTCTAGTGACCCCTCTCAGACTGGCGGAGTTCAAGAACACATTTATAATCTTTCTAAAATCCTAGATCGTTTTGGTCATAAAGTTGACATTTATGGTCCAGAAAAAAACATTTTTCAATATCAAAATTATTATTCAATAAGCAAATCAATAAAAGTACCTGTTCCTAATGGTAATTGGTCAAATATCACCATCGAAAAAGACAATAACGGACAATTAATCAATAAAATTAATCAAAAAAATTATGATATCATCCATATTCATGAACCTTATATTCCTTTTGTGGGTTGGGGAATAATGAAAAAAACTCAATCAAAAAAAGTGGCTACTTTTCATTCTGCTTGGGAAAAACATTCAATTATAAGTTTTATCAATCCTTTTATAACCCTTTTTCAAGATACTTTTTCCACAAATTTCTCCGGAGCAATTTTTGTTTCGAAAATTGTTAAAAAGCGCTGGCAAGAACTTTGTGGAAAAGAAGTCAAGCAAAAAATTATTCATAATGGGGTTGATAAAATGTTTTATCCAATAAAAAAACAAATAACAAATAATTTAAAAATATTATTTTTAGGAAGACTGGTAGAAAAAAAAGGGCCGAAATATTTATTGAAAGCTTTTTATAAAATTATCAAAAAATTTCTTAAATTAAAACTAATAATTGTTGGCAAAGGAGAATACAAAAAATCTTTAGAAAATTATGTTAAAGATAGAAATTTAGAAAGTAATGTGGCTTTTGAGGGAGAAATTATTGGACAAAAAAGAGTTAAATATTATCAACAGGCTGATATTTTTTGTGCCCCGTATTCTGACGAAGCATTTGGCATCACGGTGCTTGAAGCAATGGTTACTGGTACCCCAATTGTTGGTTTCAATAACAGCGCTTTTCAAGAAATACTCAAAGATTATCCTTATCCAGAACTTTTAGTTAAGTCGCGGGACGTTGATAAGTTAGCTTTAGCTTTAGAAAAAATAATTGAAGATAAAAATATGCGCAAGGAAATTTCTTCTTGGTTACTCAAAGAAAGTAAGAAGTATAGTTGGGAAAAAATTGCTAAGGAAACAGAAGAATTTTATTATCAAATTCTAAATAAAACATGAAAAATATCAGAAATTTTGCCATTATTGCCCATATTGATCACGGTAAATCAACACTGGCTGATCGATTGTTGGAATTAACCGGGACCGTCGAAGCAGGTCATCATCAAGAACAAATGCTTGACCAGAATCCAATTTCGAGAGAACGTGGTATAACAATTAAATTGGCACCAGTGAGGATGAAATATAAAGAATATATCCTAAATTTGATTGACACACCCGGTCACGTAGATTTTTCTTACGAGGTAGATCGAACCCTCGCCTGCGTTGAAGGGGTTGTTCTACTGGTCGATGCCACCCAAGGCATTCAAGCTCAGACGATTGCCAATGCTTATAAGGCAATAGAAAAGAATTTGGTAATAATTCCCGTCGTCAATAAAATAGATATGGCTAACGCTGAAGTTGAAAAAACAAAAAAACAGTTAACAGATTTTTTGGGAGTAAAAAATGAAGAGATATTTTGCGTGTCAGCTAAGACGGGGCAAGGTGTTAAGGATTTATTGGAAACAATAATTAAAAAAATTCCATCACCAAGTGATAAACAGGGTCGGACCCTCCTGGAGGGTCCGACCCTACAGGCTCTAATCTTCGATTCTTATTATGATTCCCATCGGGGAGTAATTGCGTTTGTTCGTGTCTTTGACGGGGAATTAAAAAAAGGCAAGAGGGTTAGACTTTTGGCCGCCAATGAAACTTTTGAAGTCCAAGATGTAGGATACTTTAAACCTGACCTGACTTCGCAAGAATTTCTTACAAACGGTGACATCGGGTACGTTGTTACCAATCTAAAAGATATTCACAAGGTTTCTGTTGGTGATTCGATTGTTCCTGTAGGGGACGCATTTATGCATCCCATACCTGGATATAAGAAGGTCAAGCCAATGGTGTTTGCCTCTATTTTTCCGACGGATACAGGAGACTATCTGAATTTACAAAAAGCTTTAGAAAAACTTTATCTCAACGATTCTTCTCTTGAATTTACTTCGATTCACAGCATGGCGTTGGGTGCCGGATTTAGAGTTGGTTTTTTAGGTCTATTGCATGCCGACGTGGTACGGGAAAGATTGGAACGGGAATTTGACCTGTCTTTAGTTTTGACCCCGCCACAAGTCAATTTTAAACACGAAAACAATACCTTTTTTGAACCTTATGTCAAGATAATGATTGTTACTCCGGACAACTATGTTGGCGTTGTTATGCAGTTATGCCAAAATTACCGGGGAAAATTTTTGCATATGGATAATAAAAATCAAACCGTTTTAGAATACGAGTTACCTATGTCAGAATTAATTTCTGACTTTTTTGACAACTTAAAAAGTGCTTCTTCCGGCTATGCATCCCTAGATTGGGAGTTTTTGCGTTATCAACAGGTTAAGGCGGATAAATTAGAATTACTTTTGAATTTAGAACCGATTGATGAATTTAGTGAAGTTGTTGTTGAAGAGCGAGCTTATGAAAAAGCCAGTTTTTTGACGACCCGTTTAAAAGAGCTAATTCCCCGTCAACAGTACGAAGTAAAAATTCAGGCAAAGTATAAAGGAAAAATAATTGCCTCATCTCGTTTAGCACCGTTTAGAAAAGACGTTCTTATTAAAAGCGGTAAACTAGTTGGCGGCGGCGATTTTGGGCGTAAGCGAAAACTTTTGGATAAACAAAAAGAAGGAAAAAAGAAAATGAAGATGATTGGGAAAGTCGAAATCCCAAAAGAAGCCTTTATGAAATTATTTAAGAGGTAGACTTTTGTATTTGTGAAATCTTATATATCCCAAACAAAAGTATCGCTCCGGCCACATACTGAGACGGCGCAAGGAAACTTTTGTACAACGTCGCATCAATAAAGACTGCAAGGAGAGGGTACACGAGTTCAAGGATCGTCGATACATTTGCCTGTATCTTCTTCAAGCCGCGATAATAAATAGCAACCGAAACCATTCCGGTTGAAACCGCAATCAGTAAAAAACGGCTAAACTGTGAAACCGTTGGAGAAGAAAGACTTTTACTTTGACCAAGAAGAAAAACCATTCCCAATGCCAAAATACTGGTTAGTACAAACCGTAGGCTGGTTATGTACATGCTCGGTCTTTTTTTAAGAGCCAGTTTGGAAAATGCGGTTGAAGATCCCCAGGCAAAAGCTGCACCCAGTGCATATAATGCCGCAATAATTGTTCCTGTTCCGGTTGTTAAATTGATGTAGCCGTTTTTAAACGTAACAAAATATGCGGCGACTAAGGCAACAACAGCCCACTTAATGTATGATTTTGTAATTTTTTCTTTAAGGACAATTGCGGCCGTTGAAATTGCAAAGATCGGCTGTAGTTTTTGGATAAGGTAGACGACACTAAAAGAAATAAAGTTTGTTTTGAGAAGCGCGGTAGTAAACCACAACGTTCCAAGTACTCCGCTGAACATAGAAATAAAAAGAAGCAAAAAAAACTCTTTTCTGGTCAAACCTTCTTTTTTAAAAGACCAAATAAGATATGGGAGAAGAATAACTGCGCCAAACAGATGCTCGTAAAATACTATCGTAATAGAAGGAAGCGTAAACAAGCTTCTTCGAATAATTCCGTCAAACGCCCATAGAGATGCAGCGATGATGATTAATAATGGGCCGTAATTAAGTACTTTACGCATAGAATTTGAATAATTATACCAATTTAATTACAATATAACCTATGAAATTTGAAAGTACTCACGTCAAAGGAAAAGGCCGCGGCAAGGCGATGGGATTTCCGACGATTAATTTAAAGATTCCTGATAGTTTTGAATTGAAAGACGGAATCTATGCGGCCAAAGTTACCATAGATAGCAAAGTTTTTATTAGCGCGCTACATTATGGTTCGGTGCCAACCTTTAATGAAAATGAACAAAGTTTGGAAGTATTTTTGTTGGAATCAAATAATGATGAATTAGAAAATTTGAATGGAAAAATTATTAAAGTGGAAATCGTCGAATATCTAAGACAGGTAATTAAATTTAATTCAAAAGAAAAGCTGATTGAACAGATTAAAGAAGATATAAATCTAATTAAATCAAAGTATCTTATGTTCCGGAGGTAAACTATCCCATAAATATTGACAATAGTTCTTATTGCCTGAATTTGAATTCTTAGTAACGCAATCACCATAATAATGACATCCGGCCAGATAGACGGCTTTTATATTCCACTTCATTCCATTTTCTATTGGTAACATATTTTGAATTTCCCGGCTTTGATATCCTCTAGTGCAATCAGTATCTCCCTGATACTGATTGCTAATATTTTTTATATTGATAGCTGCTCCATATATATTTTCTTTTATATTACATGGACTGACTGAAGAACTTCCAATCAATGATTTCACCTGTCCCACAACTCTATTCCAGGCATTACCACAACCAAGCTTATTGTTGTTAATGTTGTAATCACAACGGGAACATGTAGTGTCATTATATGAATCATAGCCGATCGTCATCTGCATTGGTCCCGCCGCAGAACAACTATTAAGAAGGCATGAATCAGGCATTAGTTTAAAATAGTTGAATAATAAACTTGCTCCTGGTTTTGAATACTTTTCAATAAAAATATTATCTCCATTATAAAACCTATCTCCGGTTTCAATATGCATAAACGTGAGGATAAGAGCCGGGGGAACTCCCACTTTTTCACCAATCTCAACTGCCAGATCATGTATTTTTGAAGAGGGGGGAGGCAGTCCTAACGGATTTCTATAACTAACCACTTTGGGTGTAGGAATAGCTGTGGCCCGCGGCGCTAACGATTTTGTTGGCGACGGACTGCGGGGTGATATTTTTGTGGGTATGGGAATGTTTGTGGGTGAAGGTGATGGAGAACGTGTTGGTGTTTGACGTGCTGGTGGACGTGTCAAACTGATAACAGGTATTTTAGACGGTTTAATAGACGGCTGTACAGTTATTGACCGCAGGAATAATGATTTTGTTGGTAATATCGTATCAATTTTGGGTGATACGGCTACAAAGTCTATCGTTGATAAAGAATTTGTTAGAACTTTATCAGTAACGGTTTTTTTCACAGTAATTCCCGCGAGAAACGTTTCAACTGTACTATTTAACCTCGATCCAAAATTAACAATCGATTTCCCTACTTCCGGAGATATTATTATCCACGATATCAAAAAAGAAGATAAGAGAGATAAAAAAATAAAGACTCTTTTTTTAAATTGAAAATCAAACCACATATACATTCATTATAAGAAAAATCAGATCAAATCTCTTTCCATTTAATATTGTTGTCTTTTTTCATAAAAGTATACTGTCTTTTGGCATACTGGACTTCTTTATTGATCCAATCCTCAATAGCCTTTTCTTTAGTTAGTTCTTTATCTAGATATTTGATTATTTGTTGATAGCCGATGGTTTTTAAGCCCGGATCGTTTTCAGTGTAACCCATTTTTAATAGTTTTTTTACTTCCTCAATGGCTCCATTTTTAAGTCGGCCCTCTACTCTTTTTTCAATAGCTTGACGGAGTTTCCCTTTATCTTTATATTTAAGGCCGATGAAGATTTCAGGGACGATTCCAGGGTCAGTCCTTTTAAGGACTGACCCTATAAGGAGAGTTCCTTTCCGGTTTGACGCGATTTCGATTTTTCTTATGAGTCTCCTCGGGTTATTTAGATCGCTATTGTTCAATCGATTAATCGATTGAACGTCAAGTTTTGTCAATATATTTTGAAGTTCTTTAACGGATTTATTATTAAGTCGATCTCGAAGTTTAAAATCAGGTGGACTATTGTCATCATCAATTCCGTAGAGCAGATGTTTTAAATATAGATAGGTTCCGCCAACTAATATTGGGGTTTTACCCCTTTTTTTAATATCGGCAATTATTGGAGTAACTAGTTTCACAAAATCAAACGAGGAAAAATATTGATCGGGAGAAACAATGTCATAAAGCCAGATTTTATTTTTCGCAATATCCTTTCCAGTAATAATATCTAAATATTTATAGATTTGACGGGAGTCAAAGTTAATTAGCTCTCCTCCGCCAGCTGGCGGAATTTTTTTTGCCAATTCTAGAGCGAGTTTGGTTTTTCCGGTCGCAGTTTGACCAGTTATTACTATTAAATTCATGTTATTTAGTTAACGAGTTAACGTGTTAACGGGTTAGTCTTTGATTAATCAAACTCGTTAACTTTTTAACCCTTTAACAATATAACTAAATAAACAGGTGTTATTTCTGTAGTTTGGCGGCATCGATTAAGTTTTTGTAAAGATAGACCACGTCAATTGGGCCGCTGCCACCGGGAGTAGGCGTATAAAATGAGGCAATATCCTTAATTTCTTTTTCTTCATAGTCGCCTTTTAATTTACCATTTTCTTTACGGACTCCGGTATTAATTAAAACTACACCGGGCTTAAGCATGGCCGGTTCAATGACTTTTTTTCCAACGGCAGTGATAATTAGATCGGCGGTTATATAATAAGATTCCGGACTAATGGTTGAGGAGTTGGTATTAATATAGTTAATATTAAGATCTCCGAGAGTTTTTCCTATCGGTTTACCGCCGGTAATACCTCGACCAATAACAATAATTTTTTTACTCTTGAGAATTTTTTTAAATAGCAAACGATCTCTTATTAGATCAACAAAAAGACTATCTTGTTTTCTTTTTCCGTCATAAATATATTTAATGATCGTCATGACTGCTAAACCGAGAGGAAAAATAAATTCAGACTTTTTTTTGTGACCTTCGATTTCTTTAACAAGAGGAATATAATCATAGATACTATTAGTTGATAGTTGAGCCGGCAGTGGTTGTTGGATTATGACTCCGCTGACATCCCGATTCCCCACTTCTTTTTTTAACAGATTGGCAAAATCGATAAAATTTGGGGTAGTTTTTAGATGAATCAATTTAAAATTTACTTTTAAGGCTTTAGCCATTTCAGACTTTATCTTTACAAAAGAAAGTTGTTCAGGAGAGCTACCAATTAAAAATACACTTAAACCAATAGATTTTTTTATTTTTTTACGTTCTTTTTTAAGAAGAGCGAGGAGATAGTTGGCAATCTTCTTTCCATCAATTAACATGGGACATTATATCATATTCTCAGATGCTGGTGGCACTAACAATTCGATCGGATTTTTCAGAAAATCTCATTAAAATTACTCCTTTAGCCGTTCTTGAGCGTGAAGGGATATTGCTAAGATCCATTTTTACGACTTGTCCTAAGGCACTAGTAATGATCAAAGTCGTATCCTCCGGCTCAATAATTTCGGAAAAAGCCACCAGTCCGATTTTTTGATTAACCGAAGTGATTTTGGCACCTTTACCTCCTCGGTGTTGACCTCGGAAGTTGGACAGTTTGGTTTTTTTCCCTATCCCCTTTTCGGTCAGAACAAGAATGTTTTTTTTAAATTCTTCATCAGAAAAAACATCAGCGGCGATTATTTGTTGATCGACTTTAGCATCCAAATCCATGCCTTTAACACCGATTGAGGCGCGTCCGGTTGACCTAATTTCTTTTTCTTTAAAAACAATCGCTTTCCCATTTTTTGAAGCCAAAATAATATTTTTCTTGCCGTCAGTCAATTTGACCCAAAGAAGCTCATCATCTTTTTCTAAACGAATGGCAATAATGCCATTAGTACGAATATTGACATAATCTTCAAATGATGACTTTTTAACCGTACCATATTTTGTTGACATAACTACGAACATATTCTTAGCTTTTTCCATGGTTTCTGTGCTATAGCTTAAGATTGAGGTAATTTTTTCTTCCGGTTTTAAAGCAACCAGATTAATGATGGCTTTACCTTTGGAAATACGTGATCCAGCCGGGACATCCCAGACGCGTGTCTGAAAGACTCGGCCTTGATTGCTAAAGAAAAGCATATAATCGTGAGTCATCGCCGTTGTAATATAATATACATTATCAGTATCCTTTGTTTCCATTCCGGAAACGCCTTTTCCGCCTCGATGTTGAAGCCGAAAAGTCTCCCGAGGGACTTGTTTGATGTAACCTTCTTTAGTGAGAACAACAATGACTTCTTTATTTTCGATTAACTGTTCGTCGGTGATTTCACCTGGTTTAAATTTCATTACTTGAGTTCTCCGTTCATCGCCGTATTTGTTTTTTAAATATAAAATTTCCTCTTTGATAACTTTGAGAATTTTAAAAATATCTTTAAGTAGACCTTCCAGATACTCAATTGTTTCTTTGAGAAGAGCCAGTTCATCTTCAATTTTATTTCTTTCCAGACCGGTTAGTCGACGGAGTTGCATCTCAAGTATTGCTTGAGCTTGGAAGTCGGAGAGTCCAAATTTTTTCATTAATTTTGTCTTAGCTTCCGGTTCGTCTTTAGATTTTTTTATTGTAGCAATGACTTCATCAATATGATCAAGAGCAATCAGATAACCTTGTAATATATGAGCTCTTCGTTTGGCTTCTTCCAGTTCAAACTCAGATCTTTTAACGATGACTTCGACTCGATTCTTAATATATATTTCCAAAATTGTTTTTAAAGATAATGTCTGTGGCACACCATCTACCAAAGCAACGATATTGACCGGAAAAGAAGTTTGCAAGTCGGTATATTTAAAAAGATTGTTCAAAACTTTTTTATAAGAGGCGTCTTTTTTTAACTCAATCACTACTCGAATCCCGTCCCGATCGGATTCATCTCTAAGATCCGAAATACCAACAATTTTTTTTTCGTTAACTAAGTTAGCAATTTTTTCTACCAATAAGGCTTTATTAACCTGATAAGGAAGTTCATTAACAATAATGGCCATTTTTCCTTTACCAATATCCTCATCGGTAACTCTGGCACGCATCATAATAGATTTTCGGCCGGTAGCGTACATTTCTTTAATATCGGAAGCTCCATAAATAATGCCAGCGGTTGGAAAGTCTGGGCCTTTGATAAAAGTAAATAAATCTTCCAAAGTGGTGTTAAATAAAAGATTTTTTACATCTTCCATCGGTGATTTTTTTAATTTTTTTTCATCATTTACGGTTGCTTTATCAATCATAAACACAAGAGCGTCTATTAATTCAGTGAGATTATGGGGCGGTATTTTGGTAGCCATGCCAACCGCAATTCCTTCGGCGCCCATCAGTAAAAGATTTGGCAGCTTGGCCGGCAAATAAATTGGTTCTTTAAGCGAGCCGTCAAAATTATCGATATAAGGAACAGTTTCTTTTTCAATATCGGTCACCATTTCGTCGGATATTTTAGCTAATTTGACTTCGGTGTAACGCATGGCCGCCGGTGGGTCACCATCAATTGATCCGAAGTTACCTTGACCTTTGATCAAAGGATAGCGCATGGAAAAAGTCTGAGCTAGCCTAGCTAAGGCTTCGTATACTGAAGAGTCACCGTGCGGATGGTATTTACCCAAAACTTCTCCAACCACTTTAGCAGATTTGGAAAAACGTGCGCTTGAAGTTAAACCTAACTTGTACATGGCATAAAGGATTCGTCTATGAACAGGTTTCAGACCGTCACGAACATCAGGTAGTGCCCGGGAAACGATAACAGACATGGCATAGTCTAAATAAGCTCGTTTCATTTCGGAATTTATTTCGGTGATTTGGATGTTGTTGGCCATATTTCATTGTACGGAACAAAAATTTTTGTTCCCTAACGATTTTATTTAATAGATTTCTTAATTGCCTTATACGCCGCCTCTTTGCCTAAGAAATTTTTTGTTTTTACCCACTTATTTGGCTCAAGTTCTTTATAATGATTAAAAAAATGTTGGATCTTTCTCTTTGTCATTTCATCTAAATCGCCGATGTCATTGATTTTCGAAAAAAACGGATCAACTTTTACAGTTGGAACGGCAATTATTTTAGTATCAATCCCCGCTTCGTCTTCCATTTCGAGCATTCCAATTGGCCGACTAGGGATAACAGTTCCGGAGTTTACAGAATAACTTGAAATGACCAGTACATCAGTTGGATCGCCATCTTCAGCAGAGGTCCCAGGTATAAATCCATAATTAAAAGGATAAAACATGGCGGTAAAGTTAAATCGGTCAACCATTATGACTTCGGACTCTTTATCCAGCTCATACTTAACCGATGAACCTTGAGGAATTTCAATAAAAACATTAACCTCTTGTGGAGGATTTTTGCCAACGGACAGTTTGCTGATGTTCATATAATTTAAAAACTTTTAATAAGGTCAGACCCTAAAGGGACTGACCTTTTAACGATTATAAGTCTAGGTTTGCCATCTTCGCGTGCGTAACAATAAATTTTTTTCTTGGAGGAACTTCGTCACCCATTAACATTGAAAAAACACGATCGCTTTCCTCAGCTTCAGTAATAATAATTTGTTTTAAAATTCTTTTTTCTGGGTCCATTGTTGTATCCCAAAGCTGATCAGGATTCATTTCTCCAAGACCTTTATATCGCTGAACGTTGGGTTGACTTGTTTGTTTACTCAATAATTGGGCCACAAGCTTATCTTTTTCTTCATCGGAATATACATAATGAATTTGTTTACCTTGTTGAACTTTAAAAAGCGGCGGTTGAGCTGCATAAAGGTGGCCCTTTCTAATAACATCCGGTAGATGTCTAAAGAAAAAGGTCAAAATCAGAGTTAGGATATGCTCGCCATCAACATCGGCATCAGTCATAATAATAATTTTATGATAACGAAGTTTTTCGTAATTAATATTTTCTCCAATTCCCATCCCTAAAGCAATAACTAAATCCTTTATTTCCTTAAAAGCTAAAACCCTATCCAAATAAGCTCGTTCGGTATTAAGAATTTTACCTCTTAAAGGAAGAATTGCCTGGAATTTACGATTACGAGCTTCTTTGGCAGTTCCGCCGGCCGAATTACCTTCAACCATAAATATTTCACAGAGAGACGGGTCTTTTTCTTGACAGTCAGCCAATTTTCCGGGAAGAGTAGCTCCTTCTAAGGCCCCTTTTCTCATCACAGCTTCCCTGGCAGCTTTAGCAGCTAATCGAGCTTTTTGAGCCAAAAAAATTTTACCAAGTATTTCTTTACCGGTTTTTGGATTTTCTTCAAAATATGTTTCTAAAAATTCAAAAACAGTTTGTTGAACTAAAGTTTGAATTTCCGAATTTCCTAATTTAGTTTTTGTTTGTCCTTCAAACTGAAGATTAGTGGCTGGCATTTTTATATAAATAATGGCGGCTAGTCCCTCCTTAACATCATCACCGGAAAAAGTTTCTTCAGATCCCAATTCTTTTTTAGCATAATTATTAATTGCCTTAGTAAGAGCCGTCTTAAATCCAGTTAGATGAGTGCCACCTTCGTGAGTATTTATAACATTGACAAAAGAATGAATATTCTCGTTCATTGAATAGTTATATTGGATGGCTACCTCAACTTCTTTATCATCAACTTGCTTTTTAACATAGATTGGGTCGTGAAGAGTTTTTTTCCCGCGATTCATATCACGAAGCAAGGAAATAATTCCACCATCAAAAAAATAAGCAAACTTTTCGGCCATTTTTTTATTAAAAATCCGGAAATAAACATTGTTAATCAGATAGGCTCGTTCTTTGACCTGTTTTTTAAATATATTAGCGTTAATTTCAACAGTTTCTTTGAAGATCTCGCTGTCCGGTAAAAAAGAAACGGCCGTTCCCTGTTCAAAGTTGAAGTTTAATATGGATTTATCTACTCGTTTAACCGAAATGATTGGTTTGCCTTTTTTATATTCTTGACGGTAGATCTTACTATCACGTTTAACTTCGATAATAAGGTGGCTAGATAAAGCATTGACGACTGAAGCGCCCACACCATGAAGACCACCGGAAACTTTATAAGCACCAGCGTTAAATTTACCTCCGGCGTGCAGTTTGGTCATGACAAGCTCGAGGGCGGAAACATTATATTTAGGAACTTTATCAACCGGAATTCCTCGGCCATCATCAATCACCGTCATATAGTCATTATCTTCAATCCGAATTTCAATATTATGACAAAAACCAGCCAAAGCCTCATCAATTGAGTTATCAATGATTTCATTCAAACAATGATTAACTCCGTATTGAGAAGTGGTGCCAATATACATTGCCGGTCGTTTTCTGACCGGTTCTAGGCCTTCAAGAACAACGATTGAATCGGCACCGTAGTCAGATTTTTCAGACTTTTTTACCATATATCATTTTACCTAAAATAATGCTTTTTTTCACAACTTTTACCCTTCGACTCTCCTTCGACTCGCTCAGGATCGCTCAGGATGGAATTGAAGTAATTACTTCAATTCCACTTTTCCTCCAGCAGCTTCAACTTTTTTCTTAGCTTCTTCTGCGGCTGGTTTTTTAACATCAGTTAACAAATCTTTTGGAGCCGACTCAACTAATTTTTTAGCATCCATGAGTCCTAGATTAGGAAGAATCTCTCGAACGGCTTTGATTACTCCTAATTTATTGTCTCCGGCGGCTGTTAAAACAACGGTAAAGCTGGTTTTTTCTTCAGCGGGTGCAGCAACAGCGGAAGGCGTAGAAACGGCGACCGGCATTGCAGAAACACCAAACTTTTCCTCCAAATATTTGGATAACTGCGCCATTTCAACTACCGTTAAAGTTTCGATTTCTAGCGCAATTTTTTGCAATTTTTCAGATAATTTTATGTCAGACATTAATTACTCACCTCCTTTGATTTAGCTTTCAGAATATATACAAATTTATTGGCATTAAATTTTAGTGCATAAACAAATTTACTCATGGGACTTTTCATACTGCCAATAATTTTACCCAAAAGCTCTTCCTTACTTGGTAATTGAGCGAGTTGAGCTGTTTTTTCGGCGTCATAAATACCATTGTCCAATAGAGACAGTTTAAAAGACAATGAAGAATCTTTTTTTGCAAAAAGATAAATAGTTTTTAGCCCTTCGTTCCAGCGGTCACCCAAAGTTACCAAGGCGCTGGTTTCTTTTAAAGGAAGAAATTGTTTTTTTAAATCCTTGAAAACTGACTTTTTCAAAGCAATTTTATTGATCGATTTTTCAAACAAGGTATTTTTAATTACTTTGACTTGTGAATCAGTTTTTCTTAATTCCTTACGAAGCGACTCCAAGCTTTGGTGGGTAGTCTTACCCATTTTAACTAAAAGAAAATTATGGCCTTTTTCTAATAATTGAATAATTGAATCGACCTGATTTTTTTTAAGTTGACTAGCCATATTTTTTGCCATCTCCCTCGACTACGTGGTTCGACTACGCTCACCACTCGCTCGGGATGTTCGCTGGGAAATTATTTTAATTGTAAACCCAGAGTCTTAGGCGATTTAAATTATATCACGATTCTCCTAAAAGTTCACGCAAAGATTTAACATTTTTTTCTTCTTTATTACTTTTTTGTTTTTTACCTGTGTATGCGCTTTTGTATTTTAAAGCAAAAGCTTGTTTTTTTTGGAATGAATCAACTCGACCCTGTCTATCCAGGAATTTATGTTCTCCAGTATAAAAAGGATGACATTTATAACAAGCCTCGACAGAAATGGTTTTTTTGGTTGACCCGGTGACGAAAGCGTTGCCGCAAGCGCAAACAGCTTGAGCATCATCGTAATAAGTTGGGTGGATTTTTGCTTTCATAGGAATAAATTATAACATAAAATTTCAAAGTGCAAAGATCATTTTTGTATTAATTATTATCCTTGTAGTTTAAAAGTTGAGGGGTTTTAATAGCAACATAAATTGTGGTGATTATTGTAGCAATTCCGCCAAAGGCGACGGACAGCGGTGTTCCCATCAAACTAGCTGCTATTCCGGCTTCAGTCTCTCCCAGTTGTGGTCCGCCGGTGTAGAATACCATGTTGACTGCCGTCATTCTTCCCCGAAGGCGGTCAGGAGTATTTAGTTGGCGAATGACATTTCTTATTATTGTCGAAATCATATCACCTGCTCCAGACAAGCCGATAAATATTAAAGACAAATAAAGATTTTTTGATAAGGCAAAAAAAATTGTATTTAAACCAAAGAAACAAATACTAAAAACCAGAAGCTTTCCTTTGCTTTTAATTTTATTAATAAACGGGAAAAAGAATCCTGCGGCGATGGCGCCGATTGAGGGGGCGGCGTAAAGAAAGCCTAGTTCTTTTGGACCTACTTTTAGAATATCGACGGCAAAAATAGGCATAAGAGTAGTCGCCGAAGCAAAAAAAGTGCCCAGAAAATCAATCAACATTGAGCTATAAATAAGCGGTGTTTTAAAAACAAATTTAATACCTTCTTTAATGCTATCTAAGTTAAACACAGGTTGTTTTTCCAAAGTTTTTACGATTGGCTTCATAAAAATAAGAGCCATAATTACGGATAGGAAACTAAAAGCGTTAATAAGATAAACTAATTGGACTCCGGAAAAAGCAATGATAAATCCACTGATAGCCGGACCGATAAAATTAGACGAGCTATAAAAAATATTATTAATATTGACAGCTAAAGAAAAATCTTCTTTTTTAACAATGTTTGGTAATATCGATTGGCGGGCTGGCATTTCAAAAGAATAAAGTCCGGCTTCAAGTCCGATTAAAAGATAGATTAGTAAAGGGGTAATTTTCCCAGTAATTGTTAGAATGGCTAAAGCTAAAGTATTAAAAATGGCAAAAACCTGAACGAGAAAAATAATTTTTTTCCGACTAAACACATCGGCCGTTATTCCTGATATCATTGAAAAAATTAAAACAGGAATAAATTTTGCTAACCCTAAAATGCCTAATGAAAGAGGTGACTTAGTTAATTGATAAAGTTGCCAGTTGACGGCCACGTCTTGCATAAAAGTGCCGGAACGGGAAACAAACATTCCTATTTGAAAAAGAATATAATCACGATTTTTTAATAAAGAAATGAGTGATTTTTTATTCATTGCGGTGCAAAAACTTTATCCCATTTACCCTCTTCAATTATATCTTCAAGATTATGAAAACTTTTTCCAATTCGATGGTCGGTCAAACGATTCTGAGGAAAATTATAAGTCCGGATTTTTTCAGCCCTATCCCCTATCCCTACATTGGTGACATAAGAATGCCTCATCCCTTTTTTCTTTTCTTCTTCCAGTTGATAAAGTTTGGCGTTTAAAAGATCCAAAGCTATTTTTCGATTAGCTTCCTGGAATCTTTCTCGACTGGCCGTGACCACGATCCCCGAAGGTCGATGAGTTAAGCGGACAGCGGTTGATACTTTATTGACATTTTGTCCTCCGTGCCCTCCTGATCGATAAAACTGCCAATCAAGATCACCTTGATTGATTCGAACATCGGATTGAATAATTTGCGGCAAAACAACGATAATACAGGTAGAAGTATGAACCCTTCCCTTTCTTTCTGTATCGGGAATTCTTTGAACTCGATGTACACCGGTTTCGTTTTTAAATAAATTAAAAGCATCAGTTCCATTTATTTTGATTGTTTTCTCGTCTAGATTAGCATATTTAAATCCTTTTTTTTGAGCAAAAAGCAAATAAGAGCCAAGTAACTCTTCCATCCAGAGTTTGGATTCGTCTCCCCCGACTCCCGGCAAAGCTTCGATAATGGCGATGTTAGGATTGATGAGCATATTTGTTATTTAGTTATTTGGTTAACGTGTTAACGGGTTAACGAGTTGATTTCTAACCCATTAACTTTTTAACTCGTTAACTGGACAACAGTTTTATAACTTCTTCTATTTTTAATTCCTTCTGTTCTCCCGTCTTCATGTCTTTCAGTTTGACAACATCATTCCTGGCTTCTTCTGGTCCGATAATAATTACATAGGGAATGCTTTTTTTATTGGCGTATTTTAATTGTTTGTCGAGTTTAAGATTTGGATCGCTATAAAGATCCGTGTTAATTCTATTTTTTCTTAAGAGCTGAGTTATGTTTTGTGATTGATTAAGTAAAGTTTTTTCAAAAACTGTGACCAATACCTTAGTGGTCGTCTTTATATCAGGAAATAAACCTAGTTCTTCCATGGCAAGCACTGTCCGATCAAATCCAATGGCGAAACCGACCGCAGGAACGTTTTGATTACTGAACCTGGAAACCAAACTATCAAATCTTTCGCAACCGGCTAATGACCCACTATCAAACTCATCAATGGTTATTTCCCAAATTGTTCCAGTTGAATATGAAAAAGATCGAGCTAAAGTTGGTTTAAATTGATAATTCTCTTTCATTCCATAATCGTCCAAAAACTGGAAAATTATTTTTAAATCCTCGTTAGGTTTTGATGAAGCTACTTTATCTAATAATTTTTTAGCTTCTTCGGATGAATAACCTTTTTTAATAAGTTCATTTACAACTCCTTCTTTTCCTATTTTTTCCAATTTATCAATAGCGACGATTGCTTTATAGGGAATGTCTTTATATAAAGCGCGGTCATTGATTATGGCAACCGGTTTTTTAAAACCAAGATTTTTAAAAATTTCGACTGTCAAAGCGATTGTTTCTCCGTCCGACGCTCTATCATCTACTCCAAAAATATCAGCGTCACATTGTAAGAATTCTCGATATCGACCCTTTTGGGGTTTCTCAGCTCGCCAAACGGTTTGTATTTGATACCTTTTGAAAGGCATAGTTATTTTATTTGGGTATTGAGCAATCAGTCGGCAGGTTGGAACAGTTTGATCATAGCGAAGAGCCACTTTCCGACCACCCGTGTCCTCAAACTTATAGAAAAGTTTTTCGTCTTCTCCAATATTACCGGTAAATACTTCAAGATATTCAATCGCCGGTGTTTCCAATGGCTCAAATCCGTAAAGCTCAAATGTTTTTCTAATTATATTGACAACATATTGACGTTTCATCGCCTCAATCGGCAAAAAATCCCGAAAGCCTTTAAGAATTTGTGGTGTAATTTTTTGAGTGTTCATAGATTATATTGTATCTAATTTATAACTAAAAATAAACCCGCCGTTGGGCGGGTCGTTATACCAATAAAATTACTGATAAACCGCGGTTTCGAGCTTTTCAATTCGTTGATCATGATCTTCGATGCGGTCGCTATAACCAATAACGACAGTTATATCTTCGCGAAGTTTAATAATTTCATGAAGGATACTATCTTTAAAGTCAAGAATATCATTTTTTAATTCACTTTTAAGTTCTTGAGAAGTTTTTTTAATGTCTTCTTTTAGTTCAGTTCTAAACGAATGAATCAAATCAATTAATTCCTTAATAACATTAAGCAAATCATCTTTAGTCGCGAAAACCTTTTTCATTTTTTTGATATCCGCATAAGTTATCATAGTGATTAAATTAAAACAAATTATAATTAGTTATTCAACTATAAAGTACTAAAAGATTTTTGTCAGTTGCTTATAACCTACAAAAGTGTGTGTTTAGATTGATGCAAGGGTAAATTATTGTTGATAGATATAAAAATAACTATGTCTTTTAATACAATCATTAAATCCACTTTTTAATTTCTTTTTCAAATATTTTAAAAATTTCTGGGTGAAAATAATTTAATCCCTCGGGAGATAAAATAAGCCTAATTATTATGAGAGGATGACCTTCTGTGATTTCTGATATTTTTGACTTATATTCTAGTTTGATTAATTCTGGATATTTTTTTAATAACTCCGTTAAATCATTCCAAATTGGTATTGCTGTACGAAAAAATATATTTTCTTTTGCTTTAAAATCAGTAACAAAT
>Ga0209211_10004489_pt1 | contig 21615 bp, 21 predicted proteins | sample RifGroA2_FD_183992 | JGI IMG/M metagenome (GOLD analysis project Ga0209211, IMG submission 183992) | Groundwater microbial communities from Rifle, Colorado, USA - Groundwater A2 (SPAdes) (version 2) | ecosystem: Environmental > Aquatic > Deep subsurface > Groundwater | place: Rifle, Colorado...
CCTCGCTGAGCTCGTGGACGCGCACGAGCGGCGCCACCGGATAGCGCGTGATCGCGGCGAGCATGGTCGCGAGCGTGGCGAGGTCGATCGGGCCGTGCTCGGTGTCCACGAGCAGCCACTCGAAGCCGACCGAGGCCATCAGCTCGGCGACGAGCGGGTCGCCGAAGTTCAGCAGGGAGCCGAAGCAGGGCTTGCCGCCCTCGAGGCGCTGCTTCACGTGGTTGGCGAGCATGGGCGTCCTTTCGAGGCGGCGTGCGTCGGCGCCGCGCCGCGAGTATACCGCCTCCGCGGCGCCGGGCTACACTCGGCGGGGAGCGATCGCGCGATGCCCGTCACCCCGTTCCACCTGGGCCCGGCCGTCGTCGTCAAGGCGGCGTGCCCGCGCGGCGATCGACGTCGAGACGGTCGGGCGGATCCTTGCGGGCGTGACGCCCCTCCACGGCCCGCTCCACACCCTCGCCGGCGCGAGCCTGCTCGCGCTCGCCACGGTCGCGCCGAGCCGGTACGGCCTCACGGCGGCGTACGCGGCGCTCGCGCGGCGACTCCGGGGCGACGGCCGGGGCGAGCGCTGGCTCCGCGGCGAGCTCGGGCCGGTGTCGTGGACGGCGGCGGCGGCCGGCGCGCTGGTGGGCGGGGTCTCGCACGTGCTGCTGGACGCGCTGGTCCACCCGGACGTGCTGCCGCTCGCGCCGTGGCGGCAGGGCAACGCGCTCTGGGTGCCCGGCGCCTTCGCCTGGACACACACGGCGAGCGTCGTCCTGGGCGTCGCCGGGCTCCTGGCCTGGGTGGGTCGGGGACGGGGCGGCGGCGCGCCTAGCGCTTGAGGGAGATGACCGAGAGGTCGCGCTGCGCCGGGACCGGCGCCGCGACAGGCGCCACCTCCGGACGGGCCTTGGTCATCCGGCAGTGGCCCTCGAACAGCACGCCTTCCTCGACCACCACGACGGGCGCCTCGACGTCGCCGTAGACCCGCGCGCTCCCGCGCAGCTCGACGCGCTCGGACGCCAGGACGTTGCCGACCACCTCGCCGTTGATCATGACGACGCCCGCGCGGATCGAGGCGTTGATCACGCCCTTCTCGCCGACGATCAGGGTGTCGTTCGAGACGATCTCGCCGCGGAAGCGCCCGTTCAGCATGACCGTGCCGCTGAACGTGTACTTCCCGTCGATCTCGGAGCCCTCGTCGATGAACGCGGTGAGGTCGTTGGCCTTCGGCGCCTTGGGGTGCTGCTTCCTCCACAGCATGGGCGGTGGCCCGCGGTGGCGGGGCTACCTCTGCTGCGCCGTCTGCCCGGCCCGCTTCTCGTCGATCAGGACGATCTGCCGACCGCCCGGGTGCTCGTTCATCTTCGTGACGTTGCCGTTGAAGAAGCCACCCTTCGAGATCACGAGCGAGTCGGTCTGGATGTTGCCGCTGACCCGGCCGGTCTCGGCGATCTCGACGTTGCCGGTGGCGACCATGTTGCCCTCGTAGTGGCCCATGATGATCGCGTCCACCGTCTTGACGTCCGCGTGGACCACGCCCTTCTCGCCGATCACGAGCTTGCCGCCCACGGCCAGCTCGCCGCCGATCTCGCACTCGATCTGGATCGAGTCGGCGATGTCGAACTTGCCCTCCATCCGCGCCTGGTCGCCGACCACGGTGAGGAGGGTCATCGGGGCCATCGGCTTGCCGTTCTCGGGCGCCGGCGGGGGCGCCATCCTCTGGGGCACCTTCTGCTGTCCGAACATCCAAGGCCTCCTTGGTGTGGGGACACCGCTCGGGTGTGCGACACCGGTTGCCGGAGTGTGGGAGGCCAGAATTAGCACCCCCCGGAGGGGGTGTCAACCCCCGGGGGTGGGGGTCGGCGGGCCGGCTAGAACGAGCGGATGAGGCGCTCGACCCGCTCGTCGTGCGACTGGAACGGGTCCTTGCAGAGGATCGTCTCGCGCTCCGGGTCGTTGAGCTTCAGGTAGACCCAGTCCACGCGGTAATCCTTGCCCTTGAGGTTCGCCTGGCGGATGAACTCGCCCCGCAGGCGCGCGCGCGTGGTCTGCGGCGGGACGTGCTTGGCCTGCTCGATCGTCTCGTCGTCGGTGATCCGGTCGGCCTGGTCGGCGGCGACGAGCCGGTAGTACACGCCCTTCTCGGGGCGGATGTCGTGGTACTGGAGGTCGAGCAGCGAGACCTTCGGGTCGCGCCAGGACAGGCGGTGGCGCTCCATGAACTTGTCGATGAGCTGGCGCTTGATGACCCAGTCGAGCTCGCGCGCGAGCTGAAGCGGGTCCGACTCGAGCTTGGTGAGGACGTCGGTCCAGCGGGCGAGCACGTCCTTCGTGGTCGGGTCGGGGCTGATCGAGCCGACGTAGCGGGTCACGTACTCGAGGTACTCGAGCTGCATCTCGAGCGCGCTGATCGCGCGCCCGTCCTTGAGCTTGACCGTCTCGCGCAGGCCCGGGTCGTGTGAAATATCGCGGATCGCCTGCACGGGCGACTGGAGGGAGTAATCGCGGTCGAAGAACCCATCCTCGATCATGTCCAGCACGAGGGCGGTGGTGCCGACCTTCAGGTACGTCGCCACCTCGGACATGTTGGAGTCGCCCACGATCACGTGCAGCCGGCGGTAGCGCTCGGCGTCGGCGTGCGGCTCGTCGCGCGTGTTGATGATCGAGCGCGACGAGGTGGTCGCCCCGGAGATCTCCTGGCAGATGTGCTGCGCCCGCTGGGAGAGGCAGTAGTGGAAGCCGCGCGGGGTCTGGAGCACCTTGCCTGCCCCGGCGAAGATCTGGCGCGTGACGAAGAACGGGATCAGCGCCTCGGCCAGCCGCTGAAACGACACGTCGCGGCTGACCAGGTAATTCTCGTGACAGCCGTAGGAGTTTCCGGCTGAATCCGTATTGTTCTTGAACAGCAGGATGTTCCCTGAAATGCCGTCTTCCCTCAGTCTCTTCTCGGCCTGGTGCAGCAGGTCCTCGACGATCCGCTCGCCGGCCTTGTCGTGGATCACCAGATCGGTGACGTCGTCGCACTCGGGCGTGGCGTATTCCGGATGGAACCCCGTATCGAGGTACAGCCGCGCCCCGTTTTCGAGGAAGACGTTCGCGTTGCGCGCGCCCGGGATGACCTTCTCGAAGAGGTACCGCGCGACGTTGTCGGGCGACAGGCGCCGCTGGCCGTTCAGGGTGCAGGTGAGCCCGTACTCGTTCTCGAGGCCGAAGATCCGGCGCTTCATCCCTGCCTCAGCCTAGCACGACCTAGCGCGCGGTGCCCAGGAGTTGGCCGAGCGCCTCCATCGGAATGCGCCGGAACTTGCGCCGCGTCTTGGTCCGGTCGAGCACGGCGACCTCGAGGTCGCGCTCGGTGAGGGACTTGTTCTGGGTCACGGTCAGGGCGCGGACGCCGAGCTGCAGGGCGTCGGCGAGCGACAGGCCCTCGCCGTAGTGGTCCTTGAGGAAGCGGCGGATCTCCTCCGCCTGGCCGCCCATCGCCGCGTAATCGTGCTCGTCCTCGATCGTGCCGTCGTAGAGGATGTGGTAGATCTCGTTCCGGCCGCCGTTGCTCTCGGCGACCTCGGCCACGAGCACCTCGACCTCGAAGGGCTTGATGTCCTGCGTGAAGATGTTGCCGAGCGCCTGCGAGTACGCGTTGGCGAGCGCCTTGGCCGTCACGTCGCCGCGGCTGTAGGAGTACCCCTTGACGTCGGCGTGGCGGATGCCCGCGATGCGGAGGTTCTCGAACTCGTTGTACTTGCCGACGCCGGCGAACGCGATCCGGTCGTAGATCTCCGAGATCTTGTGCAGCAGCGTGGACGGGTTCTCGGCGACCAGGAGGATGCCGTCCGCGCACTCGAGCGTCACGGTGGACCGGCCGCGGGCGATGCCCTTGCGGGCATACTCCGCCTTGTCCTTCATCATCTGCTCGGGGCTGACGTAGTAGGGCAGGGGCATGGCTCAGGAGCCGTCGGCCTGGCGGGTCCGGTCGGCGAGGATCGCCTCGCACGCGCGCCGGACCTCGTCGTCGGGCACGTCCTGGAAGCCCGACCGGGTGATGGTCTTGACGGAGGGGAAGATGCCCCGCACCAGGTCCGGCCCGCCGGTGCCGACGTCCTCGTCCGCGGCGTCGATCAGCGCCTCGAGCGCCGCGCGGAGCGCCTCCTCGCGCCCCATGTCGCGCTTCCAGAGCTTCTTCAGCGCGTCGCGCGCGTCCTTCGAGCCCGAGCCCTGGGCGTCGTAGTTGGTCTCCTCGTAGCGGCCGCCGGTGATGTCGTACTTGAACAGGCGGCCCGTGCCGGCCTTCTCGTCGAAGCCGGCGAAGATCGGGACCACCACGAGCCCCTGCATCGCGGCCGGCAGGTTCATGCGGATCATCTGCGAGAGCCGGTTCGCCTTGCCCTCGAGGGAGAGGTTCTCGCCCTCGACCTTCTCGTAATGCTCGAGCTCGGTCTGGAAGAGCTTCGCCATCTCGGTCGCGGGCCCGGCGGCGCCCGCGATGCCGACGCCGGAGTACTCGTCGGCCTTGAAGATCTTCTCGATGCGGCGGCTCGCCACCTGGAAGCCCGCGACCGCCTGGCGGTCGCCCGCCATGACGACGCCGTCGCGGTAGCGGACCGAGAGCACCGTCGTGCCGTGCGGCGGCGCCTCGGGCGGCGCGTCCGCGGCGCCGGGCAGGGCACCGGGCATCAGGTGCGGCGACTCGCGCCGGAGCAGCTCGATGAAGCTCGAGCTGGCGTGGTCGTGGAAGACGCCGCGCCAGCGGTCGAGGGGCATCGTCACATCCCCGCGGCGCGGGAGATGTTGCGCAGCAGGTCGGCGGCGGTCGGGGACTCGGTGAGCAGCGCGCGCACGTGGGCCTCGGTGCCGCGGAGCGGCTCCAGCATGAAGATCTTCTTGAGCGGCCCTTCCTTGAGGTCGAAGATCACCGAGTCCCAGCTCGCCGAGACGATCTCCTCCGCGTAGCGCTGCAGGCACATCCCCCGGAAGTACGCCCGGGTGTCCTTGGGCGGGTCGTAGATCGCCTTGGAGATCTCGTCGTCCGTCGTGATGCGCTCCACGGCCTCGGCCTCCTCGAGCTTCCCGTAGAGGCCCTTGCCCGGGCGGACGTCGTGGTACTGGAGGTCGATCATCTGCACGCGCGAGTCGGTCCAGCCGAGGCCGTGCTTGGCCATGTAGTTCTCGATGAGCCGGCGCTTGACGACCCAGTCGAGCTCGCGCGCGAGCTGCATCGGGTCCTCGGCGAGGCGGTCGAGCGTCGTCTCCCAGCGCTCGAGCACGTCGCGCACCCAGGGCTCGTGCTCGCGGTCGCGGTAGTAGCGCTGGGCCAGTGCGAGGAACTCCCGCTGGACGTCCACCGCGGTGATCGTGCGGCCGTCCTTGAGCCGGAGGGTGTCGCGGCACGTGAGGTCGCGCGACACCCGGCGGAAGGCCGCCACCGGGGAGTCGACCGAGAGGTCGCGGTCGATGAAGTCGTCCTCGACCATGCTGAGGACGATCGCCATCGTGCCCACCTTGAGGTAGTTCGTGACCTCGCTCATGTTCGCGTCGCCGACGATCACGTGGAGCCGGCGGTACTTCTCGGGGTCGGCGTGCGGCTCGTCGCGCGTGTTGATGATCGGGCGCGAGTGCATCGTCTCGAGGCCGACCTCGGTCTCGAGGAAGTCGGCGCGCTGCGAGATCTGGTAGTCGCACGGGTCGGCGTTGTTCTCGGCGCCGACCTTGCCCGAGCCGGTGAAGATCTGGCGCGTGACGAAGAACGGCATCATGTGCTGGACGATCCGCGCGAACGGCACCTTGCGGTCCATCAGGTAGTTCTCGTGGGTGCCGTACGAGTTGCCCTTGTTGTCGGTGTTGTTCTTGTAGATCAGGATCTGCTGCTCGGGTGGTGAGACCGCCTCGGCTCGCTGCCGCGAGAGGTTGAGGACGCGCTCGCCCGCCCGGTCCCAGATCACCAGGTCTCTCGGGTTCGTGGTCTCCGGGCTCGAGTACTCCGGGTGTGCGTGGTCGACGTAGAAGCGCGCCCCGTTGGACAGGATCAGGTTGATCAGGCGCGACTCCTCTTTCGAGGCGCCCTCCTTCTCCTCCATGTACTCGAACCCGCGCGCGTCGCGCAGCGGGCTCTCCGCCTCGTAGTCCCACCGGACGCGCGAGGAGCGGTAGGTCTCGTACGAGTTGATCAGCAGCAGGGAGGAGAGGATCGGGTTGAAGTCCGGCTGGTTCTTCACCGTGATCCCGTACTCGGTCTCGATGCCCATGACTTTCGGGATGGCCATGCGCTCCCTCACCTGGGTGCAGAAACGAAACCCCCGGCCCGGGACTGCTACGGGCCGGGGGGAAATGGGGGGGCGTCCGACGCCCCCCCATTCATCACAGGTACTGACCGGTGTTGACGATCTTCTCGACCCCGCGCTGCCTCTCCTTCGTCTCGCCCATGAGCGGCTTGACGTACACGATGCGCTCGCCCTTCTTGCCGGCGATCTTCGCCCAGTCGTCGGGGTTCGTCGTGTTCGGCAGGTCCTCGTTCTCCTTGAACTCCTCGCGGACCGCCGTCTTGAGGTCGTCGGTCGTGATGCCCTTCGTGCCGCTGGCGATGTAGCGCTTGAGCGCGAGCTTCTTGGCGCGGCGCACGACGGACTCGATCATCGCGCCCGAGGCGAAGTCCTTGAAGTAGAGGACCTCCTTGTCGCCGTTGGCGTAGGTGACCTCGAGGAAGCGGTTCTCCTCGGAGAGCGCGTACATGGCGTCGACGGTCGCCACGATCATCGCCTCGATCGCCGCGGCCAGGTCACCGCGGGCCTCGGACTGGGCGATCGGGATGTCCGTCGTCAAGTACTTATGGAAGATGTCCGACGCCGCCGCGCGGTCGGGCCGCTCGATCTTGATCTTCACGTCGAGCCGGCCCGGCCGGAGGATCGCCGGGTCGATCAGGTCCTGGCGGTTCGAGGCGCCGACGACGATGACGTTCTTGAGCCCCTCGACGCCGTCGATCTCCGCGAGCAGCTGCGGGACGATCGTGGTCTCGACGTCCGAGGAGATCCCCGTGCCGCGCGTGCGGAACAGCGCGTCCATCTCGTCGAAGAACACGATGACGGGCACGTCCTCGGCGGCCTTCTCCTTGGCCTTCACGAAGATCTCGCGGATCTTGCGCTCGGTCTCGCCGACGTACTTGTTCAGCAGCTCGGGGCCCTTGATGTTGAGGAAGTAGCCCTTGATCTTCTCGCCGCGCGTCTCCGAGATCTTCTCGGCGAGGTTGTTCGCGACGGCCTTGGCGATCATCGTCTTGCCGCAGCCCGGCGGTCCGTAGAGGAGCACGCCCTTCGGCGGCGTGAGCTTGTGCTCCCGGTAGTACTCGGCGTAGAGGTACGGCAGCTCGACGGCGTCCTTGATCGCCTCGATCTGCTCGCCGAGGCCCCCGATGTCGTCGTAGCCGATGTCGGGCACCTCCTCGAGGGCGAGATCCTCCACCTCGCTCTTCGGGAGCTTCTCCAGGAGGTATCCGGACTTCGCGTCCATCAGGATGTGGTCGCCGGTCTTCAGGCGCAGCGAGCGGAGCGGATCGGCGATGATGCCGACCTTCTCCTCGTCAGCGCGGAGCGTGACGATCGCGCGCTCGTCGTCGAGCTGCTCCTTGAGGATCACCACGTCGCCCTGGATCTCGTAGCTCGCCGCCTCGATGACGTTGAGCCCCTCGTTCAGGATCAGCTCCTGGCCGGGCTTGAGCGTCTCCGGCTTGATGGACGGGTGCAGGTTGACCTTCACCTTGCGGCCCTGCGAGAGGATGTTGAGGGTCCCGTCCTCGTTGACCGAGAGGTGGACGCCGTACGTCGAGGGCGGCGCGCAGAGCTTGTCCACCTCCTCCTTGAGCGCGGTGATCTGCTCCCGCGCCTCGTAGAGGGCGTTGACGAGCTTCTCGTTCTGGTTGAACGCCTGCACGAGCTGGCGGTTGGCCTCGCGCAGCTTGTTCTCGAGGACCATGAAGTCCTTCGGCGCGTCCTCGAGCTTCTTCCGGAGGTGGACGGTCTCCGCCTCGAGCGAGCGGATGTAGGCCTGCAGGTCCTGCACCTGGATCTCGTACTCGGTCAGGCGGCGGCGCGCGCTCGCGTCGGCCATGGACGCGGGGAGGAACTTCGAGAACCCCTCGCGGCTGGGGCTACTCTTCTTGTCGAACTCCTTCATGGCCCATCCCTTTTCACGTGACCCTCGTGCGCCGCTCGTGCACGGCCGCAGGACCGTGCATCGAGTATAGGCGGCGCGAAAACGGAAAGTCAAGATTGCGCGGTCATTTACGCGTCGTTCGGCCCTCCTGCGCCGGCCTCTTCGTCCTCCTCCGGCGCAACGACCCCGCGGATATCCGGAGCAAATTCCGTACCGCGGGGCCGTGCCGCCGCGCCGCCCGGGCTCGTCGTCGAAACGGGTAGCGCACACGGAGGGTTCCACGTATAAGAGTCTCGATGCGCGCCCCGTCGGTGCTTCGCGCCCTGCTGCTCGGCGTGCTGCTTTTCGGACCACCGGCGACGCTTTCTGCCCAGGGGCCGAGCGCGCCCACGGGCCCCGCCGGCCGCCGCGAGGTGCGCATCGGCGTGCCCGGCGTGCCGGCCACGCTCGACCCCGCCGCGGCCCTCGAGGGCACCGTCCCGCTGATCGCCCGCCAGGTGTTCGACACGCTCCTGGCGTACCGCGAGGGCTCGACCGAGGTCGAGCCGGCCCTGGCGACGCGCTGGAGCGTCTCGCGCGACGGGCTCGTCTGGACCTTCACGCTCCGTGACGGCGTGCGCTTCCACGACGGCGCGCCGCTCACCGCGGCCGACGTCGTCGCGTCCTTCGAGCGCTTCCTGCGTCCCGAGGCGCGGGCCGCGGCCGGCGCCTGGCGCGACCTCCTGCGCGGCGCGCCGGGCGTCGTCAGGGAGGTGCGCGCGCCCGATCCCCGGACGCTCCAGATCGCCCTCACGCAGCCGTACGCGCCGCTCCTGACCGTCCTCGCCCACCCCGCCCTCGCGGTGACGCGCGCCGTGACCGCCGGCGACGGCGTTCGGCTCGTCGGCTCCGGGCCCTACCGGGTCGTCGACGCGTCGGCCGGCCGCATCGCGCTCGAGGCGGTGCCCGGCTACTGGGGCGGGCCGCCGCGCACCGAGCGCCTCGTGTTCCTCGACGTCGCGGCCGACGAGCAGGCCGAGGCCGAGCTCGACGCGCGCTCGCTCGACGTCTGGTTCCCGGCGGGGCCGCCACGCCGCACCGAGGGCGCGCTGTCGGTGCCCGGGCTCCGGGTCGGCTACATCGCATTCCAGACCGAGAAGGAGCCCTTCTCGCGGCGCCAGATCCGCCGCGCGGTGGCCGCCGCGCTCGACCCGGCGGTGATCGGCGTCGCGCTCGGGCGCGTCGCCGTGCCGCTGCAGTCGTTCCTGCCGCCCGGCGTGTGGGCGCGGCGGGAGGGCTCGCCGGTGCTCGGCGGCAGCCGCGAGGCCGTGCGCGCGCTGCTCCGTGACGCCGGCTGGCCCCGGGAGCCGGTGCCCGCGCTGCTCGTGCCGTCGGAGGACAGGCCCCTGGACCTGCCGCGGCTCGCCGAGGCGATCCAGATCCTGCTCGGCTCGGACGCGATGGCGCTGCGGGTGCAGGTGGAGCCCGAGCCGACGGTGCGCACGCTGCTCGGCGGCGGCGCGTTCGACCTGGCGCTCGTCGAGGCGGCCGTCGTCGGCGGCGACCCGCACCTGTTCCTGTTCCCGCTCTCGACGAGCGAGGCGGCGGTGAAGGGGCCGCGCGCCCTCAACTACTCCTTCTACCGGAACCCCCGCCTCGACGACGTGCTGATCCGCGCGAGCCAGCTCGCGTATCGGCCGGAGCGACGCCGGCTCTACCAGCGGGCGCAGGCGATTTTGGCCGAGGACCTGCCGTGGATCCCGATCTACGTGCGCCTGCACTGGGCGCTCGCGCGCCCGGAGGTCCGGGGGCTCCGGCTGCACCCGACCGGGGTCCACCGGCTCGACACGATCACCCTGGAGGCCCAGGGAGGCGCGCGATGAGGAAGGCCGCGGTGCTCACGGTCGTCGTCCTCGCGGCGCTCGCCGGCGCCGCCGCCCGGGGAGAGGCGCCCCGCCCGGGGGGCACGCTGCGCGCCGTCTTCAGCGCCGACCCGCCGACGCTCGATCCCGCGCAGGCGACGGACACCACGTCCTCCGCGGTCATCCGGCAGGTCTTCGACGGCCTCCTCGAGCTCGACGAGACGCTCACGCCGGTGCCGGCCCTCGCGCGGAGCGTCAGGGTCTCGCCCGACGGGCGCGTGTACACGTTCGCGCTGCGCCCCGGCGTGCGCTTCCACAACGGCCGCGAGCTGCGGGCCGCCGACGTGAAGTACTCGTTCGAGCGCGCGGCCAAGGGGAAGCGCCCGTGGGTGTTCGAGAAGATCGCGGGCGCGCGCGACTTCACGAAGGGCGCCGCGGGCGCGATCGCCGGCGTCCGGGTCGTGGACGACCTGACCGTCGAGCTCAGGCTCGACCGGCCCTTCGCGCCGTTCCTGCACCTGATGGCGTACGACGCGGCCGCGGTCGTCCCGCGCGACGAGGTCGAGCGGCGCGGCCCCGGCTTCGCGAGCCATCCGGTCGGCACCGGCGCGTTCCGCTTCGTCTCCTGGCGGCGCGACGACCAGGTCGTCCTCGAGCGGTTCCCGGGCCACTTCCGCGGTCCCGCCCCCCTCGAGCGGGTCGTGTTCCGGATCATCCCCGCCGAGATCACGCGCTTCAACGAGTACCGCGCCGGGCAGCTCGACCTGACCGACATCCCGACGGGCCAGTGCCGCTCGGTGCAGGCCGACCCCCAGCTCCGCGGCGAGGCCGCGGTCTGGCCGACGCTCGGCACCCACGGGCTCCGCTTCAACGTCGAGAAGCCGCCGTTCAGCGACGCGCGCCTGCGCCGCGCGCTCGCGCACGCGATCGATCCGACGATCGTCGTCGAGCGCCTGCTCGAGGGCTGCGTGCACCCGGCGCGCGGCATCCTGCCGCCGGCGCTGCCCGGCTACTCGCCCGCGATCCGGCGCCCGCCGCTCGACCGCGAGCGGGCGAAGCGGCTGCTCGCGGAGGCGGGCTACCCGGGCGGGCGGGGCCTCGGCCCGATCGCGTTCAACTTCAACACCGGCGACCTGAACCAGCGCATCGCCGAGGTGCTCCAGGCGCAGCTGCGCGAGATCGGCGTGGCGCTCGAGCTCAGGCGGCTCGACTGGGCGGCGCACATCAAGCTCGTGGACGACGGCAGCGCGGTCTTCTTCCGGCAGGGCTGGATCGCGGACTACCCGGACCCGGAGAACTTCCTCACGGTCCTGTTCCACTCGCGCAACATCGGCGCCGCCGGCAACACCTCGCGCTACCGCAACCCCGCCGTGGACCGGCTGCTCGACGAGGCGGACGCGATGACCAGCGGGCCTGCGCGCTTCGGGCGCTACCACCAGGCCGAGCAGACGATCGTCGACGACGCGGCGTGGATCTCGCTCTATCACTACTCGAGCCGCGCGCTCGTCAAGCGGCACGTGAAGGGGCTCGAGCGCTCCGCGCTCTCGTCCGCGCCCGAGTTCCTGGTACCGCTCCGGAAGGTCTGGCTCGATCGCTGACCTCGGGCGCGCGCTCTGGGGACGGCTGCTGGCGCTCGGGCCGGTGCTCTTCGGCATCACCCTGCTCGTCTTCTTGCTGAACGCCGCGGCCCTCGGTGACCCGGCGCGCGCCGCGATGGGCCAGCGCGCGGACCCCGAGGCGCTCGAGCGCCTGCGGCGCGAGTACGCGCTCGACCGGCCGCTGCCCGTGCAGTACGCGACGTGGATCGGCCGGCTCGCCCGCGGCGACCTCGGGACCTCGTTCCGTGAGCAGCGCCCGGTCGCGGAGGTGCTCGCCGAGCGCCTGCCCGCGACGATCCGCTTGGCACTCGCCGCCACCCTCGTCGCGGTCGTCTTCGGCGTCGCCGCGGGCGCGCTCGCGGCGGTGCGCCCCGGCTCGGCGCTCGACCACGCGCTCATGGGCGCGGCCGTCCTCGGGATCTCGACGCCGGTGTTCTGGCTCGGGATGATGCTCGCGCTCGTGTTCGCGGTCACGCTCGGCTGGCTGCCGGTCTCCGGCTACGGCGGCGGCTCGCTCGCCCACCTCGTCCTGCCCGCGCTGACGCTCGGCGCGCTCCACACCGGGACCGTCGCCCGGATGACGCGCTCGAGCCTGCTCGAGGTCGTGCGCCAGGACTACGTGCAGACCGCGCGCGCCAAGGGCCTGCCCGAGCGCGTCGTGCTCGGCAAGCACGCCCTCCGCAACGCGCTCATCCCCGTCGTCACCGTGATCGGCATCGGGCTGGCCGACCTGCTGGTCGGCGCGCCGCTGACCGAGACCGTGTTCGCGTGGCCCGGCCTCGGCCGGCTCCTCGTCGCCGCGGTCGGCCAGCGCGACCTGCCGGTCGTCATGGGCGCGGTCCTCGTCTTCGCCCTCGTGTACGTCGTCGGCAACCTGCTCGTGGACCTCGCGTACCTCCTGATCGACCCGCGGACGCGCCGTGCCGCGGCCTGACGCCCTCCGCCACCGCGGCCTGCTCGCGGGCACCGCGCTCTTCGCCCTCTTCGCGGGGGCCTCGCTCGCCGCGCCGTGGCTCGCGCCGCACGACCCGCTCGGCGTCGCCGCGGGCGCCGGCGCCACGCTCGAGCGGCCGGGCGCGGCGCACCCGTTCGGGACCGACGCGCTCGGACGCGACCTGCTCTCGCGCGTCCTCTGGGGCGGGCGCGTCTCGCTGGCGGTCGGGATCGGCGTCGAGGCGCTCGCGGCGCTCCTCGGCTGCGCGGTCGGCCTCGCGGCGGGCTGGTACGGCGGGGCGGTGGACGCCGTCCTCATGCGCGTCACGGACGTCGTGATGGCGTTCCCGTCACTCGTGCTCGCGATCGGGCTCATCGCGGTCTTCGAGCGCCCCGGCCTCGACAAGGTGGTCCTCGTGCTCGTCGCGCTCGGCTGGACGACGATCGCGCGCGTGGTCCGCGGCGCGGTGCTCTCGCTCAGGACGCGCGAGCACGTCCAGGCGGCCCGGGCGCTCGGCGCGAGCAACCTCGCGATCATGACGCGCCACCTCCTGCCGAACGCGCTCGGGCCGCTCCTGGTCGCGGCCACGCTCGGCGTCGGCGGCAACATGGTCGCGGAGGCGGGGCTCTCGTTCCTCGGGCTCGGCGCGCAGTCGCCGACGATCTCCTGGGGCGCGCTCCTCGCCGACGGGCAGTCGTTCCTCGCGAGCGCGCCGTGGGTGGCCGTGTTCCCGGGCGTCGCGCTGCTGCTGGCGGTGCTCGGCGTCAACCTCCTCGGCGACGGCCTGCGCGACGTGCTGGACCCGCGCTTCCGCGCGTAGGCCGGGGCGGGCGCGGCGATGGTACCATCGGGGACGCCCATGCCGTCCATCGCCGAAACCGTCGTCGAGATGACCGAGTGGGTGTTTCCCGAGCACGCGGGCGCGCCGGGCCAGATCCACGGCGGGCGGATGATGGAGTGGATCACGAAGGCGGGCACGATGGCGGCGGCGCGCGTGGCGCGCGGCACCGTCGTGCTCGGCGCCACGGACGACATCGACTTCCTCCACCCGGTGCGGGTGGGCCAGATCGCGATCCTCCGCGCCCAGGTCGAGGACGTGGGGACGAGCTCGCTCGAGGTCGGCGTGCGGGTCTGGGCCGAGAACGTGCTGAGCGGCGAGCGCGTCGTGACGCTGAACTCGCACCTCGTGTTCGTCCGGGTGGGCGACGACCTGCGGCCGCGGCCGGTCCCGGCGCGCATCGAGCCCCGCGACGCGGGCGAGGCGGCGCTGGTCGCGGCCGCGCGCGCGCGGCGCGCGCAGCGGGTCGCGCGCCTCGCCGACAAGGCGGCGCGCCGCGAGGCGGAGGGCGGCGACGACGTGGCCGACGTCGACCCCGCGTGGCGCTTCCTGTCCACGCGGAGCGTCCTCCCGGAGGACGCGCTCTTCGGCAACACGATGTTCGTCGGCAAGTTGCTGATGGCGCTCGACGAGGCGGGGGGCATCCTGTCGATGCGGTACTGCAAGGGGTTCGCGATGACCGCGTGCGTGGACGCGATGGACTTCTACTCGCCGATCTCCACGCACGAGGTCGTCACGTTCAGGGCGGGGCTCAACTACGTCGGCACCTCGTCGCTCGAGGTTGGCGTCAAGGTGCTCGCCGAGGTACCGTGGACCGGCGAGGTCCGCCACGCGTGCTCGGCGTTCCTCACGTTCGTGCACCTGGGGACGGACGGGAGGCCGCGTCCCTGCCCGTCGTTCACGCCGACGACCGAGGGCGCGCGGCGGCGCTGGGCGGCGGCCCTCGCGCGCCGGGCGCGGCGGCTCGAGCGCGTGAAACGCCTGAAGGCGACGCTGGCCGGGGAAGGCGGTAGCTGTGCGAGCTGAGCGGCGCGCGAGCGCCGCGAGGCGAGCGGGGAAATGATCGGAGGGGGTGCGAGCTGAGCGGCGCGCGAGCGCCGCGAGGCGAGCGGGGAAATGATCGGAGGGGGTGCGAGCTGAGCGGCGGCCGAGCGTGCCCGGCGCGAGCGCCGCGAGGCGAGCGGTGAAATGATCGGAGGATAACGCGATGTCAGGGCATTCCCGGTGGTCGCAGATCAAGCGCAAGAAGGGCAAGGCGGACGTCGAGCGGGGGAAGCTCTTCTCGAAGATCCTCCGCGAGATCACGGTCGCCGCCCGGAACGGGGGCGGGGACCCGAAGGCGAACATGCGCCTCAAGGCCGCGATCGAGGGGGCCCGGGAGGCGAACATGCCGCAGGAGAACATCAAGCGGGCGATCCAGAAGGGCACGGGCGAGCTGCCCGGCGAGTCCTACGAGGAGATCACCTACGAGGGCTACGCGCCCGGCGGGGTCGCCGTCCTGGTCCAGGTCCTGACCGACAACCGGAACCGCACGGGTCCCGAGGTCCGCCACGTGTTCGAAAAGCAGGGGGGCAACATGGGCTCGGCCGGCGCCGTGGCCTGGATGTTCGAGCGCACGGGGCTGATCCACGTCGATGCCGACAAGATCGGCGAGGACGACCTCCTGGCCAAGGCCCTCGACGCGGGCGCCACGGACATGCGACACGCCGAAAAAGTTTTCGAGATCACCACCGCCCCTGCTGAAATGGATGCGGTGCGTGAGGCGCTGATGGCGGCCGGCGCGCCCGTGCTCGAGGCCCGGGTGACCTTCGTGCCGAAGTCGACGGTCCGGGTCGAGAACAAGGACGCGGCCAGCGTGCTGCGCCTGATCGAGGCGCTGGAGGAGTTGGACGACGTCCAGTCCGTCTACGCCAATTACGACATCCCCGACGAGGTCCTCGAGGCCATCGCCGCCGCCTAGCGGGCTGCGGGTCCTCGGCATCGATCCGGGGCTGCTCGACACGGGCTGGGCCCTCATCGAGCCGGCGCCCGCGGGGGTGGCCGTCCTCGGGACCGGGGTGATCGTGACCGGCCGTGACGCGCCGCTCGAGGAGCGGGTGCTCGTCATCTACGAGGGCGTCTCGGAGCTGCTCGCGCGGCACGCGCCCGCCCACCTCGTCCTCGAGGACCTCTACGCGGAGTACAAGTTCCCCCGCACGGCGCTGCTCATGGCGCACGCCCGGGGCGTCGTCTGCCTGGCCGCGCGCCAGCACGGCGTGGAGGTGCGCGCGCTGGCGCCCGCCGAGGTCAAGCGCGCGATCACCGCCAACGGCGCGGCGTCCAAGGAGCAGGTCCAGGAGTCGGTGCGCCGCATCCTGCGGCTCGAGGCGCTCCCCCGGCCCTCGCACGTCGCCGACGCGCTCGCGCTCGCGCTCACGGGCTACCTGCGCCTCGGGGGGCCGATGAGGTGATCGCCACGCTCACGGGCGTGGTGCGGCGCAAGCTCGAGGACCGGATCGTCCTCGAGGCGGGCGGCGTCGGCTACGAGGTCTTCCTGCCGCCCCTCGCGCTGCGCCAGCTCGAGGGGGTGACCGCCGCGGCGGGCGACAAGGCGAGCGAGCTGTCGCTGGTCATCTACTACCACGCCACGCGCGACCAGCCGCGGCCCGTCCTGATCGGCTTCACCTCCGACCTCGAGAAGGAGTTCTTCGAGCGCCTCATCACCGTGAAGGACATCGGCCCCATGGTCGCCGCCCGCGCCCTCGCCGCGCCGGTCGCCGAGCTGGCCGGCGCGATCGCGCGGCAGGACGAGAAGTACCTGCGCGCCCTGCCCGGCATCGGGCCGCAGAAGGCCAAGAACATCGTCGCGCAGCTCCAGAGCAAGGTGGCGAAGTTCGCGCTCGCGCGCGCGGGCGCGCCGGCCGAGGCGGTGAGCGCGCCGGCGACGCCGACCGACGCCGACGGCCTGCGCGAGATGGTGTGGGAGGTCCTGGTCAAGCAGCTCGGCCACCGGCCCTCCGAGGCCTCCCAGCTCATCACGGACGCGCTCCGCCGCCGGCCGGCGATCGCGACGGCCGAGGAGCTGTTCGACGAGATCTACCGCGGGGAGAAGCGGTGAGCGCGGCGGCCGCGCCCGAGGAAGGGCGGATCCTCAGCCGGGTGGCCGTGCCCGAGGAGGTCCAGTTCGAGCGCCAGCTCCGGCCGCGGACGTTCGAGGAGTACGTGGGCCAGGAGCAGGCGGTGGCGAGCCTCAAGGTGTCGGTCGAGGCCGCGAAGCTCCGCGGCGAGTGCGTGGACCACGTGCTGCTCTACGGGCCGCCCGGCCTCGGCAAGACGACGCTCGCCGGGATCATCGCCAACGAGATGGTCTCGAACCTGGTCCCCACGTCGGGCCCGGCCATCGAGCGCGGCGCCGAGCTCATGGGCGTCCTGACGAACCTCGCAGAGCGTGACGTCCTCTTCATCGACGAGGTCCACCGGCTGCCGCGCGTGGTGGAGGAGCTCCTGTACCCGGCGATGGAGGACTTCGCGGTCAACTTCATCATCGACAAGGGCCTGCACGCGCGCACGCTCAAGTACGCCCTCCGCCCGTTCACGCTGGTCGCGGCGACGACGCGACCCGGCATGCTCTCGGCGCCGCTCCGCGAGCGGTTCGGCATCTTCCACCACCTCGACTTCTACTCGGACGCCGAGCTCGGGCGCATCGTGACGCGCTCGGCCGCCATCCTCGAGACGGCGATCGACGCGGGCGGCGCGCGCGAGATCGCGCGCCGCGCGCGCGGCACGCCGCGCATCGTCAACCGCCTGCTGCGGCGCGTGCGCGACTACGCCCAGGTCAAGGGCGGCGGGACGGTCACCGAGGCGGTCGCGCACGACGCCCTCGACAGCGAGGGGGTGGACGCGCGCGGGCTCGACCGCCTCGACCGGCGGTTCCTCACCGCGATCGTGGACCAGTACGGCGGCGGCCCGGTGGGGATCGAGGCGGTGGCGGCGACGATCAACGACGACGCCGACACGCTCGCCGAGATGGTCGAGCCCTATCTCTTGAAGATCGGCTTCGTCGTGCGCGCGCCGAACGGCCGGCGCGCGACCCGCGACGCCTACCTGCACCTGGGCAAGCAGCCCCCGGCGGGCGCGCCCGGGCAGCCGGGGCTCTTCGACCCGTGAGCCGCCTCGACCGGAGCCTGATCGCGCTCGGGCTGCTCCTCGCGCTCCCGGCCGCGGCGGCCGCGTCCGGCACGATCCGCGTCGCCGTCGTCGAGAGCGCGCGCGCCGCGGACCTCGCCGGGAGCGGGATCGAGGTGACGGAGGCCGGCGCCTGCCCGGCCTGCGCGGCGCGCACGTGGCGCGCCGACCTGGTCCGCGCGCGGGCACGCGGGGCCGCCATCGAGGTGGACGGCCGCCGCGCCGGCGTCTTCCGGCTGGCGAGCGAGCGGCCGATCCGCCTGAACGGCCGCGAGTACCCGGGCCGCCTCGAGCTCGTCCGGAACGGCGACGGGTTCGCGGTCGTCGCCGAGGCGCCCCTCGAGGACTACCTGGTGGGCGTCCTGCGCGCCGAGTCCAACGAGCGCTGGCCGATCGAGGCGCTCCGCGCCCAGGCGATCGTGGCGCGCACCTACGCCGCCTACCACCGACGGCTCAACGCGGGCAAGCCCTACCACATCGTGGCGTCGACCGCGCACCAGCAGTACGCCGGGCGCGTGCCCGCCGGGTCGCCCGTGTGGGAGGCCGTGCGCAGCACCACCGGGCAGGTGCTCCTGTGGGAGGGCGAGCTGTTCCCGGCCTTCTACCACACCGAGAGCGGCGGCTACACGGAGGACCCGCGCACGGTCTTCGCGGCGCGCAACATGCCGGCGCTCAGGCCGGTCCGCGACGAATTCGCCGGCGCCTCGCCGCACTACGCGTGGAGCCTCGACGTGCGCCTGGCCGACCTCGGCGCCGCGCTGCGGCGCGCCGGCTACGACATCGGCACCGCGACCGCGATCGGGATCGTCGAGCGCACGCCCTCGCTGCGCGCGGCCTGGGTGGTCGTCTACGGCGCGCGCGGCAGCGCGCGGCTGCGCGGCAACGACTTCCGCCGGATCCTCGGGTACGACGCGCTCAAGTCCACGCTGTTCGCGGTGGCCGTGGACGGCCGGGTCGCCCGCTTCGCCGGCCGCGGCTGGGGCCACGGCGTCGGCATGTCCCAGTGGGGGGGCAAGGCGATGGCCGAGCAGGGGTACGCGGCCGAGCGGATCCTCGAGTACTACTACCCGGGGACCACCCCGGGCGCGTTGAACGCGCGGTGACGGAGCCACCCGCTTCGTTCTCGGGCCACCCGTGGTCCGAGCCGGCCTCGCGGACCCCGCGACAACGGGCCGACTTCGAGCAGGTGGACATGCGCGTCGGCGTCGTCACCGACGCGCAGGAGTTCCCCGAGGCCCGCCGCCCCGCGTACCGGCTCTGGATCGACTTCGGCCCGCTCGGCGTCAAGCGCTCGAGCGCGCAGCTCACCCACCGCTACCGGCCGGCGGACCTGATCGGCCGCCACGTCGTCGCCGTGGTCAACTTCCCGCCGAAGCAAATCGGCCCGTTCGTGTCCGAGGTGCTGGTGCTCGGCGCCTACGACGAAGCCGGCGCGGTGGTCCTCCTGCGCCCCGACAGCCCCGTCGCCCCCGGCTCGAAGATCGGCTAAGCTCCTGGCGGTCCACGCCGGGGGGTCGCCACGCGGGAAACGGAGGCCAGGGATGCGCAGCAAGCCGTGTCTCACGCTCGAGGACGTCCGGAAGCTCGCCGCCGCCTGCGAGGCGGAGGCGGCACGCAACAAGTGGGTCGTCACGGTCGCGATCGTGGACGACGCCGGCTATCTCCTCCATCTCCAGCGCATGGACGGCGCCGGGCCGATCACCGCGGAGGCGGCGACGCAGAAGGCCCGGACGGCGGCGCTGTCTCGGCGCCCGAGCCGGTTCTGGGAGGAGCGGGTGAAGGAGCGGCCGGTATTCCTGAAGTTCCCCGACAACCTCCCGATCATCGGCGGCGTGCCGGTCATGTACCAGGGCGAGTGCGTCGGCGCCATCGGCGTCTCGGGCGTCCAGTCGCACCAGGACGAGCAGATCGCGCAGGCGGGCGCCGGCGCGCTCACGTAGCATGCCGCGACCGCCCACGCCCGTCCGCCGCGTCGTGACCGGCCACGACGCGCGCGGCCGCTCCGTCATCGCCGGGGACGGCCCGAGCCCGAACGTGCTCGCGACCGGCGCCGGCGCCGGCCTCACCGACCTCTGGGTCACGGAGGCCACGCCGGCCGACAACGCGCGCGCCGGGGACCCGGCCGCGCGCCCCGTCGTGCTCGAGCCGCCGCGCGGGGGCACGATCTTCCGCGTCGTGGAGTTCCCGCCGGACGCCGAGCGCTGGACGGCCGGCGGGGACCCCGCCGCGGTCTTCGCGACGATGGGCGCGGCGCACGCCCACGACCCGGCAGGCCGGCACCCGGGTATGCACCGGACCGACACGGTGGACTACGCGGTCGTCGTCTCGGGGGAGATCTGGGCCGTGCTGGAGGAGGGCGAGACGCTGCTCCGCGCCGGCGACTGCCTGGTCCAGCGCGGCACCAACCACGCGTGGAGCAACCGGAGCGACCGCCCCTGCCGGGTCGCCTTCGTGCTCGTCAGCGCCCGACCGCTCCCGCGCTGAGCCCGGCGTCGAGCTTCGCCGCGAGGTGGAAGACGACCCACGCCCCGCAGCGCCCGCAGTCCACGTCGTTGCCGTAGCAGCAGAACGGCGTGACGAAGTGATCGCCGCCCATCCAGAGCGGCAGCACGGCGTCCTGCGCCGGGCAGGCCGCGGTGACCCGCTCGCAGTGGGGCGGCAGCATGAGCGCGAGACTGCGCCCCGAGTTGCGGATGAAGCCCGGGTAGCGGGCCTTGAGGCGCACGACCTCGCGGACGGCCGCGGCGCGCTCGTCGTTGGTCGTCCACGCGTCGGGGCCGGTGTCCCGCGCGCGCGGCACGTAGAAGGAGAAGGTGAGCCAGCCCACGCGCGTGCCGACGAGCGCCCGGGTCAGCTCCTCGAGGCGGCCCTGGTTGCGGCGGGTGACGACGCACTGGACCTGCACGGGCGTCGCGAAGCCGGCCGGCAGGCGCTCGAGGTTGCGCAGCACGCGACGGTAGGTGCCGTCGCCGCGGAGCGCGTCGTTGAGGTCCTCGGGGCCGTCGAGGCTGACGACATAGAGCACCTCGGGGCCGAAGTCGATGAGCGGGACGGTCCCGTTGGTGGTGACCGTGGAGCGCGGGAACAGGCGCACGCCGTCGGTCAGGAGGCGGCGCCGGAGCAGGGGCTCGCCGCCCATCCAGAGCATGGACCCGATGCCGTGCCGGTCGCGGAGCGCGGTCAGGGTCTCGAGGATCGTCGCGTCGGTCATCTCGTGCCGGGCCGAGGCCGGCTCGGCGTTCGGGTTGCCGTCGCGGTAGACGAAGCAGTGCCGGCAGGCGAGGTTGCAGCGATTGGTGACGTTCACCATCGCGGCGGGGTAGCGCGCGTCCTCGCGGTAGCGGCCGGTCAGCCTGGCCCGGATCATCGCTCGTCTTCGGGCGCCTCCCGCGCAAGGGTAGCAGGAATCGCGCGCCTCCTGGAGCCGCGCGCCTCGCGCGGCGCCCGCCACGGGTACACTAACGAGGCGTGGATCTCTCGGAGCTCGACTACGACCTGCCGCCGGAGGCGATCGCCCAGACGCCCGCGCCGCGGCGCGACGCCGCGCGCCTGCTCGTCGTCGGGCGGGCGAGCGGATCGCTGGAGGACCGCGCCGTCGCCGACTTGCCGCGTCTGCTCCGCCCGGGCGACTGCCTCGTCGTCAACGACTCGCGGGTCGTCCCCGCCCGCGTGTACGCGGCCGACGCGCGCGGCCGGCCCGTCGAGCTGCTGTTCGTCGAGCCCGAGCGGGGCGGGCGGTGGACGGCGCTCGTCCGCCCCGGGCGCCGCTGCGGCGCCGGCGCCGAGCTCCAGGCCGGCCCGGCCCGGCTCTCCGTCGCCGCCGTGCTGGCCGACGGCGCGCGGCTGATCGAGCGGCGCGACGGCACGATCCTCGACCTGCTCGACACGCAGGGCCTGCCGCCGCTGCCGCCGTACATCGCCCGCCACGCGAAGCCCGCGCCGGAGGACTGGGAGCGCTACCAGACGGTCTACGCGCGGACGCCCGGCTCGATCGCGGCGCCGACCGCGGGCCTGCACTTCACGGAGGAGCTGCTCGCGCGGCTCTCCGCGCGCGGCGTCGAGGTCCTGGCGCTCACCCTGCACGTCGGGCCCGCGACGTTCCGCCCGATCACG
>Ga0209211_10004490_pt1 | contig 21615 bp, 24 predicted proteins | sample RifGroA2_FD_183992 | JGI IMG/M metagenome (GOLD analysis project Ga0209211, IMG submission 183992) | Groundwater microbial communities from Rifle, Colorado, USA - Groundwater A2 (SPAdes) (version 2) | ecosystem: Environmental > Aquatic > Deep subsurface > Groundwater | place: Rifle, Colorado...
AGACAAGTCTGTTCCACTCATGGCTTTAAGTCGTTCCAGCGAGTCTGGAGTTAGATTACATTCTGGCAGCCAGATCTCCTTCTCTTTTCGCACGTCTTATTTCCCAGATAGGAACGTTTTTTCTTCGGGCAACTCTTTCCAGTTTTCGTTTTTTCGCTACTGCTTGTGCGAGTCTAAAAGTAGGAGAGTTTTCTTGGAGGCGAATACATCCTGCTCTTGTAACTGCATGAGATAATTGGTCGTAAATATCAGGAAATTTAATATCTGGAAATTTCATATTGGAGCGATTCTATCATTCATATATTTATTGTGTCAAATTCCAAGCGCCAAAAAACCAAAAATCTATTTGCGGAATTGAAAGATTTTATTTTTGATGCCGAGATTATTTAATATAAAAAGAAGGAGTGTATAAAGGATGGTTATTCCATATCGTGTTGAGCGGCGGAAGTTGATGGAGGAGGCTTCGGGGAAGTAGCGGACGGGGACGGCGATTTCGCCCATGGTGTATCCGGCAACGTGGGCACTGATCAATATCTCCTGGTCGAATACGAAATCGTTGGAGAAGTTTTCCAAAGGCAGTTTTTGCAGAACTTCTTTACTGAAAGCGCGGAAACCGGTGTGGTATTCCGAAAGATTCAGTCCGAGAACTATATTTTCCAGAACGGTAAGAAACCTATTACTTATGTATTTATAAAGAGGCATACCTCCGGCCAGAGCTTCTTTTCGGCTTCTTATCCTGCTTCCCAGCATGATATCAAAACGGTTCTCAATAATCGGTTTAATGAGGTCTGCCGTTAAAGTTGCATCGTATTGATAATCCGGATGGATCATTACTACAATATCTGCGCCCGATTTTAGTGCTTCCTTGTAGCATGTTTTTTGGTTACCGCCGTATCCCAGATTTTTTTCATGTATGAAAACTCTCAGGCCTAATTTCTTGGCGATTTTTACCGTCTCATCACGGCTTCCGTCATCCACTACAATCACTTCGTCAACAGAATTTTTCGGGATGTCCCGGTATGTTTTTTCTATCGTCTTTTCGGCATTATACGCCGGCATTACGACGATAACTTTTTTCTTCATAAATACTTCTTCCACTTTCTTTTCTTGTCAAAAGAAAGTGGAGAAAGAAACGACAACCCCGTGAAGTTTTTCTTGTTTTTCTAAACTCGGGCAATCCGGCGGACCCTCCGCGAAGTATGCGCGCGGTTTCCGCACGTTTGCCGCTCGTTAAGAAAAAGCTACGAAAAGCTTCAATGGGTCCCTTTTATTCATAATTCTTGATTCATAATTAAAAATTACGGTTGTTCGTCCATCCACCACCGGGCCATAGTCTGGTATTCTTTTTCCAGTGTAAATTTGACGCCGCCATGTTCCAGGATTGCCGCTTCCGATGCCTCGCTTATATTATAAAAATTTGCTATCTTCGGAAAGATATGATCACCTTCTTGGGTGTTCGGGTCGATGACTTTGTTTCCATTATTTACAAGGGGCAGAGAGCATCTGCCATAGAAATAAAGAATTTTATTCGGACTGTTTGGGTCTAATTTATCATGAAGATAAAGACTTAGGCCCAGATTTTTGGATTTATCTATATGAGTTTCTTTGCACACAAAAAGAGAATATTTACGGTCACCGAATTTAGACAAAATTTCTTTTGTGAGAGATTGGGTTTCCGTATTCCCTGTATTTTCCTGGATTGCAGGATTAATATATGGCCAGACAATAATCATATAACAGGCAATAATCGGTAATCCGAGAAAATATTTGAGTCGTGTGCGGAAAAAAATGTAGAGAAAATAGGCGGTAAAGAGGAATATAAAAGGGTGAAAAAAGTGCATGTATCCGTAAAATCTCTCCCCGCGGTAATAGCGGATGATGATGACGAATATCAGAAAAACAAAAGAAAGAAAAAGGAGAATTTTTCTTTTCGGACTCCTTATCAATCTTTCCAGAAACACAAATGGCCCGATAAATATAAAAATTCTCGTAACGAGGATAGAACCTCCGGTAAAAAAAGACCAAAGTCCCGGCCAGAAATCCTTCAGATATATAGTCCAGCTCATGCTGGTCCAAAATCTGTACTGGTCATACCTGATATATTGGAGCATATGCCGGACGTTGTACCAGTGGTTAGTCAGGTCGAAAAAAAGTAGAGGTATGAATGTGAAAGTTATACCAAGAAGGGCAAAGAAAAAAGTTTTGATTTTTCTGTAGGTTAATAGAAACAAAGGGAGGAGGATGAGGGCTACAGCCTGATAATGGGAGTTTATCGTAATACCTAAGGTAAGTCCCAAAGCCAGACCCCAGACAGATGATCTTTTTTTGATGATAATCTCCAGAATGAGTAAGATGGTTGCGGCAGTAAAAAAACCTACAATAGAAGGGTTGGTCAGATCTACCGAGTTTCTGATCTGGTTGGGTGAAAGGGATGTCACCAGAGCCAGAATGAGTCCAAAAAGTGGAGATTCCAGAAGGACGCCGATCCGATACATCACAAGGATCATCAGGATGGAAAGAAGTGCCAGGTATGCCCAGGGGGAAACAGGGGAAGGGAAAAGTTTTTGAAAAATTATTAACTGATACCAATACCAGGGGCCGGTAGTGACGGGAGCTATGGATATGAAAGGTCCGGTGATGGGAAGCTGTAATTTGTTTGCCCCTTCTATGGCTACAAATGCGTCACGAGCCGAGTCGGCTCCGAAGGAGATGCGGTTTCGGTAATTGGTCAGGCGAAGATAAGAACCAAAGAGGACGATGATTAAAAGAAGAAGATAGGTTACTTTTTGTTTCATTTTTTATTCATGATTCATGATTCTTGATTCATTATTCTATTTTCTTACTCTCTTCACGATCCATGTCCCGTCGGGAATTTGCCAGGTCTTGATTGTACTATAAATTTTGTCAGGGGTTTTGTAGTTGATGAAATCCTTTCTTACACTTTCTTTTGTGTCCGGAATTATCAAATATATTGTTTTGGAGTCCAGGAGCAGAACACTATTTTGTTTCCATTTAAATAAATAGTCGAAATCGAAAGTATAAATTGCGGGAGAGTAGACATTTACGGAAAAAGGAGTATTTCCGGCATCCCTATAAATAGTATCTACTATATATTCTTTGGTGACGAGGGATGGGACAGTGTAAGGGTTTCTGTTGAGACTTGATAGAATATTTCTGGTTTCGGAAAAGCCGAGAACTATGATCCAGATGATAAGTAAATATTTCAACCAATTTATCTTATTGGCAAGAATTCCTATCAATAAAATAAATATTATTTCCACTCCGATGAAGTGATAGGACCAGACGGGGTTTTTGGATGAAAGGAAGACGAAAAGTACGGATGTTGTACAAAGGAAAAGAAAAAGCAAAAGTTTTTCTTCTTTATCCTGGAAAGATAGTTTCTTCTCTTTCAGTTTAAAATATAAAGCAATTATGATGAGGAAGGAAAATAAAGCTATTACATTATTGGACGTATGCAAAAGTGTGGAAGGGACGGAGAAAAATTCAGAAACTATTTGATAGGGTTTAAGCCCTGTCTGTCCAACCACTGCCGAGTGGTAAAAAGTTGCAAAGAAAAAAGTCTTTGAAAGCGATTGGATTTGCATAAAACCATGTCTTATTTCAAAGAGGAAAAAAGGAACGAATGTGAGTAATAAACCGGAAAAGAGAAAGAAGTAGGATTTAAAGAGACTTAATATCATTGTCATCGCGAGCGAAGTATGAGCGTGGCGATCTCGTAGATTTTTAGTTTTGACGGTTGGGATTGTCCCGCCGCAGCGGGATCCCGCTTTGGCGGCGACTTCTCCGCCAGTTGGCGGATCGCAATGACATCTGTTTACAAACATATTTATGGTAATAAAAAGTATCAGTCCTATAAATATCCCCAAAGAGAAAGAGACATGGAAATTGACCATAAGTCCGTTTACAAATCCCATGGCGAACAGTATTTTGAGATTTTTAATTTTCATGTCGACCTTTGTTACTAAATAAAGAAGGACCAGGAAAAATAATGGTACTAAGTTTGGATTCCAAAGAGAAGTGATGTAGGGTTTATAAGAGATGAAGAAAAACAACCAAAGCAATATCCAAATTTTGCCGAAGATGTCTTTTCCAAATTTGGATAATAGTAATGGAAACAGAATAAGGTATGGTAAAGCCTGGACGAATAATGTGATAAATCTGGGATCGCGGGAGACCAGAAGGATAAGGCTGAGCAGCCACAGCCAATATGGACCGTAGAATAATCCCGGTATGCCGGTAGGCGGGCCGATAAGTGTAGGTTTCCTCAAGTTGTCCAAAGCCAAAAGCAGGTCGCGAGCCGGGTCGTACCAGAAAGGGATGCTTCCGGAAAAAATGTCTCTAAGGGCTATGGTTATCGGGAGGGCAACAGAGAACAGAATTACAAAAGTAAAAAACTTCTTACGCATTTCTTACAAACTATGAATTATAATATTTCTGTAATAATAACAGTTTCGTCATTAATTGTCATTCCGACCAAGCGATCCGCTCTGGCGGAGAGCGCGTGGAGGAATCTTGACATTCACAATTAAATGACTATTTATGACAACAAATGATGGAAATATGACTCTTCCCAAAATACCTTTTACCGTGATTGTCCTAGGTTTCGTGAGCTTATTTAACGATATTGCCTCCGAGATGATTTATCCTATCGTGCCGATATTCCTTACATCTGTTTTGGGTGCACCTGTTTCTGTCATAGGATTTATAGAAGGGATTGCGGAGGCGACGGCATCACTGATGAAGTTTGTCTTTGGATATATATCAGACAAAATGCAGAAAAGGAAAATATTTGTAACCGGGGGATACGGAGCATCGGCAGTTTCCAAGCTTCTTATGGGGATAGCTTTTTCGTGGCATTTCGTATTGTTTGCCCGGGTTATAGACAGACTTGGCAAGGGGCTCAGGACTTCAGCCCGGGATTCGATACTTCTTCAGAATGCAACCAAAGAAAACAAAGGTTTGATATTCGGATTTCACAGGGCAATGGATAGTGCGGGGGCAGTACTTGGACCAATATTTGCGTTAATACTATTGTATTTCCTGAAAAATAATATAAGGCTGACATTTCTGATCGCTTTTATTCCGTCCGTCATAGGAGTAATCCTGCTGATACTTTTTGTGAAGGAAAAAAGACATGAGGTAAAGGAAAAAAGCTTTCCTATTAAGCTTAAATGGAGTGGGCTTAGTCCGAGTTTCAAATTGTTTTTTATCATTTCCATGATTTTTGCATTGGGCAATAGCAGCGACGCATTTCTCATATTAAGAGCGAAAGATTTGGGAATGGCAACCACATTAGTCGTTTTTACTTATGTCTTATACAACCTTTCGCAAACTATTTTTGCGACTCCTGCCGGACAACTTGCTGATAAAATCGGGGCGAGAAAAGTTTATGCAATTGGACTTCTGGTTTTTGCCCTGGTCTATGCACTTTTCGGACTGATGCAAAATCCTGTAATTCTCTGGGTATTATTTCCGATTTATGGGATCTATATAGCCTTTACTGATGGAGTTTCCAAAGCTTATATTTCGGAATTTATTACAGAGAAAGAGTCGGGGACATATTTCGGGATGTATCAGACAGGTACTGCCGTTGCCGGATTTTTCGCCTCATTTTTCGCCGGCCTTCTTTGGAACCAATTCGGCGCTTCGGCAACTTTTTACTACGGGGCAGCTTTGGCATTACTTGCGTTTTTGGTGTTGGGGTGGGGGAAGATGGTGAAGAAGATTTAGGTCTTTTTCTTATACTCCATTCGTTTCCGGAAAAGGTTTTCCCGGAAACCTCCATCTTGTACAAACTTCTTTTCCTGGGATTCGAGCAATCTGTCTAAGAGATAGCACTCTTTATTTAAAAGAGTGATCATGAGATTGGCATAATTTTCCGGAGAATTGGTCCAATTGGACAAATTAGACAAATTTGACGAATTAGGATCTTCGCGAATAGCTCTGATTGACTGGACTCGGGGATCGTATTTATCCCAAATAGGAAGATTTCTGACAATCAGAAAATCCCTGTAATCTTCCTGTAATTCACCGTAAGAAGCGCGGGCAACTCCTGTCAGTTTAATATTTCCCTCCCAGCTTTTTTCCAGTGAACCTTCGACTATGTTTTGCTTTCCGGATCTGGAAGCATGATACATTTGGTCACGCGTTCGTGCATTTTCTATTCCAGGCAGGTGTTTTTGGCAAAAATTGTAGTTTAAATAGTGTATCTGTTCGGCGAGTTTATAGACAAGAAGATTTTGATAGCCGCCCTTTTTAGGAAAATTGGTCTTATTGGTCAAATTAGACAAATTGGTCAAATTGGACATATTATAGTAAACGATTTTTCCAAATAGCCTGCGCTATCTTTTGTGATAGCAGGTCGTGGCCGGGGAAGGAGGGGTGGAGGTGGTCGCCGGGATTTGTGTATCTGGTAATACCGTTTCCATCGCTTCCGAGGGACGGATGGTATGCATCAGCCAGTGGTAAATTTTCTCCTTTGGCAAAACGTACGGCATTTTCCAGATATTTTTTTATGGTGTTTACTTTACTCCATTTGGCTTCACTTGACCAGTTTAGAGCTCCGTCGCCGAATACATTTCCGTTGGGCGCGATTGTGGCAGCCATTACTATTTTTGTACCAGGTCGAGATTTAATATCAGAAACGATTTTGGCCAATGTCAGCCATTGTTTGTCCAGGTCACTTTGGGAATCACTCCAGGGATTGTATGCAAACGATTCTACTACTATGAGATCTGGGTTTTTGCTAAGTAGCGAGGGAAGCTGAGATAGTCCATATTCTGCATCGCGCGCCGGAAAACCGAAATTAAGCAGTTTAAAAGTAGCATTGGGATAATAAGTATGCATGGCGGCTTTCAGGAAAGTCATTTCCTGTCCCATGGTCTCGATCATGCTGTCGCCGAGAACTCCGATGGTGTAGGTTTTAGTTGTAAGTTGTGGGTTGTAAGTTGTGGGTTGAGGACTATTGATAGTGGTCAGAGTATCAAGGGTATCATGAGTACCACGAGTATCAGGGGAAGATGTAGTATTGTCAAATTGTTGAATTGTTAAATTGTCAGTTGGAACAGATGAAGGTTTGGGTATTTCCGTTGGAACTAGTTTTCCGGCAAGGGGAGCGGGTTTGTAGACGGTGACATTGTCATTGTTCCATGGTTTAATTGTTTCATTGTTTAAATCATTAAACGGTATTTGAGCCCCCAGAACCTGGCCGTCGGGAATGGGTGAAAGGAAGCCTTCCAGGGCAAAAGTTTGCCGAACGAACACTCCGGCAAATGTTAGAGTTATGATTCCAAATATAACAAATAATCCTTTTCGAAGAAAGGCAGACATAAATAAATAATACCCCTTCGCTTCACTCATGGCAATCCCATTCGACTTCACTCAGGGTAAACAATCCGACCAATAAATGGTCAAATGGCTAAATGACCAATTGCTAAATGGGAAAAGGAGGAGGTGTATACCTATTCCACCCGTCGGGTGGGAGAATCGGGTGGGAGAAAGGGACGGATGGCGGGAGAAAAGTGGGCAGCGTTGGATTGCTTATCTACGGAAGATAAAAACGTTACCATTAAGTCCTCTTGCTTTTTTCCGTAATTCTGTGTCTCTTCTAATACGTTCTTTATCAACTGACATTCTACTCCTTTTTGTTACCGGCTTGCCACATGCTTCGGTTATAACCGTACTATATACATTTCCGCCGCATGTTTTTAGATCCTTTCCTATAAGTCCTGTATGAGTGGTAGCGCCACTAGCATTTCTGAATGAAACCACAGGTTTGCGGCAAGTGCCACAATAATGTTGTATGACTTTTTGTACTTCAGTTGGACACCAACCTTCAGGAGGTTTATCTCCTTCAGTGTAGTGTAGATCAGGACAGGCCCACACTTGTTATCTTTTCTCTTTTTTATTAGATTCTAAGGTCATAAATTAATAATTTTGGTGGATATTGTATAATATTATAGGTCTGAGAAAAAATCAATATTGACTTTTTGTGAAAAATTCATGAGAATTCAGTTAAAGAATCATAAGAAGTATTATTAAAAATTATATAACAAATGACTCCGCCCTATAGGCGGATTTTGTGAAAGAGGGGGTGAAAATTTTGGCAGATGAATATAGACCGGATGTACAAGTAACTTTAGGAGTTTATTTAAGGGATAGGAAAAGGGAAGAAATGAAGGGACGAGCAAGAAGACAATTTCGGACTACAAAAGTACAAGTAGGAGAAAGACGTTTATCAGATGGCGGTGTAATAAAAATTGTTGAAGAAAGAAGAGTAGTACAAAGGGTAAGATTAGGCTGATAATTTTAAAGCAAGTCAAAGAAGTAAAACTTAAAGAATAAAAATCTTTAGGTTTTGTTTGATATTTATGGCCGGTGAAAATTGCAGCAGTGGTGGTTGTTCTGATCAGGGAGCTGCTATATGTTTAGATTGTCGTTATAGAGACTATAATGTGGCCAAAGGTCATGGGTTTGGTACTGTACGAATTATTTCCCCTGGAAATAGTGATGAAGATATTGCTCGAAGTACGCCAAAAAGGAGAAGACGAAGAGTAAAGCTAAACGGAGAGCCAAGAAACGTGACTATACTAAAAAAACTGCGGTTTGTTTCAGTATCCACCCATCTAAGCTGATATATCAACCCTTCGGGTTGCAAATCAGCGTAAGATGGGTATATAAATCCTTTAATGACCAGAGAAGAAATTCTAGCAGCAAGACTTAAAGAATTAGGATCGCATCTAAAGCTAGAAAAGACTGAGAATGGTGGAACGAAATGGGCGGGAGAAAGGATGACAGCTGAAGAGTATTACGATCTAAAACAACAAAGAGTAAATGGGTCTAAGATAAGACGAGATGAGAGAAGAAGGCAAGGGACGGTATATAAACCAGGAGCAGGTAAAAATCATCCATGGCGAAAACAATGAAGATAAATTGTTAGGAGAATAACGTTATAAACTGAATTTTATGAATATACCAGAAAAAAGAGCTAAAAGAGGAGGAGTAATAGATAGAAAATTGCCTTGGAATAGAGGAACTGGTAGAAGAAGGGAAAAGAGAAGCCAGTTTACGGGAAGAAGGAACACAAATACGGAAAGGAATAGAGCTATTTTTGACGCTTGTAAAAGAGTGGGGACATCAAGAATAGCGGGATGTCGATTAAAAGACTGTGATCCCGGCAATTGTGGTATAGGAAGTACTATTGCTTCAAACAAAGAAGATGTATATCCAGAGGAAAGAGAATAGAATTTTAAGTTTTGTATTATAAATTTCGGTTTTCAGTTTTTCCCGATGACTGGGAGAGCGAAGTGGTAACGTGATTGCTTCGGCCGGTCGAAATTACCAGGCCACTATTTTACCGTGATGTCCGTGCAGGATTTGCCGGTGATGGTGCCGCCCCAGTCTGTGACTGTAAGTTAGAGTCCTCCTGCTTTCAGTTTCTCTATAACCCAGAGTCTGAGAAGTGTGGAAATGTTTACGCCGTAGACCCTTGCTTCCTTTTCCAGTTTTTTCTTGAGGTTGGATTGAATTCTTATAGTAACTGTTTCTTCTTTGGGGGAAAGCGGGTCAAAAGAAAGTTTTTCCTCTTTCATTTCTGACAAATAATCAGTCACATCATGTGTGTCCCAGAATTTTGCCTCTTCTTTCACAGATGCAAATTTTGGAATTTTATTTATTTTTGTCATAAAAATATTTCCTTTCTTTTTGACTCATATCCCTTGCGGTTACTACATAATAACTTTTTTCATCTTTCGGACTTAATATTACACTTAAAAATCTTCCTTCTTTTGTTCTCCCTAATACCATGATTCGTCCTCCGTATGTGGTCAAAACATTCTGTGTTTTCCTGCAAACCTCCTCGACTTCATCTGCTGAAACTTTGTGTTTTCCGATATGTTCTGTATTCCAATCATCCCAAACGATTTTGTTTATCTGAATCATTATCCTCTATCTAAATAAGAATTATGTAAGACATTGTATTACAAATAATGAGAAAGGTCAAGACGAGGTGTGGCATTTTGCAATTTATTTTACCGTAATATCCTCGCAGGATTTGCCTACAAGCGTACCGCCCCAGTCGGTGACCACGAAGCCTTTTCTTTCGTGGTGAGGAATATTATCCAGAGATTTCACGTTCATCGGTCCGTTTAATCCTTCGAAAATTACTCTGGTTCTGATAACTGTTTCCGGCTTGACTGAAATATCCAGTTTTTCTTTCTGATTAATTACGTCTTCGGGAAGAAGGGTGATGAAATAATAAGGATAAGTTTTGAGAGCGGGTATCCAGAAATCTTTAAAATCAGAAATTTCCTTCCCATTAAAACCAATTTCAGTCAAAAGATCTCCCAAAAAGACTGATAACTTATTTTGTTCAATTACCCAACCCTGATCGGGGAGTTTGACATTTAGGAGATCGGCTTCGTAATATAAGTATGGAAATTGTTTCATTGTTTCATTGTTAGATTGTTTCATTGTTAAATTACCATTGGGTGAGGCGCGTACGGACCAACCGGTTTTAGGATTATAAACCGGGTCGCTTACTGTAAGTCTGCCGTCAATTGTAAGTTTGACATTTAAATCAGTTTCTTTTTCCGGATATAAATAAATTGCCGGTTTGCACCATGGGGTAGCCCAGGTCCAGTCGTTGGCTACAGAAAATGCCATTGTACGAAGCTGTAGAGAGCGATTATTTTGAGTATTTACAGGAGGAGTCTGGTCGGTAGGGGTGAATTGATAAACAGTTTCGGACGTCCCTGCTATTGTTCCTGATTCCTTCAGATAAAAAGTTTGAGGAGTGTCATATCTTGAATAGACATTAAATTTCTTTTTGCCTCCGGACTCATCACTTTCAAAAGATATAGAGCCAATCGGCGCATAACAGTTGGCGCCTGATGGAGACAAAGTAGGAGTAGGCATAGGTGAAGGAGTGGATAGCGCCATAGACAAAGCGGTGCCTGCTCCGGTTCTTGCCGGAGGGCATTCTATTATATTGGTGCCCGTAGTTTCGTTAAATTTGATTAGGCCCGTGACACCTTGTTTTATATTTGGCGCGCTGGTAATAAAATATTTATAATTATTCTGCTGGGCAGCATTTTGGGGGACAATTTTTTGATCATTGGCCAAGTTAAACTGGGTCGTCGGTACAAATGGTTTATCCAGAAATGCCGGGGGCATGGAGAATTTCGGATCGGGTACCAGCGGGAAAAAAGTAGCCTGTTCAGTACAATTTTCTACAGCCTGTTTGAAAAAACCGTAGACTTCGTAGTCGGGATCTCCTTCTTTTACAGCAGTTTTAAATTTATTGGAAAGATCCTCTGCCATGTAGACATCAAAATAGTGAGAGCAGGCTTTCTGGTTCGTAGATCCTGCATCCCAGAGAGCAGGACAACCGGAGTTACTTTGAGGGTCGAAGGCATCACGGCTTTTGAGTACGTAAATAAAATCCTTCAGATTGGCATTTCTCCTGTCTCCCGGACCGCAGTTATTTCCCAGTTCATAGTTACAGCCTACATTATGGCTGAATGGAAGCCAGAAAATTTCTTCTTTCCTGCCGTTTCTTGCAATTTCTGCTACTTTTCTCAGATCTGCATAGCCATCCAGGCTGCAGGAACCCCGATGTGCTCCTCCCTGATTGCATTCACCGGAGGCATAAGGGCCCGTACCTTCATCAGTTTTACAACTTGAGATACGGGTATCGCTTCTGACCCGTATGTAGTTTCTTGTTGCTTTTTCATTTAACATAATACTCTGGCAAGTAGATTCTGAATCAAATTTTTCAGAAACGGCGGGAAATTTGGCAGGATTTAACGTTTTCCTTTTATCATCCAGATTCTGGAAATTTTCCGGCCATTTGAGTGTAATTTTGTCCTCAGGATGAGGATCATAACAGAGGCTGACACGGCTGGTGACCATGGGTTGTTGAGAAGTGACGGGGCTTTTATTTGGGATTCCCGTTAAACTTCCTGCAAAGGAAGCTAGACTGCTTATAAGTAGGGCAAGAGCGCTAAACATGATGTAAATATATAGTAGGAAGTTTTTAGAGAAGTGTCAATCAACTAATCATCCAATTTGATCTATTGATAATTTCTCAATGCTTTATTTCTCAGTGTTATATATGCTGTGACGGCCATTGTTCCAATTCCCCCAATTACCACAGAAAATGGCGCACCAAACATACCTGCCACAATTCCAGCTTCCACTTCACCAAGTTGGGGTCCTCCCATAAAAAAGATCATACTGATCGCGTTCATTCTGCCCCGGAGATGATCAGGAGTTACCAGTTGTCTTAAAGTATGCCTGATGATGCTGGACAGAGTATCGGCTGCACCGGTGACAGCAAGAAAAAACAGTGAAAGTAAAAATATATTTGAAATTCCAAAAAATACTGTGGCAAGACCGAATATAAAAGCGGATGCCAGCAGTAAAAGACCTTTTTTTGGAATATGAGGGAATAATGAGAAGAATATTCCTGCGGCAACTGCTCCTATTGCCGGGGCTGCATAAAGAATTCCCAATCCTTCCGGTCCTACTTTTAGAATATCAGTAGCAAATATCGGCATCATGGTAGCGGCAGAGGCAAAAAAAGTGGCAAAAAAATCCAGAAGCATCCCGCTTCTTATCAGATTATGCCGGAAGACAAAATGAAAACCTTCTTTCAGTGATTTAAAAGATATGAGATGCAGTGCGGTTTCTTTCCTTTTTATATTTATATGAAGCATTGCGATAAGTACCGTCAGGAAAGAAACCGTATTGATCAAATAAATATTTCCTATATTTGTCGATGCGATAAGAAATCCTGTCACGACCGGGCCAAAAATAGTGGCGCTCTGGTATTGTGTATTATTTAATGTTACTGCATGCGATAATTCTTTTTCCGGAACCAGGTTGGGTACCAGAGAGTGTCTGGCGGGAGTATCAAAGGCAAAAGCCGCGGCGTTGACAGCGGTAAGTAGATATATAGTCCAGACAGGAACATTACCGGCAAGAGTAATTATCCCCAGCAGGAAAGATGATAACATCATCACAAATTCCGCAATAAATATTATTTTTCTCCTGTCCATTGCATCTGCCAAAACTCCTCCGATAAGTGAAAATATGACAATCGGAAAAATACGGAAAAAACCGATAAGGCCTAAAGCAAAAGGGGAGTGAGTAATCTGATAAACCTGCCAGTTGGTAGCGACAATCTGCATCTGATTGCCTGTATTGGATACAAGTAAGCTTGTCCAGTAATATAAGAAATTCCTATGCCTGAAGGCCGAAAAAGCAGATCCGCCGTTTCCTAAATTCATAAGGATTATTATACAGAAAATGGTTAAATGGTTATATGGCTAAATGGCTATTTATTTTTTGCCAAAGACCAAAGGAGATTGAAAATCTGTTTCTGGAGATTTACTATAGTTGAATTATATATTTCCACTCCGAAGATGTCTCCCTCCTTCCAGCTATAGAGAGCAATTACGTCGTTATAAATATCCACCTGGTGATCGATATTTAATTTGTCGGGAGAGATGTACCGGGTCCGGAAAAGAGTAGGGTAGTCTTTAATTTTTGTTAGGGCAGTTTGTAAAAATATTTTACGGTTATTGGTAATATCCCGAAATTTTATTTTTCTCCTGACGGCTTCTTCACGCCAATTTTCTGCCAGACTTTTTCCGAGAGCCTCATCGACATTGATATGTGTATAACCCAAATCTTCTCCACGGGCTTTTAATATATTCCAGACTATCTGTTTGATCCCTTCTTTCCCTTTATAGAAAAGGACTTTCGTATTTGGTTCTGAAAGTCCGCGTTTACACGATAATAAAGATGAGACCTCTGGAAACAGGGAGCTAACTCTTTGAGTTTTTTCTTCCTGTTCCTTAACCAGTAGAGCTAATGCTTCAATTCCAACAGATCTGTATTTTTTACGGTACTGATCCACAATTTCTTCCACCAATTTCTTTGCTTTCATGTTTCCTATTATTCTGTACACTTGAGTTCTGGTGATTCCCGTATATCTCGATATTTCCAAAATAGTAAGATCCCGACGATCTGTTAAAGTCATATAAATTTCCACTTCTTCACTTTTAAATCCCAGGTATTTCAGAAAATCTGTCAGTTTATTTTCCATAGGCCAATTTTACCCCTTTTCCTCGGATCTGTCCATTATTTGGACAACAGTTATAACTATTCAAAAATTGGAGTTATATTATGGCCGTCAATAAAGTAAAAATAAAAACAAATTACATTATCATGTACGATCGTGCACCATAATGTAAATTTGTTTATCTTTTGGACAAAAATATGTCGCCCCGAATTTATGTAGAAAACAGAGGTTTTAGGTTAGAAAAATTACCGGGAGAAACCGGTGAATATGTTCATGCAAGAGCGGGTAACCTCGTTGCCGCGGCGAGCGGTCGGATGAGACTGGATCAGCCCGATAAAGCCAGAGGATATTTATCTAGCTTGGGAATGAGATTAGAACATGCGGAATATCTGGTAAATTCTGCATTGACAGGAAGATCGGGTGCGGCAGTATCTTTTGACGTAATTTTTGAAAGAGGATTGCAAGAGGGTCCGGGAAAATATACAAATTGGAGAAAAGATAAAAGAGTAAGAAAAGATAATCCTTTGGGCCGATTGTGGAGGAGACTTAGAATAAAATAGGAAATATAATTTACAAACAAATTCATTAAAAATTCATTAAGGCCTCGCCTTGCTGCAAGGCGAGGCCTTGTCGGAATGTGTTGACAATTTACGATATCTTATTCATGATGAATTTATATGAGAAAAATAGGGGAGTCCGAAAGGGTGAAAGGAGTAGGGGCTATTCTGGCTTCTGTATTTTTCAGCAGTTTGTACGGGATATTTTCCAGGTACATTGGTCTTTCATTTGGTGTATTTTCCCAAAACTGGATAAGGAATCTGATAGTGGTTTTGGTATTGGCATTATATTTTATTATCACAAAACAAAAATGGAAAAAATTCAGGAGAGAAGATTTGGTATGGTTATTTGGACTGCTGATGCTCGGTTGGTTTCAGAACATATTATATTTTCTGGTCTTTAACCATCTGTCTATCGGGACAGTTTACTTTCTTTTTTATACCACCATGATCATCACGGGTTACCTTTCCGGGAAAATATTGTTTGGTGAAAAGATAAATATTATAAAAGTTATAGCCATAATAATGGCTATAACCGGACTCGTTTTAACTTATCCGGTCGGACTGGAATCAGGAAAAAATATATATATTTTTATGACATTATTTGTCGGCGCAGCCACTACTCTTTGGTATGTTTTCTCGAAGAAAATATCCGATCATTATCACAGTTTCCAACTGGTACAGATTGATGCTTTTACTACATTCGTGACATCTTTTATCGGGGCGATATTTATAAGGGAAGCATTTCCGATTTCTTCTTCCGGTTTTTCCTGGCTGATGGTTTTCCTTTATGCTGCTGCTCAAATTGCTGGACTGTTTTTGGCGATTTATGCTTTCAAAAAACTGGAAGTTCAGATTACGTCAGCTATAATGCCGATGGAATTGGTTTTTGCACTTGTGATGGGATTTATTTTATTTAAAGAGACACTTTCTGTACAATCAATTATTGGAGCTTTATTTATAATAGGGGCAGCGGTGCTGCCGAGCGTTTATACTATTAAAAAAAGAAGTTAGAAATTTGTGTCACACTGAGCGAAGGTCGTGGCGATCCCAATGGGATTGCTTCTCCCGATTAATATCGGGATCGCAATGACAACAAAGTGAAATTATGGATAAATTATCAGACAAATTAGCAGTAGTGACCGGGGCATCCACGGGGATAGGAAGGGCAATTGCGGTGGAGTTGGGGAGAAATGGTGCTCATGTTTTATTAATAGCACGGAGGGAAGATAAACTTCTTGAGACGAAAAAAATGGTGGAGGAGGCCGGAGGGAAAGGAGAGATTTTTGTTGCTGATTTGACAGATATTTCACAGATAAATAATCTCGGAAAAGTATTGAGAGGAAGGGGATTAGAGATAAATATTTTGGTAAATGTTGCCGGAATATGGCATGGGGAAAACCAGGCATATGCGGGAATTGAACTGGAAAAATTTGAGAACGAAGTTATTTATAATACCTATATGGTAGGAACTGTCGCACCGACATTATTAGCAAAAGAATTAATAACTGTAATGCCGGAAGGTTCAAGAATCGTAAATATTTCGGGAACATTTTCCGGTGGTGCCAAGGGTTGGCTTCCTTATTATGTTTCCAAAAGGGCAATTGAAGATCTGACGGTTGGATTATCCCAGGAACTAGTTGAAAAAGAGATTTATGTAAACTGTATTTCTCCGTCGGATGTCGCGACCGAAGAATATAAAAAATATTTTCCTGAATATATTAGTGACGCAATAGAACCGGAAGAAATTGCCAAGTATGCGGTGAAATTATGCGATGAAGAAAATAAAGTTACTGGGAAAGTTATTGTCGTCAAAAAAGGAAAAGAGCCTTTTGAAGGATTTCACTATTAATATTTAGTTCATTCTTGGATTTCTATTTCCCCGAGTTCTATATTTTTCAAACCCGCGTCTGCTATTAGTCCATACGATGGAAGGTTTAAAAGGTTTTCTTTTTACATTCACTCCTTCGATTTTTAATTTACTTCCATCCCAACTTAATGTTCTTCGTCCGCCGCCTAATTCTAAAAATTCGTTGTCACCGATAGCTCTTTTTTCTCCTGGATGATTTTTTAACCAACTAACAAGATCTGTTAAACGGGCAAATTCTGTCATTTGTTAATTATACTCCGAAAGTCAATATTAATAGATATTTTTGTCCACAACCCACTCGAGTGCCGGTTGGACAAATTTATTTTTCAACCAGAATTATCTTTCCTTCTTCGGCGGTTTCTTAAATACCAGGAACATGAGTAAAATGACGATAAGAAATAACATCCAGTATACAGATGCGCTATTAATTATTTGATCCCAGTTCATCTGGGAATTATTTAATGGCAGCATTAAATTAGACTTACGCAGTAGTAAATAGTTTATATTGTCATTGCGAGGAGTCTTCGACGAAGTCACCGCCAAAGGCGGGATCCCGCTGCGGCGGGACAATCCCGTTATGATAAGGGGATCGCCACGTCGTCAGAACGGTCTCGCGATGACATAAGGACGTAAGTCCTGATTGAATTTATACTATCAAAATTATTTTTGATTCACAATGATGATAGAATAGGGAATGAAAAATATTTTGAAAAATCAGATAAGGGAACTGATTAAACAGAAATTATACTTCGATAAAGAAATATCAGAAAGATATACAAAGAGGTTAAAAGAGGGAAAACTGATACGTGAAGAAAATCCGGAAAGTCATTTTTGTGTCTTTTTTCTTCCATACAATCCAAAAACGGAAAAAGTTTTTTTCGTCCACCACAAAAAAGCCGGACTGTGGATTTCTCCGGGTGGACATATAGACAGAGGGGAAGGAATAAAAGATGCAGTGATAAGGGAACTCAAAGAAGAATTGGGTTTATCTTTGGCACTAAAAAATATTCATAACCCTTTCTTATTAACTATTTGTGATATCGAGGAAAGAGATAAATCAATTGCCGACAAAGTCACGCGGCCGCTTGACTTTGTCGGCAGAAGCTGTAAAACACATTTTGACATCTGGCATTTGATAGAGATTGGAAAAGAGAAATTTGAAGTGGACAAGAAAGAATTTTATGATACCGGGTGGTTTGGTATAGAAGAAGCTCTAAATTTGCTTACCGATGAAAATAATAGAATGGCTTTAAGAAAAATTCTGACAACCCTATAGTCTTTGACTTTTCCGGTACTAAGTATATAATTGGCCCTCATGAATCCGATAATCCCGAAAGCGAATAAATTCGCGCTTCTTATCGTTATGCTTATTTTTAAAGGAATACACAGCAAAATTCCCAAAAAAGCTTCGGAATGAGGTCCTTTGTATAGAGTTATATTTGTTCTGCCTGATCCGTCTGTTACAAAGCAAGGTAAAACTCTTGTTTTTGGCATACTTAGAAAAACAATTCTCAAATTCAAGCTAACTCTGACTTCAGATCTTTAGCCTTTTGAATGAAATATTTACGCCATTTTTCTTCAGGTAACTTTATAAGCATTTTTGGTAAATCAGAAATATCTTCAGCTTTTATCAGCTGGCTTCCAAATTGGATTGGGTCAATATTGGTGTCAAACTTGATCCTTGCCAGTTTCTTAAGCTCTTCCCAATTATAACCTTTTGTAGTCAGGAGAAGATATAAATCAATGAAGTGTCGGGTTGACGGCTTTTGGTAAATGGTAAAAAATTTATTGACAGCAATGTCTATCTCTGAATCTATCGGGAGTTTATTGATGACAGTCGGTTTGCTTATTTGAGACATGGGAAAATAAGTAAATTCTGTTTTTATGATTTGGTCTTTAATATTATAGAATACCAGATTCCTATTAAAACTTTCCTGGATATCTTTTGTTGCTTTTATTTCCCCGGCAATTTTTGCAGAGATAGTATTTAGCCAGATCTTATCTATCTCCGTTTCGCTGAAAAAATCCAGATCTTCGGAAAGTCGGTGGTGTAAGTAAAATTCAGAAAGGGCAGTACCGCCTGTCAGGTAAAAGTTATGTATAAATGCTTTATCTTTTGAGAGGATATTGAGTATGTGTTTTTGGATAGGAGTCAGGATTGTTACGGCCATAGTATGAGCTCCAGGAATTTTTTTCTATATGGGTCAAGGGTCAGCTTTGGCCAATATTTACGGATTAAAGTAAGATCTAATTTCTCACCGTTAAGTCCGTAATTTATCAACTGTTCGAGTTTCCAGATCTGAAATGAAGCGGATTTCTTATCCCACTTTGAGATATCGGTGTTCCAGTTGTACATAAAATAATTTTACCATAAAAACCTTCTTTTTTCAGGGATCCGGATAAAATATAAAAGTAGCACACCACAAGCGATTTACACGCTTTTGGCAGGGGGTAGGGGAGTCGGACACGTGTAAATTTCTGAAGAAATTTACAGTGTAAACCTCTAACAAAGGTTTATGTTCCCAGAAGTATATAATGCAGGGGTGGAGGGAATCGAACCCCCGAATGAGCTTTTGGAGAGCTCCGGTATGCCACTTACCTACACCCCTGTATCAATTATTTTTTCTACTGAACTCCGGTATAAACTGAGTAATTCTTTTGCTATTATAGCATCATAATATCGAATTGACACGCAGCCTGGGTAATTATCCCGCTGCCGTTTCCCAGTATTAGGTTTAAAATAAGTTTTTTGGAATTGATTCTGACTAATTTTCGTGATTTTGCTCCAAAACAACTTCTGACTTTGTTCATTATGGTAGTTATGTAAATGCATAAGGATTCTGAATTTACTGTTTTTTGTGTCAAATCCCTTTCTAAAAAGGGTAAGAAACAAAGACACGAGTGAAGGATCAGAATTAATAAAAGTAACTAACCTGTCAGTTCCTTTTACTCCTTCACAATAATATATAAGTGAGCATAATATTTTTGCATGGTCTTGATCAAGAGATAATTTATCTACAATTTTTTTGGTTTTAGAATCAATTTCCTTACGAAATATTTTTCCTTTTTCAAGTTTGATGGTTCTAGATTTATATTGACCATATATCTTTCTATCTTTCAGTCTTTCGAGAGCCTTTCTGTTTAATGCAATGTTTTTTAGCCAATCGGATAGCGTGCTTTTTGAAATCGATAATTTAACTGAAATTTCAGTAAGAGAAAATCCCTTTCGCCTCAGTTGTTTTGCCTTTTCCTTCAGTTCGATAGATAATCTTGTCAATTTGAACTCCTAATGATAGTTATATAACCTAGCTATTATTCTGTCAACTTATTTCATGAAGCTGTTTCTTTTTGGAATTTGAGGGAGAGATAGAGGTGGTAGAAAAAGATGGCGGAAAGGGGGGTCAGGATGAAAATTTGGAAGAGATTGCCTAAAACCGGAACCAGATTAAATGCAAAAGTGATAAATCCGAAGGAAAGCTCATATTTAAATATGGTAAATAAATTGTCTTCCGTATAGTTCCAACTTTTTTTGAGAGCCTCTCCCATCGAGCAATTTTCTTTCATAAAAATATAACTGGCAAAGGAAAGTTTGAGCGGGACGATAAAGCCGATTGCCGCCCAAAGAAGTGAAAAAATAATGATTATGGACAGTAAACCGGGAACAAGAATAAGTACAAAAGGGACGAGAAGTCCCAATATGTATATCAAAAAACCGAAATAATTCAGTAAGATCATCTTCCAAAAATTTTTGCTTCTGAGAATCAGGAAAATTTTATTTATGTTAATTTGTTCATTTTCAAATACAATTGCAAATTGGTTTAGCGGGCCGGAAAGAAGTCCCATAATAGAACCAAATATAATAAAGGGATAAGCGATGTAGAGTATAGCTTTGGGGATTTGAGGAAAAAGATTGTTAAGAAGGAGAAAAATTATCGAAAAAATTATTCCGATAGCAGGGAATAACTGAATCAGGAAAATTCTTCTATATTGTTTCTGGAGTACGTTTGTAGAGTTTTTCAGAAGTGTTTTAAATTCAGGAATACGTGAGTAGTTTACCTCAGGCGCAGCTGTTTTTTCCTGCTTGACGGCTTGAAAAGCTTCATTGATTTGATTATGGCTCCAGCCTGTCTTCAAAAGGGTATTATTTAAATCTACTGTGTTGGTTCCCATACTGATTTCATTCTTGATGTAACTTATCAGTTCCGGGGTAATCATATACCTCTATGAAATCATATATTGCGAGAAGATGCAAACGGGTTATCTGATAAATTTGAGGGTAGTCAGGATTTGGTTAAATGTTTTTCCGTAGCCTGCAATAAAGAGATCTTCTTCGCGATTGGGTAATTTTACTATTACTTCATCCCTTGGGCTTCCGTCCTTCATGTAAGCGTCGTGGTAAAGTTTGGCGGCTATGCCGTCTATTTCAATATTTTCAATCTTATTATCAGAGAGAGGTGGGCGGGGGATGTCTTTTTGGCAGGTGGCTGAGATTTTATCATCAGGGTTGTCCGGATCCAGATTTATGACTGTCGCATTATTATTTGATTCTTCTTTGATATATGAGCCGTGGTAAGTGAAGGAGAAGCCGCAGGTTTGGTTGGTGTAGGTGGAAAAACCATTGTTAGATGGTTTCATTGTTTCATTGTTGGTGGGGGAAATAGGGGTAATTGGGGATATGGGGGGAGAATTGGTAATGTTGACTGCAGTTAGAGTGGGGGTGATATCAGAAAGTTTAATTTCCTCAAATGCGACTTTTTTGCCTACGTTTACTCCTATAAGAAAAGAACCGAAAGCGACCAGAGAGATAATCAGAAGGAGAGTATTTCGCATGATCCAATTATAACACGTAGTTAGTCTAGGCTGAGTGATTCTTTATGCGGGCTGTGTTTCTTGCAGTAGTTGCAATATTTGGAAAGGTTCAGTTTATCCTTCACGTTAACTTTGTTTTTGGACGTGATGTAGTTCTGTTTTTTGCAAACGGTACAAACCAGAGCCAGTAATATGCGATTATCTTTCTTTGCCATGCCCGTAATTATAAATGATCAGGCACAAAATTCCAAGAAGCAAATATTACAAAGTCA
>Ga0209211_10004492_pt1 | contig 21608 bp, 18 predicted proteins | sample RifGroA2_FD_183992 | JGI IMG/M metagenome (GOLD analysis project Ga0209211, IMG submission 183992) | Groundwater microbial communities from Rifle, Colorado, USA - Groundwater A2 (SPAdes) (version 2) | ecosystem: Environmental > Aquatic > Deep subsurface > Groundwater | place: Rifle, Colorado...
AAAATCTATCCAGATGAAAGGCAGACGACCGGAAGATCAGATTACAGAAGAGATTGAGCGTCTTACTGCACGTCAAGAAGCAACAAAGCAAACATTGCGCCAGCTAGAGGATGAACTCACGCAAAGCCCGCAAATCAGAGCCATCCTCAACGAGATAAAACAAAACGAACGCCTCATTAATGAATCATTATTGTCTCGACAGGCGCTGGATCAAGCATTTTTTGAAGAATGCCAAGAACTTGACCAAGAGGCGCTGTATTTTGAAACCATGCGCGCTTTGTTTGTAGTATCTGCTATCACGCACGAGCAAAATTTTGAGACTGCGGTATATGAAGCAAGCGAAACAGATGAAGAGATTTTAAACTTGATAACGTCTGAACCTAAAATAGAAAAACGCGCGGCTGATCTTCTGCCCTTATTCACGCCATTATTGCAATCAGAGCTACTCGCTTTTGCGCAGGAGAGCGCTCTTATTCGCCCCACGCCCGAAATTTTAGAAGAAGAGGAAGAAACGGTGTCCGGCGACGAAAAAACATACACTCCGATCACGATTCTTCAAGCGGCGGAAGACTTTACTGAACGCGTATGCGGGCAAAGCGAAGGGGCTTCTCAAATGCCCGCATTTTTAAAACTTGAATCACCGGCACTAAAACAATTTAAAGATTGCGCAGAGGGGCAAGAAGAACCACAGGAGGAACTGATTGAAACATATTCCAAGAATGTACACGCTACGCTCAACGCAATCCATAGCCAGGCTATCTCGCTAGAACGTGTGCTAGACGACCCCTCTATAGTGCCTAAAAAAATCGCTGAATGGGAACGCTTTGTTAACCTTATACTTCCGTATTTAGAAGCGCCTTTTGAAGGGGTAAAGCTAAATAAAATTCCAAGCGAGATTGGTATTGTAAGCCAGCATAGAGCTGTCGCGCACTATGCGCTCCAGGCAGAACTCTATGAAAGCACTGGTATGGAAGCCATTATGCACGCGACTGCGCGCGAATATGGAGTGAATATGAACCCTGATATACGGCTTGTCCCTCTCGCCACTACAAGAGAAAATGCAAGCGAGCATCACACTGATCGCAAGAAATCCTATCTCGTACCTTTTTTAGAAATGCATCCTCTCAATACATACGGCGGTGGAACCCTGTGCACGATTGTTGATCAGGAAATGAAATATCCGCACCTGCGCTATATCAGTTTCCCTGATTTTGCCTCAAAAGCAGAGGAAATCGTACAAAAGATTAAACAGAGTGAACGAGAAAGCCAAAAGCGCACACAGCGGCGGAGAAACCTTCAGTCCGAAACAGACAAGGGTATGGAATATAGACATCAACTCATCATGCTTACTCGGGAATACGGAGTTGCGTTTGGAGAACTTTTGTACGGAATGTCCTCTTCTGCGCTCTTGAACAATATCCCAAACACAAGGTTGGAGCTGACGGAGGCTGAACAAGATGCGATGCTCGCGCTTTCAAAAAAGGCCTTTGAAGAAACAATTGCCGAATATCTAGAAGAAAACGGAGTGGTGGCAACATCGTGCGAAAATTTTCAGAGCATTGTAGAAACTGCTGCGGAACGCTCCATAAACTATCTTAAAATAATGCTTGAGAAATCTGAAGAAAATGGGATCTACGGACACGGAGTCCTTCAATTCTTTGTCATAGCGGGGAGAAAATTTGGGCCGTTCTTAGGGTACACAGCGCACCATGAACTCATGCTTACGCTCACTCGCGAGCATGTGAACGCAATGATGAACCAACTCATAGATAAATGGTTTACCCCTTGCCTTCAAAAAGTTCTGCCGGATATCAACCCAACTCAACCCCTTATCGCACAGCCTGACACGTACGCCAACCCTATTCCAACCCTTAAAGCCCTGCTTCTGCCAAATGAAATTTGGATGGCTACGCGCGCCCTTGCCAAGCATGAAATGAAACAAACGCAAAAATCCGCAGGCGCAGAGAGCAGAACGCCTCAAAAAACAAAACAAGAAATTCAGCAAGATCGCAGGGAACAGTTCGTATTGGGAACCACTTCCCATGACGAGCTTTTCAATCTTCTTATAGATGCTGGATATGGAGACCTCGCTGTTGCCAAGCAAAGCAGGGAGATCAGGGTTCCTGGAAGAGCTCCAGAGCAATGGGTGAAGCGAGCAGTAGATTATTATAAAATTACGCCTGATGGAGCCGCATTACTTTGGAGCGATCTGTGCGATGGGACATTGCTCAAAAATATATACGCCGTTCTTTTTAAAGATGCATAAACCCTTTTTTTACCAATCCTTTTGATTCGGATCTTCTTTTAAAGGAGGAGCGCCGCGCGAGCCGAAAAATTGGTTAAAAAACGGGTCATTTTTGAAAACATCAAACGGATCGTTCTCTTGGTTTAGCGAAATGCCGCGGCGATTAAAGTAGCGCTGTATATTTTTTTCATCTCCCTGCAATTGCTGCATATAATACTCAAGCTCTTGGCGCTGTTTTTCGGTTAATCCTTGCTCTTCCCCCGCATTTCCTTCCTGAATCTTCCCCTCTCCGCTTTGCGTTTGCTCATCCTGCTCCTTGCTTTCTTTTTGACTCTCTCCTTGATTCTGCCCTTCTGATGATTTGTTTTGCTCTCTATCCGCGCCTTTCTGACCACCTTGCTCTCCCTGATTTTCTGTTCCTTTCTCTTGCTCGCCTGTTTCTTGCTGATCTTTTCCTGTTTGTTCCTGTTCCTTTTGCTGTTCCTCTTGTTTCGTATCTTCAAGCTTTTTTTTCACAAACTCCAAATTCTCTTTCGTCTGCCGATCATCCGGCTCAAGCGCAAGCGCCTGTTCATAGGATGCGATACTCTTTTGCCACAGCTCTTTCTGGTTTGCTTTATCCGCATCTTTCTCTCCCATCCGGTAATACGCGTTTCCCTCATTATAAAAATATCGGGGATCTTTGGAATTTGTCGCGCTTGCTTGGGCAAATTTTTCAATCGCTTTGTCAAACTCTTTCAGTTTATACAACGATGCCCCCTGGTTATTTTGCGCGATGTCTTCAAATGCCCCAATGTCGCTCGCTTTCGCAAATGTTTCCTGCGCATGCGCGTAGTCGCCCAAAAGATACGAGGAAATGCCTTTTTTATTTACATACGCAAAGTAATAATCCTTGATGCCGCACCCGGAAAGCGCAAATACAAGCGCCGCAAGCACTGCAACTCTGCCGCCCCATTTTGCCTGCTTTCGCAAAAAGGAGAGAACGCCGTAATCAAGAAAAAAATCAACGAGAAACAGAATAAAAATAATCCATGCAACGACTGGAAACAATTCTCTTCTTGTGCTCACATCTTTCATCTGAATTGTTGTTTTTTCCATCTTATCAATTTCACCGCCAATGCGGTCTAAATCATCGGCAGTTTTCGCATGAAAATAGATGCCGCCAGTACGCGACGCTATTTCTTTCAAAGGACGATCTTCAAGCTTTGTTTTTACTATCTCGCCCTGAAACGTCTTATATTGTATCCTCCCAAAGAGATCTTCGCCTTCCGGGATCGGGCTTCCCTCAATGCTCCCCATGCCAACGGTGAAAATTTGAATGCCGTCATCTTTTGCAAAATTCGCCGCAGACGCATAATCGCTGTTTTCCTCATCCCCGCCGTCGGTGATGAGAATAATAGTTTTAGAGCGTTCATCCTCACGCTTAAAACGGTTCAGACTCGTTGTGATTGCTTCTGCCAAATCCGTGCCCTGCTTTTCAACAATGTCAAAATTCACACCATCAAGCAGGGTTAAAAATGCGTCGCGGTCAATGGTCAAAGGCACAATCACAAACGCGTCTTTTGCAAACGAAACCAGTCCGAACCTGTCGCTCTCTCTTGTTTGTGCAAAATGCGCGATCATCTCTTTTGCCGCGGTAAGCCGGCCTTTTCGCTCGTTTCCAGAACCAAAATCAAGCGCCCTCATACTGTTTGAAACATCAAGCGCAATCACAATATCGCTTCCTTCTGCCTTAACATCCTGTGTGATCATATCCCCTTGCGGGCGCAGAAGCAAAACTGCAATCAGCAAAAATGCTCCCATCTGAATTCCTTCGCGGCAGATATCAACCCATTTTCCGCGCCTATATCCGCGAACTGAATCAAGCAAATTTTTTTCAATCAAACGATACAGCTTTTTTTGAGAACGCAAAAATGAAAAAACGCCCCATCCGAGCACAAACACGAGGGGAAACAGCACGAGAATAAGATAAACATTCGCAAACTGCATAATTTTTGTATGAGTAAACTCTCTTCATGCGTACACTTTCAAAACCGTTCTTCGCAACACAAATTCCGCCAAAAACACGGCAAGCAGACTCCACGCGTACACTTCGTATCCCTCTTTATACCGGGTAAAGCGGGAAATTTCAATATCTTTTTTTTCAAGACGGCTGATCTTCTGAAAAATGCGCGAAAATTTTTCGTTGTCGTCTGCGCGATAGTACGCCCCGCCGGTCAGCTCTGCTATGTTTTTCAATGTTTTCTCGTCAACGCTGGATTTTTGAAACGAGCCATCCGCATTTTGCACATAGTGCTTCTGTCCGAACTGATCAGTATATGGCACAAGAGCGCCGTCAATGCTTCCGATGCCGATGGTATAAATTTTCACGCCTTTTTCTCCTGCAAGCCGCGCCACAAGAAGAGGATCAAGCCCTGTGTTGGACTGCCCGTCAGTTAAAAGAATAATCACTTTTGAACGATCCTGCGATTTTTCAAGCTTAAAAAGCGCGGCGCTTAACGCGTTGCCGATGCCTGTGCCGTTTAAACCGCGCACATTTTGGTTAATGCTTTCGGTGCTCATTTCCTCTAAATATTGAATTAAGATATCGTAATCAAACGTGAGCGGCGCCTGCGTGAATGCTCGCCCGGCAAACACCACAAGCCCTATGCGATCGGTTTCAACTCCTTTGATAAATTGTTTCACGGTCTCCTTTGCCGCGCTGATTCGGTTCGGCTTTAAATCCTCGGCAAGCATGCTTGAAGAAACGTCAAACGCAATAATTATATCTATCCCCTGTTTGGTAGTTTTTATCTTTTGCGATCCCGTCTGCGGACGGGCAAGAATAATGATCGCAAAAGCTATTGCCGCAAGCCGAAGCCCAAATACGATATGGCGCAATGCGCCGACGCGCGATTTTTTAAATACTGCTTTGATACCAAAAAACGAGCCAACTTTGAAAGCCGGCATTTCTTTCAAGCTGATCGCATAGAAAATCGCAAGAGCCGGAATAAGCCCCAAAAGCCATAAAAAATTTGGGTGTAAAAAACGCATGGTTGAAGTATGCAATATTATAACGATGCGCCACTTTTTTCCATAATCTCCTGCGCGAGGGAGAAAATGATTTCAGCGTCTTGTTTTTGTGCTGAAACCCCTGCAAACTCGTACCGGTAGCACAGCTCAAAAAAGAGCGGTAGTTGTGAAATGGTTGAGAATGTTTTTAAAAGTTCGGACGAGGTCATCTCCTCTGCACTCACGTTGTGTACGTCGCCCAGATATTCCTTCACCAGTGAACTTACCTCCAAAAAGTACTCATCAAATCGGGATTCCTCCATGAGATGGCGGGCTTTCTGCAGACGCAACTGTGCGCGTGCTTTGTAATCAATCTGCGGCGGCACAGATGAAGGGATAAGAATGCTTTTTGCTTTGCGCGATATTTTCTTAGAAAACGCATCAGCCAGCGCAAAAACAAGTATACTTAAAAGCAGACCGAGCAGAACATAAAGTGGCAGATACGAAATATGAGGGAAAATTGGAGGCGTGATATCATGAATGTCTTCCATCCCAAAAAGTTATTTTGTAATTCAAGGTATTTATCTCAATGCATGCTGGCGCCGCTTGAAAAACAGAAACAGCGTATGATACAAATTTTCATTCGTTGCAATCTCTATGCTCGCAACGCGAAATTTTTGCAAGAGCTTTTTATTCTCGTCAAACAGCCTCTCTTGCGCCCGCTCGTAGAGCTTTACAAGCCTTTCACTATGCGCGTTTACCACATATCGCTCTCCGGTTTCGCCGTCTTCAAACGCAATCAAACCCATGTTTGGAATCGCGCGATCAAGCGCATCTCTCAATTGGACGATAATCAAATCATGCCGCGCATTTGCCACTTTTATTCTCTGCAGATACGAATCCATCGGCTCTAAAAAATCAGACACAAAGAAACAGAGAGCGCTTTTTTTAATGGCTTTGCTCACATGCGTAAAGGCGAGCGCGTAATCTGTTTTTTTTCCTGAAAAGTTATATTCCGTCAGATCGCGCAAAATGCGGAGCATGTGCTTCCGCCCCTTTGCAGGCGGCACATACGTTTCAATCGCGTCTGAAAAAATAATGAGTCCTATGTTATCATTATTTTTCATCGCTGAAAATGCGATGGCCGCGCAAAACCGCAGAAGCAAATCTTTTTTCAGCATTCCGCGCGAACCGCTCAACAGGGATCCAGATCCGTCAACCGCAAGCATCGTGGTAAGTTCTCTCGTTTCAGTATATTTTTTTACAAAAGGCTTGCCTTCGCGCGCCGTCACGTTCCAATCTATATCGCGTATCTCGTCCCCCTCTGCGTACTCGCGCACTTCAAAAAACTCAATCCCCTTGCCCTTGAAAGAGGATTTGTAATTTCCCGCAAAGAGGTCGCTCACGTTTTTGCGCGTCGCAAATTCCAGCGTTCTCACCTGCGCGATAAGATCTTTTGTGTCCATGAGATCAGAGAGTTAATTTAGTTCAAATATATTTCAAAACCGATAAATTGCCTTATTTAAGCAAAAAATAGCTCCAAAGAACCTTCTTAAATTTAGTTCTTAATTTAGTTCAAATATATTTCAAAACCGATAAATTGCCTTATTTAAGCAAAAAATAGCTCCAAAGAACCTTCTTAAATTTAGTTCTTAATTTAATTACTCTTACAAACCCAATGGCCATCTGTTTTGTTCCCATAAAAATGTATCTTGCCATCTCTCTTAAGTTCTTGCAGTATATTTGATATGTTTTGCTGTGTAATATCTGGAAATGCATCAACAAACTCTTTCATGTAGCCTTTCGTGTTTACGCTTATATGCTCCAAAATGAGCTTCTTAATTGTCTCTCTACCCAAACCGCGCAACCCTCGGGCTTTAGTATGAAGTCCTAGCCTATCAGTATATTTATAGTACTTAACTGAAAGTATATACTTCCTACCCGAAGTGTTCCCTATTGATTCAACCACTCCTAAATCTAAAAGTTTTCTTACTTGATCCTTCGTAATTTTCTTAACGCGTGATACTCTAATATTTTCTAAAAGTATGAGTTCTTCAATAGAAAAAGATATATTCAAATTTTTAGTCGCTCGTTTTAAGTATTTTAAAAAAGCTTTATCTAAAATCAGCCCATTGAGTCCAAGTTTAACCCAATTCCCGATTGATCCACTATAGTCAGGTATACCCTTGCCTTCTTCTATAGTTTTACGAAAAATTTTATCCGCTCCTTGTCCTGAACGGTCTACAAAACGATAAATCCTTTGAAACGTCTCCGAAAGCCTTCTATTCCGCGGAGTGCTCGGCACATTAAAAATATTTTCAGGAGTAATGCCGGACAAAAATCCGCCTGGATTCTCAATAATAATCTTTGTTGGAGACTGCTTTATAAAAATAGATGATGGATGTTTATAATCCCTATGCGCAATTGCATTTAAAATAGCTTCTCTGATAACTTCTTCATTAAATGCCCGAATTTCCCTCATTGAAAAACCTTCTTGCGAGTGAAATATCTCATTTCGTGCATTGATTTTTTCCCACAGTTTATCAAAATACAAAAGAAAAGGCTCTCTAAAATCTACTCTGTCTTGATACTCTTCGTTTTCTTCCCTACTTCTATATTCAAATATAATCTCTGCACATCCCAAATACCTTGCCAGCGCAGACTTCGTGCCAAGCAAAATTAACGCGGTATATGTAAATCTTCCAAATTCTTCTAACTGTAAATCTTGAAGCATCTTGTGATCACTATACTGTAATACTGCTTTATTGTTACTCTTTTCATGCCATAATTTTTTCAATCGTTTTAATGCCATGGTGTCTAGATCTTTAAACATAAGTTGATCACATACTTCTGCAGAAAAATCCGGATAATTTTCATGATAAATTCTAGCAATTTCTTCGTCGGTCATATCTCTTATTCCTTCACCCGTTCTCATTCGTGCTTTACCTCCATATTTAAGAGGTTTGCCAATTGGTCTGGAGGGAATATGCACAATTAAAATACGTTTTCCATTGTCAAAATACTCTTCTATACGTACCTTATGCTTTAACTCCTGATAAATGCTGTTTGAAGTGCGGCCTGTATCTTGAAATGCCTTTGTACCAATAACGGTACGCGGTTTTTTGTCTGTTACGCCAAGTATGAGCTTGCCGCCACCCTCATTTGCTAAAGCAACGACATAATCAAGTAATCCATTCTGATTTTTAAAGTCAAAGTTGTTTTCAGCTTTTTTACACTCCAAGTGTTCGTTTTCACTATCTGCACACAAAATTCTATGCCATTCATCTTGTTTCATATATATTCTCTATAGACAACTGCCGTCCATTAAAAATGGCGGGGCATAAAAACATTTTATTGTTAGGGCACTTTCACGCCGTCAAAAATTTTAGCAATAATATCCTCTGGCAAAACACCTTCGGCTTCCGCTTCATAAGAAGTCAAAATACGATGACGCAAAACATCCATGCCGATTTCTTTCACGTCTTCGGGAATGACGTATCCGCGCCCGTTGATAAACGCGTGCGCTTTTGCGGCTTTTGTGAGAAAGATAGAAGCGCGAGGCGATCCGCCGTAGCTCACCAAGTACTTTAAATCCTTCATCCCGTATGCCTCCGGCGTTCGCGAGGCATTCACGATGTCAATACTATAGCGGATAATTTTTTCATCAACATATACGTTTGCAACAAGTTCCTGCATTTTTTTGATAGCATGTCCGTCAACAATGCTTCCAAGCGGAGCGGCCGCGCTCTTCGTATTTCGCTTTACAATTTCAACCTCTTCATCGGGCGTAGGGTAAGAGATAGCCACCTTCAGCATGAAGCGGTCAACCTGCGCTTCGGGCAAAGGATACGTCCCCTCTTGTTCAATGGGGTTTTCGGTTGCCATTACAAAAAACGGAGAGGGAAGGGGGAATGTTTCAGTACCAATCGTAACCTGCCGCTCCTGCATAGATTCTAAAAGGGCGCTCTGCACTTTCGCCGGCGCGCGGTTAATTTCATCCGCCAGAATAAAATTCGCGAACACCGGCCCTTTCTTGACGGAAAAATTCCCTGTGCGCTGGTCAAAAATACGCGTTCCTATTATATCAGCCGGGAGCAAATCCGGAGTGAACTGAATGCGCCGAAAGTCCAAATCCGTAACTGCCGCAAGCGTTTTAATAGACATCGTCTTTGCAAGCCCGGGAACTCCCTCTAAAAGCACGTGCCCGTCAGCAAGAAGGCCGATTACCAGACGATTTATAACATAATCCTGCCCAACAATCACCTTGTGCACCTCTGAAAAAAGACGCGCGAGCACCTCCGCATTTTCTTTAATAAACGCTTCATTGTGGGTAATGTCTTCTCTTTGCATAGAATATTCTTTATATACAAACTTATGAGATTATTTTTTTTGCAATCTCCATCAGACGATCTTTGTCAACCTCCATTCTCGCAAAACGCGCCCGATCGCATGTTTCAAGCACCTCTTTAATCTCATTATAGTGAAAAAAAGAGCGAGCCTTCAAGCTGTTCAGAATCTCTTGCGTATTTTTCCCGGCGGAAATACCGTGCTTTTGCGCTATATGCTCCTTGAGCGCCGATGAGAGAGCAGAACAAAAATTCTCGTCGTCAATGCACGGAAGTTCTATTGCAGGGCGTTTGGGCGCGCGTTCATCTGCCACACGGTTACCGGCAGTGCGCTTTTGATGATAGTATATATACCCAATCCCCGCAATGAGTAACACAGCCGCAATTTCAGAGACACCGACACCTCCCCTTTTTTTCTTTTTTGGTGAAACATCGCCCGCGCTTTTCTTGTTTTGCTGAATCTGTTCACTCTTTTCCGCACTCCTTTTTTGTTTCACAACGGTAAGCGCGATCGGCTCTGATTGCAAGACGCGCACTGCGCCAGTTGCCGCGTCTTGGTACGATACAGACACAGCCCCAATCGTGAAGGTTCCATCTGACGTTGGGACGAGCGTTCTTTGAAACTCTGAAATTGCCTGCGCCTGCCCGTTTACGCTGGTCACATAGGTTGTATTTGAGGTTCCCTTTTGAATAAAATCCGGAATAGCAGGATACGTCAGATTGCCAAGCTCAATTGAACCGCTCCCTGTTTTCTGCTTAATAATGACGGTCAAGATAACTTCCTGCCCCACCTCAACTTGTGTCTTGTCTAAAGACGCGAAAACATCAATATCGCTTTGCGCGTAAAGAAAGACCGGGATAAAAAAAATCAAACAGAAAAAAAAGGTATACCGTTTCATACCTTAAACATACTACAACAAACTTAAAAATTCTTCCACAGTGTAACTGTTCACTGACGAAAAGTAAATTGACATGACGAGAGCGAAAATGGTACGGTTTAAAAGTTAAAATGACTAAACACCAAAACATAGAAAGAATCATCGGGACGAGAATTTCAAATGAACGGCTCTTGCGCCAAGCGCTCACACACCCGTCTTTTTTCGGCAACAAAAAAGCAGGGAACTCACAATTTTACGAACGGCTTGAATTTTTAGGTGACGCGGTTTTAAGCCTTATCGTAGCTGATTATCTCTATAATCATCACCCTCGAACTCGCGAGGGAAAGATGACCAAGCTCCGCTCTGCGCTCGTCAACAAACAAGCGCTTGCAAAAGTGTTTGACTCTTTAGGGCTTATGCCGTTTGTGAACCTCAACGAAAAATTTCTGCACCGTCCTCTTCAAACCAATAAATGTCAATCTCTTAAAGCAGACATTTTAGAAGCGCTCATTGCCGTAATCTACAAAGAGAAAGGCCTCATCGCGGCGGAAAAATTTATTCAAAAGCATATAGTGGCGCTCCTGCCCTCTGTAATCAAAAAGAAATCTTATGAAAATCCGGTAAACATGTTACAGGAGCGCATAGTAAAAATTCATAAAAAAAATCCCCGTTATAAATTCATGCGGCACGATGTGAATGAGAGTGGAGATGAATTTTTTGAAATGAGAGTGTACGCCGGCAAAAAACTCCTTGGCGCCGGAATTGGCGGAACTAAAAAGAGCGCGTCGCTTGCCGCCGCGCATGAGGCGATGGAAAACTTAGACACGGGGCAGAGCATAGCCGCTGAACCCTATTAGGGAATGTATTAGATAAAGGTAGTAAGTAAATTATTACTCGTCATTATTTCCATTCAAATCATCACGCAAATCTTGCAAGCGTTCGGCTATCTTCTCTAAAGTCCGCGCAATCATAAAAAGAAGGGTCAATACAGCTATTCCAAAGATAATATTGATGTTCATTTTGTTTAGTTGCTTTTACTCGTCTCCTTCATCTTTTCCGATTGGGAACTCCAATGAAATGTTATCTCCATATTTTGGTGACGCTCTGGTCAATTTTCTATGGAAGTCCGTCCATGTCGTGCATCCTTTCATAAGAAAAATAACATTATTCAAGTGTTCTTTCAATTTGGGATGCCCATAATCCCTCGTAAGAGATTGGTGCAATTTGTGCGTCCTGTTTCCTGATTCGTTTTTTGGATTCTTTTCTTTTAGGGCAGTCAAAACAGCTGGAGCTAATCTTTTATATACTATGTCGTTTGTCCAGTGGCCGATATAGCTCGGTTTATTTTTTGTGGTAGGCGGATAAGTCATGTTCTTCAACCTGAAAAGTTGCTGATAGTATTCATCGGGAAAAGTTTTTGTCCACTTCGCCCACTCATCGGTAATGTATCTATCCAAAATTTGTTGCAACGCTTCCCGATCTCGAACTTCTTGATAACCAGTTGCTTCATCAACAAGCGCAATAATACCGATCACCGCCAAGCCGCGTACCAGTATCTCACACTGTTTTGCGATGTGTTTTTGTTGTGTCTGCAAAACACCTTTTTCCCTTGCCTCTAAAACCCCATTGCAAATATCGGGCAATAGTGTCGCTTCATAGCCATAGGCGATTACACCATTTGGAAGTTTGAACTTCAACGGGTTTTCGGTGCGCAATAGGATTTCGTTTGAAATAAAGGGTTTTAGGGCTTTTCCTGTTGTAAATTGTGCCAAGCGGTCGGCAGTCGGTGCGCGACCCCCTCCGTAGGACATACCAAGTGCTTTGATCATTCCTCTTTGAACCAAAACTCGCGTTCCATTCTCTAAAACGTAGGCGGGTATTTCTAATCCCGCTATCTTGAGCGGTCTATCTGGCGAACCATATACTGCTTTGCTTATTTTTTCTGTCATGTGATTAAATAGTTACGGCTTTTAATATGACTGTCTCAAAAATATCGTCATTGTTTCGACCATTATGCCAAAAGCAAAACTCATCCATGTAGCGATTGAGATGCTTTGTGGTAACATGGTGGTATTGCCCCATGATTCCTCGTTTCAAAAGTGCCCAGAAACTCTCTATGGTATTCGTATGTGCGTTTCCGATTACATACTGACCCGTACCATGATTTACTGCTATATGTTTGTAGTCCTTTTTTTCAAGACCAAAATATGCGCCCCATTCATCCGTCATAACATGCGACCCCTTCTTTACGTTCTGCTTGATAAGAGCTTGGAGCACACGCGCACTAACTTTACTGACTCTCTGCGATCGTACTTTGCCCCCTCTTTGAATTACCCCAAATACAGGCGTTTTATCTTTTGTACTGCGCCCCTGTCCGCCCTTTGTTTTCTTGTTGTTGTGCTTGTTGCGGTTCTTCCCGCCAATATAGCTTTCATCCGCCTCAATAATACCTTCAAGTAAAGTACCATACTCCCGCATGGCTTTTCGTATGCGCATAAGCACATACCACGCTGTATTTTTATTGACTTCAATATCTCGCGCCAGTTGCCGCGCACTGATGCCTTTCTTGGCATTCAATACGAGAGAGATAGCCAAAAACCACTTTTGCAGGTCAAGTTTTGTCTTATGAAAAATAGTGCGCACTGTAACGCTGAAAGAGGTATTGCAGGCGTTGCAATGATGCCGGTATTCCTTTGTCATAGGCGTAACCCTCTTTGAGCCACAGTAAGGGCACACAATATCCTTTTTCCACCGGACGGCTTCCAAATGTGCGAGACAATCTTCTTGGGTGGGGTATTGTTTGTAGATTTGTATGATATTCATAGGTGATATGCTTGCTACCTGTATATGGGTAGTATGGCACCACCCCAAAATCTGTCAAGTCCATACCTGTGAATAATATCTACCTTTATCTAATACATTCCCCCTATTAAAACCATGTGGTGCCGTGCGCAGAAACATGAGGCGCATGAGATACAAAACCTTCTTTCGCATTTTCAATAGGCAAGACAAAAATTTCATTGACCCTGCATGCAAAAAAGCCCTATACTACCTATAGTTCCAAACAAAAAATAAAATATGCATGCATTGAACGAAACAAAACTCCCCCTGTTAAACTGGATGATGGGCGGGGAAGCCGGCTATGGAGTGTTTACAAGCGGGCTTATTTTTTCAAAATGTTTATCCCGCGGAGGGTATCATACCTTTTCATATAAAGAGTATCCTTCTCTCATTCGCGGCGGCCACCAAAGCTATCAGGTTGCCGCTTCTCATGATGAGATTTTTTCCCAGTACAAAGAGCTTGATATGCTCGTCGCTCTTGACGAGCTTTCAATAAAAATGCACCGGGCGGAAATAAAGCGCAACTGCGCAATCATGTACGACCCAAAACGCGTTTCAAACGCGCGCGCGCTTGTCAAACGAAACGATATTCTTCTTGTCCCAATCCCGCTTGAAAAAATCGCGCGGGATGTAAGCGGTTCTCCCCTTCTAAAAAATACGGTTGCTATCGGCGCAAGCTGTGCGCTGTTACACTACGGACTCTCTGCATTTGAGGGCATTATGAAAGACGTCTTCGGGCATAAGGGAGAGCATGTTGTAAACGAAAATATCCGCTCTGCACAGCACGGCTATGATTACGCATCACTGCATTTTGCAAAACGCTTTCCAAAACATCTCTCTCCGCAAAAACGCGGGCGCACGCTCATGAACATTACCGGCAACGAAGCGGTTGCGTTTGGCGCACTGCAAGCAGGGTGCACATTTTACGCGGCATATCCCATGACGCCGGCATCTTCCCTGCTTTCAGTAATGGCGTCGCATGAACTTGAGTATGGCGTCGTCGTAAAACACGCGGAAGACGAAATTGCGGTTATCAATATGGCAATCGGCGCCGCGCATGCGGGCGCGCGTGCAATGGTTGGAACAGCAGGCGGCGGGTTTTGCTTAATGACCGAAGGACTGGGGCTTGCGGGAATGACTGAAACGCCCATCGTCATTTTTATCGGCCAGCGAGGAGGTCCTTCAACAGGGCTTCCCACATGGACATCGCAGGGAGATCTTAAGTTTGCTCTCTCCGCATCACAAGATGATTTTCCCCGCATCGTGTATGCGCCCGGCGACATGAGAGAACTCTTTTACTTAACACACGAAGCATTGAACATCGCAGAACGGTTCCAAACCCCGGTGATGATCCTTTCTGACACCTACTTAGCCGAATCCCATAAAAGCGAAATTTTTTTTGATACAACGCATCTTTCTGTTGAACGCGGACACATTCTGAACGCGCAAGAAGTTGCAGAAATTCAGCGAAAAGCCGTGAAAAACAGAAAATTTTCTCCGCAAGATTTGCCTTTTAAAAGGTATCGTTTCACGAGTGATCCAGTTTCTCCTCGCCTTCTGCCCGGCACAAAGGGGGGCGTATTTTTGGCAAACAGCGACGAGCATGATGAGTACGGCTCTACCAACGAAGAATCAAAAAATCGCACCGGCATGATGGATAAACGCCGAAAAAAATTCCTCGCGCTCCAAAAAGAATTCCCGGCTCCATCGTGGTATGGAAGTAGGGACGCAGAAGTTACGGTGATTGCATGGGGCTCAACAAAACTTCCTGCGCTTGAGGCTTTAAAGCATCTTCCTCTCACAAAAGCGAACCTCCTCCATTTCAATAGGCTTTCCCCGCTTCCATTTGAAAAAACCATGGACGCGCTTGCAAAAATAAAAAAAGCAATCCTTATTGAAGGCAACCAGAGCGGGCAGTTCAAAAATTATTTATATGAACAAACCGGCTTCAAGCCAGATCAGCTCCTTACAAAATATAACGGCAGGCCGTTTTACCCCGAAGAAATTGTTTCTGCGGTTTCAGCATTTTAATTTCTATGTCCACTTCAGACAAATTTACCGGTAAGAACGAGCCTACGTGGTGCCCCGGATGCGGGGACTACGGCATACTCATGGCGCTCAAAATGGCGCTTGAAAAAGCAAACGCAGTGCCTGAAAACACGCTCATTGTTTTTGGAATTGGCTGTTCAGGAAATATGTCAAACTGGGTGAACACCTACGGATTTCACGGGCTACATGGACGCCCTCTTCCGGTTGCAACCGGCGCAAAACTTGCAAACCACGATCTTCTCGTGATCGCCGAAGGAGGGGACGGAGACGGCTACGGCATCGGCATTTCCCATTTTATCCACGCGTGCAGAAGAAATATTGATATCACCTACATCGTACACAATAACCAAATTTACGGGCTTACAACCGGCCAAACTTCGCCAACTTCTGAAAAAGGATTTATTTCACAATCAACACCGCACGGCTCTATAGAAATGCCGATTAACCCGCTTGCGCTTGCAATTACTTCCGGCGCAACCTACGTTGCCAGAGGATATGCCGGCCATGTCAGGCACTTAGCAGAGCTTATTGCCCAAGGCATAGCGCACAAAGGCTTTGCGCTCATTGACGTGCTTCAGCCGTGTTTTACTTTTAACCACGTCAACACATACGATTTCTTTAAAAAGCGCGTTTACAAACTTGAAGATCACGGCTATACTCCAACTAATCGCCAAAAAGCGCTTCTTAAAACTCTTGAGTGGGGCGAAAAAATACCAATCGGCCTGTTTTATAAAGAACACCGAAAAACATACGGAGACGAACTGCCGCAAATTGCAAAAAAACCCCTTGTAAAACAAAACATCGCGCGCAAAAACGTAAAACCGTTGATGAAAAAGCTGGTGTAAAGACGTTAAAAAAATAGCTTATGCTTTCAGCCATTCGCGAGAAAATTGAGAAAATCATCAATGAAGAAATACGCCCGGCCGTGCAGATGGACGGCGGCGATATTGCGCTCCTTGATGTAGAAAAAATTTCTCAAGATTCAGACGATCTGCGCGTAACAATTTCATTTCACGGCGCGTGTGTCGGATGCGCGCTTTCGGCAATTACGCTCCATCTGGGCATTGAAGCGCGGCTCAAAGAAGCAATTCCGGAAATAAAAGAGGTGGTTGCGGTGGAGTAAGTACAAAAAATATGAAATTCAGACAATCTATGTTTCCGGATGCCAATCCACAAAAAATAGATACGGAAAAAACGCTTAATTTTTTAGAATAATTTCCCTTATGCCGCAAATGCTTGAACTCTACCAATTTGAAGAATGCCCGTACTGCAAAATGGTGCGGGCGAAACTCACGGATTTAAAAATAGACTATATCATCCGCAACGTCCCGCGCGACAGAGAAAAGCGCGAGAAAGTTATTGAAGTATCGGGACAGCCGAGCGTGCCAGTTCTAGTAGATAAAAACACAAATCCTCACACCGTGCTTTCAGATGAAAACGAAATAATCGCGTATGTGGAGAATTTGCTACATGGACTGGAGTAAAAAAGAACAAACAAAAAGAGAGGTAAACTAAAAATCACTATGGTGAACCTCTTTATGAAGTCAACCTCTATTCCATCTATTCCATTTTCTTCCGAATAAAAGCGGGGATATCGTACTGATCGTCGGTATCAAGCGCCTGGGGCGGAGGGACGATCGGTTTGCGCGGTATATTTTTATAAGCAGATGGCGGAGGAATTGTCTGTTCATCTGAATCAATATCTTTCTCGCTCAAACTTGCCGCTCTTCTTGAAACATCATCATCTTCCTCACCGTTCATGTGCGCCGCTGAATAGGTCTTCCCGGATTTAAACGTAGCTCCGGAAAAAAAGTTGACGTTTGAAGGAGTTGCCCGTTTTTCCTCATGCCGTTTATATTTTCTCTCTGCAGATCCAAACCCAGTCGCAACAACGGTTATTTTCACCTCATCGCCAAGGGCATCGTCAACAACGGCGCCAAATATGATTTTTGCGTCAGGGTCGCTTGCTTTTGTGATAATTTGCGCGGCTTCGTTAATTTCATACATTGAAAGGTTACTCCCTCCGGCAATCGTGAACAATATTCCTCGAGCGCCGTCAATGGCAATTTCCAAAAGCGGGCTGTCAATCGCATTTTTTGCGGCTTCAACCGCGCGATTGTCCCCGGATGCTTTTCCAATGCCCATAAGCGCGGACCCTGCATTTTGCATAATTGCCTTTACGTCCGCAAAGTCAACATTAATCAGTCCTGGTACCGTAATAATTTCAGAAATTCCCTGCACCCCCTGCTTCAACACTTCGTCAACAATTGAAAATGCTTCCAGAAGCGAGGTTTTCTTGTCAATAATCTGCAAAAGGCGATCATTGGGAATGGTAATGATTGCATCCACTTTAGACGCAAGCTCGGCATGTCCTGCTTCGGCAATTGCTTTCCTTTGTGCGCCTTCAAAACTAAACGGTTTTGTAACCACCGCAACCGTTAGTGCGCCTACCTCGCGCGCAACATCAGCAATAATAGGCGAAGCGCCGGTGCCGGTGCCTCCGCCCAAGCCGCATGTAATAAATATCATATCCGCGCCTTTCAGCCGTTCCAAAAGGTCTTCTTGGTTTTCCTCCGCGGCCTTGCGCCCAAGATCAGGGTTCATGCCCGCGCCGAGCCCGCGCGTTGCCGTTTTTCCTATATGGAGTTTAACTGGTGTTTTACTAAAATGAATCGCCTGCGCGTCAGTATTCACAGAAAGAAACTCCACCCCGCGAATATTCGCTTCCACCATGCGGTTCAGCGCCGCATTGCCGCTCCCTCCAACGCCAACAACTTTTATTTTTGCGAATGTTTGAATTTCGGGTTTTACCTCCTTCACATGGCTTAACGATTTTTCATCAACCTCTTGCTTTTTAAGCGGCGCTGGAGTAACCAATTTTGCCTTAGCAAAGATATTCATAGACAATTTATAAAGTTAAGATAATGCCCCAATACTATCAAAAAAAATTAAGAAAAACAAATTGACAAAATCTCAAAAAAATTGATACAAATACTGGAAGCAACTCTGAAATTTAAGGAAGAAGCGATTTAAACCATTTTTGCAACTTTTTTGTAACCTGGGATGTGGAAGCAAATGAAGGCATGAGTCTTTTTCGCGAATTCTCGGAAGACAAGCTATTATACCCCCATACAACAAGCCCCACTCCGCAGGTAAGTGAAGGGTCGTTTACTTTATCAATCGCAGAGGGAACCTCTCGCGGGTACCCCAAAGAAGCAGGGAGCCTGAAAATCTTTCGCGCAAGCTCAATAGTTCCCTCAAGTTTCGCTCCTCCCCCGGTTAATATCACTCCGGCCGGAAGCTTTCCGCTTCGTTCAATTTTTACAAGCTCGCGATCAGCAAGCTTAAAAATTTCCTCAACACGCGCTTCTATGATTTCAGCAATGTGGTGCTTGGATACGACGCCAGTATCATGCTTTGAGATATCTTCAAGATTTAAATCCTCTCGCCGATCAACCGTTTCTGGAAGCGCGGTACCGTAGCGAAATTTAATCTCTTCCGCGGTATCAAGCGACGTGCGAAGCCCAATCGCAATATCAGAGGTAATATGAGATGAACCAACCGGAATAACCGCAGTATGAATAATATCGCCCTCTTCAAATACCGAGAGGCTGGTTGTGGCGCCGCCGATATTAAAAACGCACACGCCAAGCTCTTTTTGCCGCCTGCTTAAAACCGCTTCCGCTGTCGCGAGCCCGGCAACAACCACATCATCAACATCAACACCGGTTCGGTAAATCGTCTTTGTAAGATTCTTTATCTGCGCGGAAAGCCCTTGAATAATCTGCGCGGAAACCTCCAAACGAATGCCGGTCATGCCTATCGGATCCTTAATGCCCGGCTGATTGTCAACCGAAAACTGCCGCGGTATCACGTGGAGTATCTCATAGTTTGGCGGTATGGAAACCGTCTGCGCCGCTTCAATCGCGCGATCAACATCTTCCTCGTTTATTTCCCCATTCGCGCGGCTTACGGCAATAACCCCTTTACTCATATGAGACACAATATGATTGCCGGAAATGCTTACCACCGCGCTCTCAATGGGCACGCCGGTCATGCGCTCCGCTTTTTCCAACGCCTGTGAAATTCGTGAAACTGCATCCTCTATGCTGGTAATCACACCCTTGCTCACGCCGTCAGAATCAACTTCGGCTAATCCGATAATGCTCAAACCATGTTCGCCTGCCTGGCCAACAACAACGCGGATAAATGTTGATCCTATATCTATACCAGCGATAATTTTCTTTTTCATGTAATTTACGCCTATAAACCGATAAAATCATTATATAGTACTTCTCTTAATTGAACAATTCTTCAATATTAAGCCAAAAGTTCATGCGCCAGTTTATTCATCTCTTCTGCCTCTGCCTCTGTATCATCAAAATAACCCATAAGATGAAGCAAGGCATGGGCGCATAAAAAAAGCACTTCTTCATCAAATGCATGTTTGTGGATTTTTGCCTGATCTTTTGCAACGTCGGAACAAATAATAATATCCCCAATTTCTTGAACATCTCCCGGCTCATAAACCGCGCCTTCCAAATAGGAAAACGACAATACGTCAGTCTCTTTTGGAATACCGCGATGCAGTGTGTTCAGCCGCTGAATTTCAGATCGCGATACAAAGCTTACGGTTATCTGAAACATATCAGATAAGGCAAACTTTTCTTGCGCGCGGCTTACCATCTGCTCCAGCCGTTTTCTATCAACTTTGAGGCGGCGCGGATTGTTGATTTCTAAATGCATCTATCTTTGATAAAAGCCCTTTCGCGAGCGCCAATGCCTCCGCTTCAATGCTCTCTAGATATTGAATGGAAAAAACTGCCTCCTTGTAACGCGCAACGAGCACTTTTGTCGGTACTGCTGTGCCGATCCCAATTGCCGCATTTCCCAAAGTAATCACCACTGCTTCATCTCCCATTGTTACGGACGCGCTTGCAACGCTATCCACCTGCACTTCGTTCACGGATGCCGCGAGAATCTTCATAAGGGACTGGGTATTTTGGAATAAAAGGCTTGAACTGCGAGCTGTATCAGCTTCAACGTCAACCATAATATCAAGTATATCGGGCGCAGTGCCCTTATACACTTGCACTGGTATTCCCCCAATACTGTAATTACCCTGCGCAAGGGATCCTGAAAATTTTTCCGCATCTATGCCGACATTCTTCAAATCTTCAGGCGAAACAAATGCTTCTTTTAAAACTGGAGGCGCGGGCGCTGTTTCTTTTACTGGTTCTTGCGGAGGCGGTATTGATAGAGCGCCGGAAGTACCGTCTGCCTGAACGTCATCGGGAATATTGTTCTCGCGGACAACCGCTGTGTAGTCAAAATTGATAAGTGAAAAATTTTCAAGCATAAAACGAAAAATTGCTTTAAAATTCAATTCTTTTGCGTTCACCGTATTATAGGTAAGCGTGAACACCTGATCCTTATACGCAAGATATGCGCGAAGCCGATCAGGGCTTAGCGAGATAGTCAAGCCGTTGTGAATTTTCATCTCTTCAACCTCTCTCCGCGCTTTTTTAATTTCTTCATCCTCTAAAAGCCCGGAATGCAAAAGATACCACTGGGTAGAGGTTAAATACACAGGGTTTGTTTCAGCAAGAAGGCTAAAAAATTCACTTGAAGGCGACGTAAAAATAATCTCTTTTGTTGACTGCGAATCAAGAGACCTTACGAGCCACGTTGCAGGGTACAGCACCGAGTACCCGTACTGCACATTTCTGTACGTATTAAAAAACTTGTTATCCAATAATTTTGCGCCGCCCGCTTTTGTCGGGTCGTAAAGGCCAAACACTTCAGTAAAATCATCGTGCCCGTCGCCGTCAGTATCAACAAGCTGTGCGTTCGCATCAAAAATCTTTTCCTCTTCATCAGTCAGCCCGTCGCTATCCGCGTCTGCTCCGAGGGGAAAGTCCGCCCGTATCGGCACAATTTTTCGCGCCGAAAATGCCGCATCCACCCGCTCGTTCGCGTCGTAAGGAATTACCGCATAGTATGCGGGATGCAACTTAGACACGGTAACCGTCAGCGCGTCTCCAGCTTCATTCAATTTTGAACTTGAATAAAGATACCATTTCACTGCTTTTGCGCTCTCCGCTGTTTCACTCTGCGGAGTGTCTTTTTCAATAAAACCAATGCGTAAATTTTGAATTTCAATCGAGGGGCGCGAGGCAATGATATCGGCATTAAAACCAATGGTTATTTCAATAGGTTTTTCAAATTCAAATTTCGGCGAAGAAATAGTATAGAGCC
>Ga0209211_10004493_pt1 | contig 21608 bp, 19 predicted proteins | sample RifGroA2_FD_183992 | JGI IMG/M metagenome (GOLD analysis project Ga0209211, IMG submission 183992) | Groundwater microbial communities from Rifle, Colorado, USA - Groundwater A2 (SPAdes) (version 2) | ecosystem: Environmental > Aquatic > Deep subsurface > Groundwater | place: Rifle, Colorado...
CGCGAGCCCCTCGACCATTCATTTTGTCGCGGGTCTGCCGCGCAGCGGCTCGACCGCGCTCATGAATCTCCTCGCGCAGAACCCGCGCGTTTTCACCGCACCGATTTCCGGCCTGTGCAGCATTTTCTCGGGCGTATTCGCAAACTGGACGAAAGGGGATTTTCACCGCGAGCTTCCGAATCCCGAGGCGCGCCGCCGCATCTTGCGCTCCATTCTCGAGCACTACCACGAAACGGACCGTCCCGTCACCATCGACAAAGACCGCATGTGGGTCGTGCATTTCGCGCGGCTCGAAGAGCTCCTGGAGCGGCCGGTGAAAATGATCATCCCCGTCCGGCCTATCCCCGAAATACTCACTTCCTTTGAGACGCTGCGCCGCAAAGACCCGCTCGAGCTCACCGGCGCCGACGATTCCATCGGCCCCGGCTCTACGATAGAGACGCGCGCCGCGTATTTTGCGGGCGCCGGCGGTCCGCTGGGCCAGGCATACAACGCGATGAAAGACGCGGTGACGCAGGGCTACCTCGACCGCATGCTCTTCGTGGATTACAACAAGCTCATGGGCGCGCCCAAGATGCAGCTGAAGCGCATCTACGAATTTTTGGAGGAACCGTACTTTGAGCACGACCTCGGCAACATCGAGCAGATAGCAAAAGGCGACGGGCGCGTACACGGCTACCCCGGCCTCCACGACATCCACAGCGAATTCAAGAAGCGCTCCAAGGACCCGCGCGAAATATTGGGGCCGGACGTATACAATACCTATAATCAACCCGAACCGTGGGGCCAGTGGACGTAAACGCATGGAAACCGAACGTGCAAGTTTATTCGTCGGCCGCTGGCAGCCTTTTCACAAAGGCCACCAGACCCTTATAGAAACCGTTCTGAAAAAGGGAAAACCCGTCGTCATCGCTATCCGCGATACCGAGCTTTCACAGAAAAATCCGTATACCGTGACGGAGCGTTGGACGGCAATCCAGAAAGCTCTGCGCAAATACGGGGAGCTTGTAAAAATCGTGGTTATCCCCGATATCGACGAGATTTGTTACGGCCGCGACGTCGGGTATGACATCCGCAAAATAGAGCTCACCGACACGATGCACGCCATCTCCGGTACCGCGACGCGCAAAAAGAATCCGCCGACGAAGCCCATCATTTGGATTACCGGCCAAAGCGGCGCAGGCAAGACGACCCTCGCAAACGAACTGAAAGCTCTCGTGGGGGCGGTTGTGCTCGACGGCGATGAGATGCGCGAATCCATATCCAAAGATGCGGGGTTCTCAAAGGGTGCGCGCGATGCGCACAATATACGCGTTGCGCGTCTGGCACTCGTACTCGCAAAACAAAGACCGGTGATTGTCGCGGTCATCGCGCCGTATGCAGAAACGCGCAAAAAAATCGATGCGATAGCGAATCCTGTATGGGTCTACATACGCCGCAAAGGCCAGAAAAAAGGGGAGAACTATCCGTACGAAGTCCCGAAACATCCGGATATTGCGCTTGTTGCAACGAACGCCAAGAAAAACGCGGGCCTCGTCGCCGCACGCCTTCAGAGCAAGTTCTGAAGCGCTGTAAGCGCCCGTGCATGCGCTTCTTTTCCTCCGGCGAGAAATCCGTTCTGAAACGGAAGCGCCGGGTGTTTGTATGAAAGTTTCTCTCCGTACACATCGGAAACGGCACCCCCCGCTTCTTCGATGAGAAGCTGCGGCGCGCACGCGTCCCAGCCGAAGTGGGGGCCGTCGGTGAGTTGCAGGTCGCCCCTATTTTCCGCGATAGCCGCGGACTTCACGCCGATGGAGCCCATGCTCGTTTCGCTGGCGTGCAATTTCTCTGTGAGCGCATGCATGAGCGGGGAGTAATGGTGTTTGCTCACCAAAAAACGTATAGGGTCCGGCGCAGGCGCAATCAGAAGAGTGCGCACGTCGCCGCCTTCATATGCGTGCACACCCTTGCCGCGTGCGGCGGCGTACATGACGCCGCGCGCGGGCGCCGCGACGACACTGAGGATAGGCTCCCCGTCTTTGAGGAGTCCGAGCATGACGCTCCAGTCGTCGTTGCCCGCGATGAACTCTTTCGTACCGTCGATCGGGTCAAGGAGCCACACGAGGCCGGGAACCGGCAAATCCGCGTCGCGCGATTCTTCCGCAATGACGGGAATACCGAATTGGGCGAGCCCCTCCAGCAGTATTTTTTCCGTGGCGATGTCGGCGTCGGAGACAGGCGTGCCGTCATCTTTTATCCAATGGGGGATGTCCTTTTGCATCCGCATGGCGGCCTCGCCCGCGTTCGCGACGATGGGCAGCAGCTCGGATAGTTCGGGCATACGAATCATCGGGTGATTATACCCGCCCTTTCTACTTTATACCTATTCCTTTATACTCTGCTTCCTATGCATCTCGACATCGTGTTTCGCAGCTGTTCGCGCTCGGACCAAAAGCGCTATATCGACGTGCCCAAATCGGAGCTCCTTCTCGGCTGCCTCAATTCGCTCATGCGGAGCGCGAAGCTTGCGGTAAGCCACGACCCGCGCCTTTCTATCCGGCTCCACGTGCTCGACGACCACTCCGACCCCGCGACGGTGGAGCGTATCAAGGCGCTCCTGCGGACGCCGCTTTTGTGGCGTCTCTCGCAGAAGCTCGCGCGCAGCGCGCGCTTCGAGACCGTCTTTATCCCTCTCGACGATACCGGCCAAAGCGCGAGCATGCTTCTCAGCTGCGATTATGCGAAGCGCAATTGCTCCGAGCTCATCTACTTCGTCGAGGACGATTACCTGCACGCAAAGAGCGCCGTCGAGGAAATGCTCGAGGCGCACGCTCTCTTCTCGGCGAATACCGGGCGCGACGTCATCATCTCGCCGTGCGACCACAATGTGGAATATCGCAGCGAGCTCATCGTGCCGACGCGCGTCGTCTTGGGAAGCCGCCGGCACTGGCGCGTGGCGCGCGGTACGACCTCGACCTACCTCATCTCGCGCGACATGCTCCTCAAGTACTGGGGTATCTATACGAAACACGCGACTTATCCGCAGCACGCCGAAGTGTGCGAGGACAACACCATCAATCTTATCTACCAAATCGAGCCGTGCTTCTCGCCCATACCTTCGCTTTCGGCGCACGTCTCGCACCTGGATCTCCAGCCGCTGTATGTGGATTGGCAGGCCTGGTGGGAGCAGTCAAAAGTATAAAGAGGAGAGTATAGGAGAAGGCGCCTCGAGCATGTTTGAAAACGCTTAACCGGAGCAAGAGGCCGTGTTCCCTCGGAACCTCCCGCAGCCGATGAGGCGAGGATTAAGGATTTTTTAGCAAAAAAATCCGGGTTCCGAGGGGACATGGCCTTGAAGCGCAGGTCTTCAAACATGCCCTAGCTCTGTTGCTTGTCAAAAGCCGCCTGCTCGCGTAATTGTTCCGCGATGTCCGGTACTACCGGTGCGGGGTAGACGCTGCGCAGCGTGCGGTCAACGGTTTCAGGCGCCTGCACGGCGCGCACGCGCACGCCGAGCCCGTAGGCGTCGGATATGAGCTGTATGAGTTCGCATTTCGTGACGTCGCGCGGTGAAAAATAATGCCGGACGCCGCGCCAGTATGCATCCTCTTCGATGAGCCCTGCAAAAAGTGTTGCGAGCTGCAGGCACGTGACGCCGTTCCAGCGGTGGTTCGTAAAGCCGTCGCAGTCGCCGTCGCGCCGCGTTTTTACCCATTCGAGGAGCGAGAGTTTCTGCTTGCGTTCGGAACCGATGATAGAAGTACGCACGACGCAGGCCGCCGCCGGTTCGCCGCGGGCTTTGCTCGTACCGTACAGGTCGGTCGCGTCCGGACGGTCACGCTCGGTATAGTTCCCCTTTGTGCCGCTGAAGACGCAGTCGGTACTGCTGTGAATGAGAGGCACACCCTTCGCTTCACACGCACTCGCGAGAGTGTGCGGAAAAACGCCGTTCACCCGCATCATTTCTTCCCGCGAAACACCGCCGCCCGAGCCCCGGGCGAGGCGCTGTTTGATGACGCCGATGCAATTGATAGCCGCGGTACTCCCCGCAGGTATCATGTCCGCGAGCTCGGCCTCCGATACGCTCGCGGCGTCGAATGTGGGCGGCAGAAACACCCTATGGCCGCGCGTGCGCAGGTACGCGGCGACGTAGCCGCCGAGCATGCCGCTTCCGCCTACGACAACCACTGTCCGTTCAGATGACATTGTGCGAGCGCAGGAATTTCTCCAACTCCGGCGGCGTCATCAAATGTTCGGCGGACGAATACTCCTTCGGGCGCGCCGCGCGATTCTTCCGCACGGCGGGGTGGATGATGAACATGCCGTTTTTTTCTTCCGTCCGCGCGCCTTCGTCTTCCGATATCAAAAGCTCATGCAGCTTCTCTCCGGGCCGGATACCCGCCTGCTCGATCTTGAGTTTCTTGCCTGAGGCCGCGATGAGGCAGCGGGCGAGGTCCATGATGCGCGCCGAGGGAAGCACGGGTACGTAGATGTTGCCGCCCGCCGTATCCGCAAGCGCCGCCATAATGAGGTCAACCGCCTGGTCGAGGCTCATCAGGAAGCGCGTCATGTCCTTGTGTGTGACGCAAAGCGGCGAGCCCTTGCGGATGCGCTCGCGGAAGACGGGAATGACCGAGCCGGTGGATTCGAGCACATTGCCGTAGCGCACCACCGTGTGCACGACTCCGCCTCCCGTGTTGCCGTTCAGATGGATACGCTCTCCAAGCGCTTTGGTCATGCCGTAGGAGTTGACCGGTTTGCACGCCTTGTCGGTGGAGATAAAGAGCGCATGCAAACTGGAGCCCCGCCGTCGGCGGGGCACATGCTCGTGCAGCGCGTCGACGACGTGCTGTGCGCCGATGACATTCGTGAGCGTCGCTTCATAGGGGTACAGTTCGCAGAAGGGTATTTGCTTCATCGCCGCGGCGTTTACGACCGTGCTCGGCATGACCGTATTGAGGGCGCGCAGTACGGCGCGATAGTCGCGGATGTCGCCGATGATTGCATGCACTTTGGGGTGCGCCTGCAAAAGCGCGTGATGCTTCGCCTCGTCGCGCGCGAAGACCGCCACCTCTTCGCCCGCGGAGAGAATGCGCTCCACGAGTGTGCGCGCGAGCGAGCCCGTGCCGCCGAAAATGAGGTAGGGGCCTTTGCGTATTTTTATGGGGCGGGCTTTCTTCATAGCGGTTCCTCTTCCAAATATCTAAACGCTTCTCCCGTAATCCACTTGCGCGAGAACTGCAGGATATCACGCCCCAACAATTCCGTCTGGCTTTTGGAGGGCTTCTCGGTAATGCCGCCTGAGCGATGCAAGAGCGGTACGGGCAAGTAGACGACATCGAAGCCCGCCGCGCGCGCGCGGAAACAGTAATCCGAATCGCTGCAAATGAGGAAGAACCGCTCGTCCATGAGCCCGATTTCGCGCATGCAGGCGCTCCGTACGACCATCGTCCCGCCGGCGACCCACCGTTCGCGGGTGCGGGTGTTCAAATCGCCTTTCGAGACGAAGCCGGTTTTGTGCACTCCCGCGGGATAACTCTGCTTCGTTCCACCGTGATAAATAAAATCGGGATTTTGCATGTCGCGCAGCTGTATGCCGACGATGCCCGTTTTCGGATGTTCGGCGAATTCGCGCTCGATGTCGCGCACGGCCGCCTCAATATCCAGGACCTGCATATCGTCGCCCATGACCCACACGGCGTCGTACCCGCGTTCCAAGCCCGCCCGCATCCCGTCGTTGACGGCGCTGGTAAAACCGACATTCTCGATGTTATTGTTGCGCACCAAAATCTCGCCGTGCGCGAAAGGAAAGAAATTGAGCTCATGCGGGAAGGCGTCGTCGCCCGGGTAAGGCACCCCAAGCGTGGGGAAGAGCTTCTGCAGGCCGTCGGTAGTTCCGTACAGCGGGATAGTGATAAGAAAGCGCATAGCTCAGGGTGCAATCTGCCAGTACGTGGTCTCCGCGCCAGGCGTGAGCGAGTAGGTATAGTTGTGCTCCGCGCAGTACCGCTTGACCGACGCCGCGACGCCTGGCCATTGGAAGTCGTCGCCGCAAATGACGCCGCCGCCTGCCAAAAGCTCCATGTAGCCGTTGAGGTCGTCCCAGACATCCTTTTCATCATGCGAGCCGTCGAGGAAGATGATGTCCGCTTCGAGCTCGTAGTGCTTGAGCAGGCGGGCGGCAATGTTTGAAGGCATCGGCAGCGGCACTATCTTGTCTTCACAGTGGCGGGAAGCGACGTTGTGCAAGAAACGCGGATAGAGCGTCGGAAAACCGCTTTGGAGTCCGAGTTGCGGTTCGAGGTCGCGCCAGTGCTCAAGCGAGCCGAGCCAGGTGTCCACGGTGAGCACCACCGAGTCGGGGATATTCTCGCGCTGAAGGGCCTGCGCCATCACAATCGTAGAGAGCCCGAGCCACGCTCCCACTTCGATGATGAATGCGGGCCGGCGCTCGTGGATGAGCTTGGGCAGTATCTCGTAGCCGCCGTTCCAGCCGTGTATCGTCCCGTACACCGGCTGCCAGCCGTCGAATGCATCCGGTAGTTTTAATCTTTTGAGCAGCTCGGTTTTTTTCATGGGGCACTCAGTATAAGGGCAAGAGTATAAAATATACAGGGGAGAGTCTACTTTCTGACCATCCAGTACACGTCGGTCGTGTGGCACTGCAACCCGAGCCCTCTGGTAAAACGCACAATACCGGCCCCGACGCCGGGGAGGGGGAAATCGTCCCCGAACATCATGCCGCCCGGCGCAAGAAGATTCCAATAGGATTTGGCGTCGCGGTACACATCCTCTTCGTCATGCGAGCCGTCGATGTAAATGACGTCGGCCTTGATGCCTCGAGTGTCCAAGAAACGCGCTCCCATGAGCGAAGGCATAGGCAACGGCACCACATCATCGGCGTGGCCGGTCTGCAGTATGTTGCTGAGAAAATTCTTATAGAAAGACGGATACCCGTTGCTTAATTCCAGCTTGGGCCGCCACTCATCCTCCATCCAATGTTCGATGGAGCCGAGCCAGGTGTCGACACAAATGATAGGAGTACCGAAAAGCGCGTGTTTTTTGAGCGCGCGCGCCATACTGACGGTGGAGAGGCCCATCCATGAACCAACCTCGATAATCAGCTTTGGCCGCACCTCCGCTATGACCGTTTCAAAAACGGGGTGCTCGCCGTGCCAGCCCCACAGTGTTGCAGACTCCACCGGCTCTGCGTCCGCAAATGCGTCCGGAATCTTAAACCGCTCCAAGAGCTCCCGTTTAGTCATGGCGGAAAATTGAGGCAACGGACTGGATCACCTCTTGCGGCTCGGGCAAATATATCGACCAGTCCTCGACCTCAAAATCCACCTGCATGGCGCCGCCGAAGAGCGGGTCGAAAGGAATGTGCCCGGCGAGGAGCTTTTTGTATAGTGCTTTCGTCTTGTACGTTGTCGTACCATTGCGGATAGGGAAGACGAGCTCGGGCGGCTTGATGGTCGCGAGCATGACTATCCAGTTGTCGAAGGCCCCCGCGAGCTGCACGGGCGAGCTGTCGTTGGTCAAAAGTACGGGAGCGGCCTCAAGCAGCGCGAAGAGCTCTCCGAGGCCCAGTTTGTCGCGCAGGTCGATGCCGCCCTGGGGCGTTTTGACGGGGACAAGGCCGGTTTCGTCGCCTTTGAGGTGCGATGTGCTTTTACCTATCAGCGCGACGGTCATTCCTTGCACTGCCAACCCATCGGCGACGGCCTGCCACCACGGGAGGGGAAATGTTTTACTCTTCCAGCTTTTGCCCGCGTGCAAGGCAACGAGCTTTCGGGGGTCGGCTTTCAGTTTGTCTGCCAGACCGGCGCGGTCGCCGTCGGTGACGCCGAGTTGTATTTCTTTGTCTGCGAGCGGTATCTGCCTGTTGAGCATCGCGAGCGCCTGATAATCCGCCATGTGGCAGAGGAGAAAATTGGCCGCGCGCATGAGCGGTGCGTCAGTCCCCGGCAGGGTCCACACGTGCTTATACCCGGCGGCGTCAAACGAATTGTGCGGGTACACGGGAATGCCGAGGTGGGCAAACATCCGCGGCCAATGCGCCGAGATGCGCACATCGGCGCCGGGGTATTGCGAGAGTAAGAAGCGGATGATGGGCTCGGCGGTAGCGTGGTCACCGAGGCCGCCGACCGCGGATATCATGATTTTTCTTTGCCCGGCATCGTGCTTCGCTCTGGTGCCGGGTTCTGTGAGTTGCGTTTCCACATACTGTTTTGCCTGCTCGAGCGCGCCTTCCCAATCGCCGGGGGTTGGTTGCCTGAATACCCGCACGCTCGGGTACCAATGCGTCGCGTCTGTCGCATCGCCCCGATTCACTAACCGGGCCCAGTAGTAAGAAGGAGAGTGATTTATTATCAAAAGTACGGGTTTGCCGAGCGCTCCCGCATAATGGGCGATTGAAGTGCAGCCGGTGATGATGTAATCCATCTCGGCTATGACCGCGAGCGTGTGTTCCCAATCGGCAGGTCCCTGCTGCGTGTCTACCACGGGACTGCCTTGCGGGAGGGTATTTTCGCCCGCGTCGCGCTGGAGCGAGTACAATTGTCCGAGCTCTGCAAACGGAAGCAAGAGCGCGGCGGGATAGGATTTTTGCTCCAGGCGCTCATACTCTTTGTTGCCCTGCCAATGCACGCCGATTTTTGGGCGCCCTGCGGCTATCTTTTCTATGAGCGGACGCACGCGCTCGCGGTAGGCGAGTGAGGCAAAGAGGTAGGGAAAGGCGGTACCTGCCGACGGGTCGGAGACGTCAAAATAATCCGCCGCGCTCATGCCGAGCAGGTAGTAATGGTACTCATGCGGTTTGATGAGGTCGAAGCGTTTTACCTCGTCGGCACCGAGGAGGGTGCGCAAGGTGCCGAGGCTCCCCGGCAAGGCGCCCACCAGCACGCGTGCACCTGCCTTTTTTAGATGTTGGGCATACCGCCCCCACGCCACCTCGTCGCCGAAGCCGCCTTCAAGCGCCAGGAGCACGGTCTTGCCCGAAACGGGCGTGCCGCGCGCGAGCCTTTTGTCCTTCGGCAATTTGTAGAATTCGTCGCTGCGGTAAAAGCCGGGCTCCTGCTCAATGAGCCGGTATCCGTCGGCGAATTTTCCGGCCGCGAGCAGCGCTTGGCCGGCTGTCCTGTTTTGTCCACGGTGAGGCATACCCAGTAGTGAAATTTCAGCTAGCGCGCCGCTTATAAAGATAATCTTTCACCCGTCGCTTAAGAAGCCGTCGGCCTTGAGTGGTTTTGAGGTACTTCTCTCGGCGGCGCGCATCACTCTCCTCGAGACTTGCCTCATAGTAGATACAGTGCCACTGATGACCTTTTGTTGCAAAGCTGAAATTCTACTACTGGGCATGGACTCCATACTCGCAAAAGTTGGCGGTATAATCAACGCCGAAGCGAGAGAAAAACGCTCAAAAGCATGGTATAATACGCGTATGGCAAGCAAAGAGCTCCAGGACTTTATCGCGGCGCGCAAGCTCATTTGGTGGGTAAAAGACTATGCCGCGCTCGACGAAACGGCAATCGTCGAAGCGACGCTCAACTACGGCGACTGGAACGACGTCCAGGAGCTTATCCGGATTATGGGCATTGAACGTGTCGCGGAGATTTTCCACACACAGATGATAACGGGTCGTCAGCGCGGTAATTATTACCCGGATGTCGCCCGTTATTTCGATCTCTATTTCAACAAGCATGTCAACGTTGCATAAAGAAATTCTCGTACCGGGGCAAGTCAATCTTTTGCCTGCGCTCAAACCATTTGCCAAAGATTTTGGATTGGTCGGTGGCACGGCAATCGCGCTCCATATCGGTCACCGCGAATCCATTGATTTCGATTTGTTCACCAAAAAACCCGATTACGACTTCGATATTTCGGCGCTCAAGCGACAGGTCAGACGGCACGCCATTATCGATACGATTATCCGGGACAAAGAGAGCGAGTTTACATTCAAGACATGCGGCGTGCAGGTCACGTTCTACCATTTTGAATACAAAATACCGTACATGGAGCGATTCGGCTCATATATCAAGATGCCGTCGCTCCTCACGCTCGCCGCGATGAAAGTATTCGCGCTCGGGCAGCGGGCGAAGTGGAAAGACTACGTCGACCTCTACTTCATCATGCGCGAATATCACACGCTTGCCGATATCGTCTCGCATGCGGAGAAATTATTCGGCGGTGAGTTCAATGCCAAGCTACTGCGCATCCAACTCTCGTATTTCGACGACGTGAGCTACAAGGAGCCCGTAATCTACAAGCCCGGCTTCGAGGTCGCCGACGAAGAGGTCAAACGCGCGCTCATCGAATACAGCTTGTCGTAATTCGATTCGTCTTCCCCCTCCTCCTTCCCTTTCTACCTGATACCTTCTACCTGCTACAATTACTGCATGCTGTTTCAAAAAGTCGCCGGCAAGCGCACCACCACGAGCATGGTCTCGCCCAGCGCACCCAAGGGTTTGTGGGCGTGGGGAAGAAATCCCTCAGGTGAGCTCGGTCAGTCAGATGTTATAAGTAGATCCTCGCCCGTGCAGGTGGGAAACACTATAACGTGGGCGAGCATCTCGATATGCTCCAATCTGTCCCTCGCTCTCAAAACCGACGGTACCATATGGTCGTGGGGGTCTAATGTCGCCGGCAAAATAGGCGTTGGCGATGTTGTTCACCGCTCTTCCCCGGTGCAAGTCGGTACGCTTGCCACGTGGGCAAGTGTCGATGCGGGGAACAACGGCTCCCTCGCTCTCAAAACCGACGGTACCATATGGTCGTGGGGAAGCGGGGGTAATGGAACCCTCGGTCTTGGTGATACCCTTTCTCGTTCTTCCCCGGTGCAAGTCGGTACGCTTGCCACGTGGGCGAGCGTCTCTTGTACCGCTGATGGCTTCGCCATCAAGACTAACGGCACTCTGTGGGCGTGGGGTCAGAATTTTAAGGGGGGGCTTGGCCAAGATAACCTCACCAAACGTTCCTCTCCGGTGCAGGTGGGTACGCTCGCAACATGGTCAAAGGTCTCGTCATTCGGATTTGCTACCGCCGCTATTACGACCGCAGGCACGCTGTGGGTGTGGGGAAGCAACCCCTACGGCCAACATGGTTTCGGCGATGTTGTTTACCGCTCTTCCCCGGTGCAAGTCGGTACGCTTGCCACGTGGGCAAGTGCTTTGGGTAGTACCAATGCTTTACTCGCAACCAAAACCGACGGCACGCTGTGGGCGTGGGGAAAGAACCTCCACGGGCAACTTGGTCTTGGCGACATCGTGAGCCGCTCCTCGCCGGTGCAGGTGGGTACGCTCGCCACATGGTCCACAGTGGTAGCCGGCAATAATCACACTTCTGCCCGTCAAACAGACGGCACGCTGTGGGCGTGGGGGTTCAATGACGACGGCCAGCTCGGGCAGACCAACGTCATCAAACGCTCTTCGCCGGTGCAAGTCGGTACACTCACTGGATGGAATGCCATATCGACGAGTGGATACGCAGCGGCGTTTACAGTTGGTATTCGAGTTTTTTAAGGTACATAAGGTAAACGGGGTGAAAATTCTCTTTTGAAATGCAACTGCCGAGGTAAACGGGGACAGTCACCGTTTATTTAAGGTAAACGGGGACAGTCACCGTTTATTTCACTTTTCTGTGTTGTAATAATGTTCGATTTCGTAAATCGAACATTGGCTACTCGAGAAGAAAGGGTTTTATCGAAGTGAGTTCGATGTCCTTGAGGTACGCGGTCATCACCCGCTCATAATTCTTGAAAACGTCTCCGAATAACTCTTTGGTAATCACGGACGGGAAATTTTTCTTGCCGCAATAATCCAAGTAGCTGCTCCACCGGTATGTCTCGAGATACGCGAGCGCATCCTTGGCCTTTTTAATCTCAAGCGTCCGCCAACTCTCCGCGCCTTTCAGAAAATCGAGCGGATTGAGGTGAATGTAGTGGAGGATATGCAGAAAGTAGGCATCAGAGTTGATATGAATTCTTTTGGTACGACCCTGAAAAAGCGTCCCCACCCGTTTGTATCGTTCGTTGAAGTAGTTGGCATATCCGACATTGAGCTTTCGCAGAAAAAGTGAGATGCCGTTTTCGACTCGTTCGGAAAGCAGCAGGTGATAGTGGTTACCCATCAGGCACCATCCATGAATGTCCACCAAGAGTTCCCGTTCAAATGTTCGGTTTCGTAAATCGAACATTTCGATTGCATCCGGAGTCCGGCGATAGGTGTTTGCCGCCGGAGCAGCATCGTTGAATTCATACATATCATGGACGAACCGCGCGTGGTCTTGGCTGTCGGCAAATATCACCCGTTTATCGACACCGCGGTTTAGAGCATGAAATAATTCCATTCTGCAAATGATAGTGAAGAATGTTCGATTTACGAAATCGAACATGGGGATAAAAAAGAGACGGGCACACAACAGGTGTTAGGCGGAGTTTTGTGCGAGCCATGCGGCGCCGCGACCGGGCTTCACGACTCGCGCCGTCATGCGCACTTCGTTGGAAATGTTGTTCTGATGGTCGCGCAGATGCTGCAGGCCCGCGAGATTGAATTCGCCGCGGTTCATCGCCGCTATGATGTCGGCGCAATAAAAATATTCGACGTCCTGCGGCGCGAGAGAGATATCAATGTTGAGAAAGAGTCCGAGCTTCGTGCCGCGTTCGCCTTTTTCGATATCGCGCACGTTGCGCGCCTGATCGAAAAGCTCCAGCCCCTCCGGCGTCACGGGCCGCTTGTGCGTCGGGTCGTTGTGGAAATTGTCGTGGTTCCAGTGGGGGACGACGATTTTTATCTCGCAGCCGTCCGCTCCGACGCGGTACAGCTCTTGCCAGATGGCGAGATAGCGCTCGGAGGTCTCGCCCAAGTGCTCGAGGACATGCTCCATGCGGATTTCCGACACCGAGCTGTCTTCCCACGGCCACGGCGTTTCTTCCAGGTTGCAGACGATATCCGGCGCGCACTCGGGCGCCGAGTCGACGTTGGTGTAGCCCTCGTACTTATTGAATCCACATCCGAGGTTGAGTTTCATACCGATAAACTATCCCACAATCGCTTCCAATTGGAAAACGGCGGCATGAGCGCCTCCCAGTGCATGTGGTACGTCAGGGTCGGCAGCGGAGAAAAGAGGGGGACGAAGTCGCGCCACACCGCATTCACGGTCGTTGACTCGACGACGCCGTTCTCCGTGAGCTCGACGAATTTGTCCCAATGGCGATTGAGGACGTCTTTGTGCACCATAAAGGTGCAGGTGCTTTCGGTGATGAGCCGCCAGTGCCGCCGCGTGCCGGGGACGATGCGCGTAGCGGCGATGCGCTCCGGCTCGTAGAGGTGCACGTAGTCTATCGGGAAGATGCCCACCGGCCGTCCGACGTTGCGCGAAAAGCTCCGGTACGCGTCTACCATCTCTTCGAGCGCGGTCGGCTCGTGGAGATAGTCGTCTTCGACGAAATAGATGAGATTGTCCGCGTGTTCGCGCGCGTAGTCGTATTGCGCGCGCAGCGAGGGGCCGTTGCCCTTTGCTGCCAGACTCACGAACGTCGCTGTAAAAGGGGCGAGCGCAAGAAGCTCTTGGAAGCGCATGACGAGCTGCGGCGTCGAGTGGTCGTCGAGCACGGCAAGCCGGATTTCCGTGTCGTTGCGGCGCTCAAGGCGATTGAGCGATTCGAGCAGCGAGCGCAAAACCCGCACCATGAGCTCCTCCTTGCCGCCGAGGTCGTCGGTCACGCGCGGGCCGCCGTGTACATTGGGGCCGAGGTGCGAGCGCATAATCACGTCGAGGACCGGTTTTTTGGAGGCGATATACGTGTCCACCGTGGAGGGGAACGGCATCTGGTGCCGCGCAAAGTACTCCGGGTCGGGCTCGACTTTGTCCGCCGCGCTCATTTTGAACATGCAGTACCCGAAGTGTTTGCGCTGGTAGGCGATTTTGCGTTCGGCGTCTTCCATGCGCCAGGTGTCGTGCCGCACGTGCGCCACTTTTTTCGGAATAATGCCGTGCGTGCGGTCGTAGAGCTTGGAGCCGTCGGCGTACTCTATTTCGTTGTCGAAAGTGAATGCCCTGACGCCGCCCCCCCTATCGGTGCGCAGAATGCGCGGCGGGAAGAAGTCGTCGCCCCAGCGGGTCTTGCCGAAAATGCGATTATCGAAATGGACGTGGTAGTAATCGAATCGCGGGGTCTTCTCGATGTACGCGAGGACGTCTTTAATCTGCTGCACGGTATACACCTCGTCGCCGTCGAGTATCCATACCAGGTCCGTTTTTTGCTCAAGCAATTTCCGGAGCGCAATATTGCGCGTCTCGTGCTCCGAAAGCGGTTCTTGCACGATATCCAGTGAAGAAAACAGCGCGCGATTCTCTTCGAGAATCGCGCGCGTCCCCGCGTCATCATTCGCAAATCCCAACTCCGCATATTCCTTGAATTGCGCATTGACCGCCGCGATGGCAATATCGTGCCCCTCTTCTTTCAGTTTCTTCCACGGCTCCAAGACCTGCGGCAAGAGCTCCGCACATCCGTAAAAGCAGCCGAGTACGCCTATCCGCATGCCCGGCATGATACAGCATGGGGCAAAAAGCGGCTATCTCACGGAACGGCTACGAAGCAGACAAACCCTATAGTGATGTTCCCAATAATGGCCACAGGATTACTATGTACCTGCATACGCTGTATCGCTTCAGCTTTTATTTTTGCACCGATACGCGACCCATCGCATATCAGTGGAGCTGTCCTCGATCAGGACGATTTGCTCAAAACGCCGTCTATCACCTCATGTCTCGAGATATGAGCCGACAGCATGTAGACGTTGGCTGGTTCAGTTTATTTGCAGCCGCTTGCCTCCGTGAGTCTTTATTGACTCGCGCAACCGCCCTACTCGCTCCTTTTAGCTTTCGGACGCACCTTATTTCCCGGAGAGGGAAATTCTTCAGTCAGGCCATTATTGCAAACACCACTTATTATCTGTCAGTAATGATAGCTCCGATGACTTACCCGTCAAGTCCTAATCTAGCACATGGGGGATGTCGCGTAGGAAGTGCGGATACGTGCCGTTTTTCCGGTTCAAGAATAATGAGTGAATTCGCATATCGCACATTGTCGTCAAGCATTGCGCCAAACAACCTAATCAGGAGCGCAGTATTGCTCTGCGGAAGGCGGAGCCAGACGACACCAAACACATCACCCTTGCACAGTTTTGAAAAATCACTGTCATTGGTCACGATACTACGCTCTTCCGCAATCGAGATGCTTGCCAATGTCCTGTCTTCACTCGCTTTCTTTGCATTTTTGAAATCGACGCCGCGCTCAGAAAGAAATTCCGCGAGCTCGACTTTGACATTCTCGTCAAGCAAGAACCGGGTTGGTGTCGACGACGACATAGCTGTTGCGAGTAAGCGTGCTGGCGTAATCTAAAGCAGCAGCGATTTGTTCTTGAGTGAGCGGCGTCATGAAGGCCTTTTTGATGCTCTCGATACTTTCACCACCTGCAAGCATTTCCAAAACCTGCCACACCATGATGCGCGTACCTTTGAAAGTGGGCTTGCCGTGGCAAATCTCCGGGTCGGCAACGATGTATTCGTTGATGGTGATTCTCTGATTCATAACATACGTAGTATAGACTAGAGTCGGTGAAGGAGCAATGTGCAAGTGAACAAAACGAAACCGCCACCCTTGCGGATGGCGATTTCTCTATTGCGTCCCACTTGATACAAGGGACCAAAGTTGTCAATGTGAGTATAGCACATACAAAATACGATATACTGACCCACAATGGCTAAGATAAGTTCCACCCGCATCGACATGCAATCAGGCCGCATAGACAATGCGGTTTTGAAAGCATACGGCGAGACGCTCGTCGGCGGCACTTCGGGCGCTTCCTCGGGCACCGCGTACACCGTGGATATCTCCAGCGGCAACGTCTTCCACATTTTCCTCACCGGCAACTGCACCTTTACCTTCAGCAACCCGACCGCATCGGGCACGACGTGTTATTTCACCCTCCTCTTAAAACAAGACGGCGGCAGCCGCACGGCCACCTGGCCGAGCTCGGTCATTTGGTCGGGCGGCTCGGCACCCACGCTCTCCACGGCGGGCGGCGGGTACGACATCGTCTCCTTCCTCACCACCGACGGCGGCACCAACTACATCGGCTTTGCGGGCGGCCTCAACTTTGCCGCCGCCGCAGCTTCCACCTCCTACAACCTCTTTGCGTGGGGGCTGAATACCTCGGGTCAGCTCGGCTTGGTAACAGACAAACTTAACCGCTCCGTCCCGACGCAAGTGGGAACCCTATCAACATGGTCTGTTGCTTCAGTAGGGAGACAGTTTCTCTCCGTGCGGTCCGACGGCACGCTCTGGGCATCGGGAATCAACCAGTATGGCTCCCTCGCTCTCGGTGACGTAATCAACCGCTCCTCTCCAACTCAAGTTGGTGGGATTATTACCTGGAGCAGTGTCGCTGTTGGTACTGACTTTTCTCATTCCATCAAAACCGACGGCACTCTGTGGGCGTGGGGACAGAATGACTATGGCCAGCTAGGCCTCGGCGACACGGTCAAACGCTCCTCGCCGGTGCAAGTAGGCACGCTCGCCACGTGGTCAATCCTTTCCGCGGGGGGTAAACATATTCTTGCTATCCAAACCAGCGGCACGCTGTGGGCGTGGGGGTACAACGCTAACAATGGGACACTGGGTCTCGGAGATACCGCTGCCAGGTCGGTCCCGACACAAGTGGGCACACTCGCGACCTGGGCATCGGCTGGCTCTGGCGCGTATCATTCTGCTGCAATAAAAACCGACGACACGCTCTGGGTGTGGGGCGGGGGAACCCACGGCCGACTCGGCCTTGGCGACACCATTAAGCGCTCCTCGCCCGTGCAGGTGGGGACGCTGGCTAATTGGTCAACCGTTGATTCCGGTAATAGGTTTACCGTCGCCACCAAAACCGACGGTACGCTCTGGATATGGGGGTGGGGAAATAATGGATATCTTGGTCTTGGCGATATCATCAACCGCTCCTCGCCCGTGCAGGTGGGGACGCTTGCCACATGGTCGGAGGTGTCGGCTGGAAATACATTCGTACAGGCACGCAAGACCGATAACACTTTGTGGTCGTGGGGTTTCGGCGGCTCTGGGGAGCTCGGTTTGGGAGATGTCATCTACCGTTCCTCGCCGGTGCAAGTGGGAGGCGGGGCGGGATGGGCTGCCCTCGGTCAATCGGGTGTTGGAGGCCAAAACACCCTCGCGCTCCAGGACCCTTCGCTTTTGGCTAATAGCCAGCTTTTTAGTTGGGGGAGAAATGATTTCGGCCAACTCGGCCTTGCCGACACGGTTAAGCGCTCCTCGCCGGTGCAGGTGGGTACGCTTGCGACATGGTGCAACCTGGGATTCACGAGCGTAGCCAGCGCGGCTTTAAAGTCTGACGGCACGTTATGGACTTGGGGACAGGGGAGCAGTGGACGCCTTGGCCTCGGCGATATTATCCAACGCTCCTCGCCTGTGCAGGTCGGTGCGCTTATGGACTGGTCCGGTATTTCAGTGGGGGGAGCCGGCCAAAACCATATGGCGGGCATTAAAATCAACGGCACACTGTGGTCGTGGGGCCTTAACGGTAAAGGATATCTCGGCCTCGGGGATATCATCAGCCGTTCATCGCCCGTGCAAGTGGGTACGCTTGTCACTTGGTCGGGTGTTGTTGCCGGAAGTCATCATTCAGTAGCTTTAAAATCCGACGGTACGCTATGGGTATGGGGCAGCAATGCTAACGGCAATCTGGGATTAGGCGATGGCGTTCACCGCTCCTCGCCGGTGCAGCTCGGGGCACTTACTACCTGGGCCACTGTTGGTGCGGGAACCGGCTCAGCATTTGGTATCAAAACCGACGGCACGCTCTGGGCGTGGGGACAGAATTCTACTGGCTATCTCGGCCTCGGCAATGTCGTCTACCGCTCCTCGCCGGTGCAGGTGGGGACACTAGCTACCTGGTCGAAAATCTCCGGCGGCAGGGCACATGTTGTTGCTGTAAAAACCGACGGCACGCTGTGGGCGTGGGGCAAAAACTCCGACTTTGGCCAGCTCGGTCTTGGGGATGTTGTCAATCGCTCCTCGCCGGTCCAAATTGGTACGCTTACGACGTGGACAAGTGTTTCTCTTGGATATCAATGTACGACCGCTATCAAAACCGACGGCACGCTCTGGTTGTGGGGGAACAATAACTACGGTCAGGCCGGACAAGCGGACGCAGCAGTGCCCCGCTCCTCTCCTGTACAAGTAGGCACGTTGTCTACTTGGGTTTTGGCTACTGCGGACGGTCAGACCAACGGTCTCCTCTGGCCCCCGACCACCACCACGACCGTGCCGGGGAAGCCTACTGCTGTTATTGCAAGTGTGGGGAGCGCGAGCGGGACGGCGGTGGTTGTTTGGACCGCGCCGATGTCGTCGGGCGGCAAGCCGATTAGTTTGTACACCGTCACCTCCAGCCCGGGCGGCATAACCGCCACCACCAACGGCACCTTTGCCACCGTCTCCGGCCTTACCAACGGCACGGCCTACACCTTTACAGTAACCGCCACCAACAGCGTGGGCACGAGCTCTGCTTCTGCGGCATCAAATAGTGTGACTCCGCCGGTACAAGCCCAGCTCTGGACGTGGGGGCGGAACAATACGTACGGCCAGTTGGGTCTCGGCGATGTTGTCAGTCGCTCATCGCCAGTGCAGGTGGGGACACTTTCGACCTGGACAAGCATGTCTTCAACCGGCGTAGGCCCCACCTCGTTTGGCGTAAAAGTTGACGGCACCCTGTGGGCGTGGGGCTTCAATACATACGGTGACTTGGGCCTGGGCGATGCGGGGGCGGCGACCAAACGTTCTTCTCCCGTCCAAGTCGGAACACTTGCTACATGGGCCAAGGTCGCGGCGGCGGAGTACCGGACCTTTGCAATAAAAACCAACGGTACCTTGTGGAGTTGGGGATGGAATGCGGGGAATTCTTCAGGCGCTCTCGGTCTCGGCGATGCGGTCAGCCGCTCCTCGCCCGTGCAAGTCGGCACACTCGGCACGTGGAGCACACTTGGTGCGGGACAGTACTCTGCTTTCAGTTTTAAAACCGACGGCACGCTATGGGTGTGGGGCAAGAACAGCAAGGGCGAGCTGGGCCTTGCGGATATTATTTCACGCTCCTCGCCCGTCCAGGTGGGCACGCTGGCCACCTGGTCGAGTGCGGCCTCTGATGCGCAAAAAGCTTCTCTCCTCCTTAAGACCGACGGTACACTGTGGGCGATGGGCGAGAATGCCAAGGGCCAGCTTGGCCTGAATAATGCCGTCCTCCGCTCCTCGCCCGTGCAGATAGGTACACTCGGGACGTGGTCGCAAATCGCCCAGACTATGTACTCAGGGTTTGCCTTAAAGACCGACGGCACGATTTGGGCGTGGGGGTACAATCAAAAAGGCCAGCTCGGTCTTGGTGATGCCGTCTACCGCTCCTCGCCCGTCCAGGTTGGCACGCTCGCGACTTGGAGAACCCTATCCGCGGCCGGGCACAACGCGCTTGCGGTCAAGACTGACGGGACCTTGTGGACATGGGGCGAGAACGGTGCCGGTTATTTGGGATTGAGCGACATTGTGAACCGCTCATCGCCCGTGCAGGTGGGTACGCTGGCTACATGGTTGTTGGCTTCAGGAGGCAAACAGTTCTCCTTTGGTCTTAGGTAGACGGGGGAAACGGGGACAGGCACAATTCTTTTCCAGCGGGAAACGGGGACAGAGTTAATTCAAGCTTGAAACGAATGGGAAAAGGTGTCAGGTAGGGAAAAGGTGTCAGGTACCATTAATGGGGAAACGGGGACAGTCACCGTTTATTGCCCAAAGTCGTGTCATAATAAGGGAAACGGGGACAGTCACCGTTTATTTCACTTTTGGGGAAACGGGGACCCTCCTTCGCCAAGGCTACGGGAGGGCGCAGCAGTCACCGTTTATTTCACTTTTCTGTGTTGTAATAATGTTCGATTTACGAAATCGAACATTGGAACCCCAAGATGTCACCTTGGGGCAAAAAGTGCGTTGTAATTTAGCGGGCCTGGCCTAACGCTTTTAACGGTAGTGGTTGTTGATGTCGACGACCTCGACGACCTCCCGCGAGTGATAGATAAAAATAGCGCGGTATTTGCGATCTATGCGAAAACTAGGGAAACGGGGACAGTCACCGTTTATTGCCCAAAGTCGTGTCATAATAAAACCATGGGACGCATTGCGCGTGTAGATGTTGGTAATCATGCGTATCACGTCATCAACCGTGCCGTCGGGCGGTTGCAGATTTTCACGCAGCCCGGTGAGTACGAAATTTTCGAAGGTCTGCTTTTTGATGCCGTCGAGTTGATGGAGATGCGTCTGCTCTCCTATTCGCTCATGCCAAATCATTGGCATCTTCAGCTGTATCCGGAAAAGAATGGCGACATGGGCGAATTCATGCATTGGCTTACCAACGCGCACACGCGCCGTGTGCATGCATACACGAAGACGATTGGTACGGGGCCGCTCTACCAAGGCCGTTATAAATCATTCTTGATACAAAAAGACGAACACCTTTTGGCGGTGCTCAAGTATATCGAGCGCAACGCGGTGCGGGCGCGGCTGGCGCGGCGGGCGGAGGGTTGGCGGTGGGGAAGCGCATGGATCCGGCAACATGGCACCGCGAAGCAGAAGAGAATGCTCGCAGAACCTCCTGTCCCACTCCCGCGCAGTTATCGCGCGTGGATTAACGAGCCGGACAAGGAAGATGACCTCGCGGAAATCCGCGAATCCGCCAATCGCGGCGCACCGTATGGCGGCGGGAAGTGGGTGGAGAGCATGATTGACAAGCATGAGCTGCTCGCGACGGTGCGAAAGCCGGGTAGACCTGCGGGGAAGTAGCGGAAGGGGAGATATTACAACACACAAAAGTGAAATAAATGGTGACTGCTGCGCCCTCCCGTAGCCTTGGCGAAGGAGGGTCCCCGCTTCCCCCGTTCCTTTGCGTTTCTCCACCCCGCTCCTTCCATTTACATTTGATACACTGGTCGGCGATGACCTACATACACGAAGTCTTTTTGCCGCAGACGCTTGAAGCGGCCAAGCACGTCGCGCTCACGAGCGACCCGCAAGACCCGCAAAAATTCGAGCGCGAGACGCAATTTCTCGTCGACTTCCTGCGGGCGCAGGAGCTCGTGAGCGCGGACACGCGCGTGCTTGATTTCGGCTGCGGCATGGGCCGCGTCGCGAAAGCGTTGATAGAAAAGATTGGCTGCGCGGTGGAAGGTACGGACGCGAGCCCCGCCATGCGCCATTTCGCGGAGGTGTATGTGGCGAGCCCGAAGTTCCGCGTATCGCAAGAGCCGACCGCCATCGCAGACCTCGCGCTCGCGTGCTTCGTGCTCCAGCACGTGGAATATCCGGAAAGGGAAGTGGAAACCCTGTATCGCCATCTCGCGCCGCACGGCACGCTCGTCCTTGTCAACGAACCCCGGCGCTTTGTGCCTTCGGGGATAGACCGCGAAGGGTACGTCGTGTGGAACGACGACCGGCTCGACATCGAGCACATCCTCGGCGAATACTTCGTTTGCAAAAGCCGCCACGTATACTGCACGCGCCCCGAGCCGATTCT
>Ga0209211_10004494_pt1 | contig 21604 bp, 19 predicted proteins | sample RifGroA2_FD_183992 | JGI IMG/M metagenome (GOLD analysis project Ga0209211, IMG submission 183992) | Groundwater microbial communities from Rifle, Colorado, USA - Groundwater A2 (SPAdes) (version 2) | ecosystem: Environmental > Aquatic > Deep subsurface > Groundwater | place: Rifle, Colorado...
TCCCCACAGTCATCTTCGCGGAGATTGATTTGGATTATCTGGCAAAGGTGCGTGCGGAGTTACCTTCCCTCACTCATCGAAAGGTATTATAGGATTTGAACTCTTCCAAAGGCCTCCATCTAAGCGCCGTCCTCTTCCTTGCTCTCCTCTGTTATCTCGTCTTTTTTCACGGCTTGGGCCGTTACGCCTTGTGGGATCCTGATGAGGGACGGGTCGGAGTGATTGCCAAGGAGATGGTGGCCTCAGGGAACTGGGTGACCCTGACTCAAAATGGGGCCCCCTACTACGACAAGCCCGTACCCTATTTCTGGCTGGTAGCGCTGTGCATAAATCTTTTAGGCCTCAGCGAGCTCGCTGTCCGATTGCCTTCCGCCCTGGCGGCGGCTCTAACGGTAGGGTTCGTTTTCTTATGGGGTTCTGTTTCTGGAGGACTCAAGCGAGGCCTATGGTCTGGTGTGATTTTAGCGACCTCAATGGAGTTTGTCGCCCTGGGCCGGCTGGGCAAGATGGATATGGTTTTTACATTTTTCTTCACTGCGGCCTTGCTCTCCTTCCTCCGTTGGAAAGAGCATGGGAAAGGCTCCATCTGGCCCTTTTACCTCTTCCTTTTCCTTGGCCTGGCCTCCCTGACAAAGGGTCCTGTGGGGATTATTCTTCCTACCTACTCCCGCTCTTTCCCCCGCTGGCGCTATTGGCCGCAGATGCCGTCAGGCAATTTGTTGCGGACAAGGAGGGAAAAAAGTGGCGACAGCGCTGGATCTCTTATGGGTGCCTTCTCTGGCTTTTCTTACTCCTTATCGCCTCCCCTGGTGGCGATATGATTCTCAAAAGTCGCTACCCCCAATACTTTCCCTTAAGTTTCCCTTGGTTTTTTTCTCTCTCTTGTTTTTGACAGCGGTGCTTGCACAAACCCTACGGAAGGAGAGATGGACTCCGTGGGTTGTTTCCTTTTCGTCCCTATGGCTCGTGCTGTGGTTTTATGGGGGATAAGGCGCATGATATTTCCGAGCTGAGAAGCACGCGCAGTCTGGCGCAGGTCGTAAAGGGGATTGCGGCGAAAGATTACCGAGTCATTGCTATCCGCGGGGAATCGCTTCCCTTTTATCTGTCCAACCGCGTCCAGGTGGTTCCTCACCCAGCCGTGGTTGAGGGACTATTGGAAGAGCCCATACCTACGATCGCGCTCGTTAAGGAAAGGCATCTGAGAGAGATGAATCGGCTCCCTCCTGCGAAATTGTTTGTCTGGAAAGCTATCCCTTCAGGCGGTGCCTTGGTAGCCAATTTTCCGCTAATTCCTGCACAGGATTGAGGCAGCACGCTTAAACGCTGTGCATCTCAGAGCGCCCTTTCCATTTAGCTCGGGTTACGGAAGCTGCGTTTCCATAGCAAAATTGGCTCTCTCCCCTTTAGGCTCCTCATGGCATAGGATTTGCTGTGTTTTAAAATCAGCGTCATCTACTAATTTTATTCAGGCGAAATGTTTTTGGAGGACTTATGAAGATGGTCGAGGCTATTATCAAGCCCTTTAAGCTAGACGAAGTTAAAGAGGCGCTCACAAAAGCGGGGGTCGAAGGAATGACAGTGAGCGAAGTCAAGGGCTTTGGTAGGCAAAAAGGGCACACCGAACTTTATCGCGGGGCTGAGTACTCGGTTGATTTTTTACCAAAGGTCAAGATCCAAGTGCTGATTGCGGACGAGAAGGCGCGTCAGGTGGTGGAAGCGATTACGACAGCGGCGCGGACCGGAAAGATCGGAGACGGCAAGATCTTTGTAACTCCGGTGGAGGAGGTCATCCGGATACGCACCGGAGAAAAGGGTCCGGATGCGATCTAGCTTAGATTAACGATAGGAGAATCAAAAAATGGGTAAAGCAAAAAGACTGTGGCTATTTCTGTCTCTTTCGATGGTCATCGCCTGGATGCTGATGATGCGTCCGGTTCTTGCTGAGGAAGCCGCCCCTCAAGCTGCGGAGCCGCAGGGAGCGGCCCCTCAGGCTGCGGCTCCGCAAGCGCCAGCGCCGAAGCTGCCGGCTTATTTCACAACGACGAGCCCGGATCCGAATAAGCCGATGTGGCCTGATCCAACCGGCGGTAACTCTGGCACATGGGCGACGCCGGCTGGAGACGCGAAGGGTGACATTCCCGATCAGCTCAAGCTCGGCGACCTGTACGACCGCATCGCCCACAACCTCTACTCGATCAACTATGTCTGGGTGCTGGTCGCCGGCTTCCTGGTCATGTTCATGCAGGCCGGATTCATGTTCGTAGAGACCGGCCTCTGCCGGGCCAAGAACAGCTCGCACACGGCGGCGATGAACTTGATGATCTACCCGCTGGGCGGTATCGGGTTTTTCATCTATGGGTTCGCCATCGGATGGGGAAACTGGTGGAATGGACCGGTGCCGCCGGGATGGTACCCCTCCCTGGGTCCCGGCCTGTCCCTGCTTAACAGTGGCTTCGGCCTCGGCGCAGCGGTTGACGCGGCGGGGAAAGCTACAGGGGCATTCACGTACGGACTCTTTGGCACGACGGGTTGGTTTCTCAACGGCGCCGTCAATGACGTTGCCGTAATGGTCCTTTTCTTCTTCATGATGGTTTTCATGGATACCACTGCGACGATCCCAACCGGCGCCATGGCCGAGCGCTGGTCGTGGAAGAACTTTTGCCTGTACGGCCTGTGGATTGCGCTCCCGTATTGTCTCTACGCGAACTGGGTCTGGGGTGGCGGCTGGCTCGCGCAGGGCGGCGTCAACTGGGGCCTCGGCCACGGCGCGGTGGACTTCGCCGGCTCCGGCGTCGTCCATGCGATGGGCGGCATCATCGCGCTTGCCGGCGCAATGGCCATAGGCCCCCGCATTGGCAAGTATGACTCGCAGGGCAGGCCGCTGGCGATGCCCGGGCACAACGTGCCGATGGTCGTGCTGGGAACGTTCATCCTGGCGTTTGGCTGGTTCGGGTTCAACCCGGGCTCGACCCTCGCCGGTACCGACCTGCGCATCAGCTACGTCGTGGTGAACACGATGCTCGCGAGCTTCACGGGCGCCCTCTTCGCTATGTTTACGCTCTGGGCCAAGGGCTTCAAGCCGGACTCGACGATGATGTGCAACGGGATGCTGGCGGGGCTGGTTGCCATCACGGCGCCTTGCGCCTTTGTTGATCCGTGGGCGGCGGCGGTCATCGGTGCGGTCGCGGGTGTCCTTGTAGTGCTCAGCGTCTTTTTCTGGGAGGCGCGGGGCATCGATGATCCCGTCGGCGCGATCTCCGTGCACGGTGTAAACGGCCTCTGGGGTGTGCTCTCCGTCGGCATCTTCGCAAACGGTGCGTATGGCGCCGGGTGGAACGGCGTCGTGCGCGAGGGGATGGTGAAATTGTATGGTTCTGACGGCGTGCGCGGCCTTCTCTACGGCGACTTCTCTCAATTTGTCATGCAGGCGATCGACGGTGTTGTGGTGGTGGTCTTCGGCTTCGTAATGGCATACGTATGGTTTAAGCTGAGCAACCTGATCACGCCGATCCGCGTGAGCAAGGAGGTCGAGCTCGAAGGACTCGACGGCCCGGAGATGGGCGTGCTCGGCTACCCGGACTTCCAGCTCCACCCGTCGGGCCAGAAACTGGTGGAGTAGCCGTGAGCGATGCGCCGAATGCCAACTTCAGTGGAGAAGGACCATGATTTTCTGCTCAAGGGGGACGTCTTTACCAAGGATGTGATCGAGACCTGGCTGGAGTACAAACGCAAGAAAGAGGTCGATGCTATGAGGATGAGACCGCACCCCTATGGTTCGCTCTTTATTTCGATATCTAGGCCCTGCCAAAAAAAAGATGGCGTGCGGCTTGAGGAGAGCCGGTAGCCTGAATATGTCTCGCATCCAAGACTTTCTGATCTTCCAACACGCTCCCGAGGAAGGGGTGGGAAGCTTTGCTCAGGTGTTCGAGCGGGAACGCGTGAGTTACCATTGCGTCCGGCTCTTTGAAGGGGAGTTGCCCGATGAAAATTGGGACGAGATTGCGGCCGTTGTAATCCTCGGCGGGCCGATGAGCGTCGCCGAGGAAGAGAAGTATCCATTTCTCAAGTGGGAAAAGACGATTATCCGAACCGCCCTAAAACAGGAGGTGGCTCTTCTAGGAATCTGCCTGGGAGCCCAGCTTATCGCTGCAGCTGGCGGCGCTCAAGTTTATCACGGAAACTTTAAGGAGATCGGCTGGTATCCGATCTCGATGACCCTGGAAGGAGAGATGGACTCGCTGCTCGGCCATCTGCCGGATAAGGCCATTGTCTTCCAGTGGCATGGCGACAGCTTTGATCTTCCCAAGGGGGCGCAGCGGCTTGCCTCCTCGATTTACTACGACAATCAGGCCTTTCGCATGGGCAGAAATGTCTATGGCCTTCAGTTCCATCTAGAGGTGACGCCGGCGATGATTGATCTGTGGATCAATCAGCATTCGAAGGAGCTGGCCCGGCTTCCCTACATCGCACCGGATAAGATGCGGGCGGATACAGCTACCTATTCGCCGACGCTGAAATACTATGGGGAGAGATTTTTTTCGGAGTTTATCCGCCGGGTCTCGGCATCCAAGAGTCGGAGAGAAGAGGAACAGGAAGCAAAAGTATGAAAAGGAGGGTGTTGGTTTTAGATGACCATCTCCCCTCCAAAGCTTTTCTGATTAGGGCTTTGACCGAGAGAGGGTTTGAAGTGGTGGGCGAGGGCAAGAGTGGTCACGACGCACTAAGGCTGGCGCAGGCTGTCACTCCTGATGTGATTCTGATGGCTGTGGGCCTTCCCGATATGGATGGGATTAGCGCCGCCGGCAAAATCATGGAAGAGCGCGCCACTCCCATAGTCCTGCTTACGAGTCATTACGAGCCAGGCACCATAGAACGGGCTAAAGCGGCGGGCGTGATGGCTTATCTTGTAAAGCCTTTAAGGGAGGAGGAGCTTCTCCCCGCCGTGGAACTCGCTATTTCCCGCTTTGAAGAGTTCATGTCTCTGAGGAAAGAGAACGAAAATCTTAAGCGGACCTTAGAGGCGCGCAAGACGATAGAACGGGCGAAGGGCATTCTTATGAAGCAACAGGACCTTTCAGAAGCCGAGGCCTTTTCCCTGATTCAGAAAAAGAGCATGGATATGCGCAAACCGATGGCGGAGATTGCCCATGCGATTATTCTTGCAGAAGAGATGATCGAAAAGAAGAGAGGGCCTGGTTGAAAGGAGCAGGCAACGCAGATGGTGCCTGTTGCTTAGGCGGGGCGTGATTAGAAAAGCGGCGTTCGCTTGTCGCTGGATAAATATACCTGTTGTAATCATTGAGATTTTAATGTAGTTGTCTTGGCACATAGGTTGCTCATATATCCGGTCGGAGGCGAGGGGGCTGACGCGACCGTTAAAGCTAGGCAAAGGCGCCTAATTCGGAGTTCGGATTGGACGCCTTTTTTTGCGAATGGGCTGTCGAAAGATCGAGGTTTAATTGAGCCGGCTTGGCCTGAAAAATGACCGGGTTCAGCGTTTAGAGTAACCGCGTGAGGGCCCGTTTATTTCGTAGATTCCTTATGGTTGGCGAGGTTGCTCACACAGTTGAAGGATCGGCCGATTGAACTACTCAGGAAGAAAAAGTTGATGGAGGGTTGTCAGATGAAAAAAGGCGTAATGTGGATAACTTTGGTTCTGGCTGTTTTTCTTTCCGCATCAAAGCCCGCCTATGCGAAGGAGGCGCCCAAGGGACTTGGCCCCGGCTGGTTCAGCTTGGACGGCAGCGTCGGCCTGCTGGACAAAAAGATCGACGAGGGCAGATCGGCGCTGGAAAAGGCCCTGTTCGGAATAAGCATCAGCGGTTTTCTCGACACCAGCTATACTTGGAGCTCTAATCATCCGGCTGCTGCTTTTGACCGTGATATAAGCGGGAGATACTTCGACCAGGATCACAACGATATTGTGTTTAATCATTTCAACCTGACCTTGGAAAAGCCGGAGAAGGACTGGGGGGTCGGCCTTAAGCTCGTGGCGGATTTTGGGCGCACGGCTGAGCTTTTGCGCGAGGCTACCTTCTGGGGCGTGAATAAAGCTAAGGGAGCCGGCAACGGCGGGGAACCGTCGGCGGAGCTGAGAGAAGCTTTCCTCACTTTTACCATTCCTATTGGAGCGGGTCTTCAGGTTAAGGGAGGGAAGTTCGTTACCTTAATGGGGACCGAGGTGATTCCTGCGCCGGGCTCGCCCAACCCGAACATTTCCCGCTCTTACATGTTCAATCTTGCGATTCCATTTACCCATACCGGCGTTCTCCTGAGCTATCCTGTCGCCAGCATGCTTACCATTATGGGTGGTCCGGTGACCGGCTGGGATGATCCTTCTGACAATAATCGCTCGCCATCATTCCACGGAGGCTTTACTTTTACTCCGGCCGAGGCTTTTTCCCTGACGACGAGCATAATGGACGGGCCGGAACAGAGGCACCGCAGCGGGCGCAGCCGCTTTACCATCAGCAATGTTGCAACGATCAAGGCCACCTCTGCTCTTACTTTGTTTTTAGAGTACACTTACGGCGATGAAGAGAAAGTGACCGCGAGCCTCCGTAACGCGACCTGGCAAGGTGTAGCGGGAATTGCCTCCTATGACTGGACGGATCGTTTTACCACCGCATTGCGGGCTGAGGTCTTCTCGGACAGTGACGGTGTGCGGACGGGCTTCGCCCACGACGTAACTCTCAGTGAGCTTACCCTCACCGGTGCGTACAAATTTACTGCTAAACTTTTGGGACGGGCCGAGCTCCGTCAGGATTGGGCCAACAAGAGTTTCTTTAGCAAGGGGGATGGCAACTCCGATCGGAATCAGACAACTTTGGCTTTGCAGGCCATCTACGCCTTCTGATCGATCTGATCGGCGCTGCGATCGACTATTAATTTCGTCGAAGGCGGAGAGGCCTTCGAGATGGAGCAAAGACGCCCGCGGAGATCTGTGGAGCGTCTTTGTTTTTTTGGGAAGAGCAACGAAACCCTATCGTTTTGCTTACAAGCCATTTGGCGGATGAAATGATTGGGAAGAAGAGGGCCTAGTAGCAAGAAATGCTTACTCTTTAGGCAGCGTGAACAGAGAGTAGGCGCTGAGCGGTTTACACAAGGAAATGAAGCTCAAGAAATCGTTACGATTTTAGAGGAAAAGATCATGGCATAGAAGTTGCGTATTAAACAAGCGAAGGCAGAGTGGCCTTCGGCAAGTGGCAAAGGCGCTCACTGGGAGACAGTGGAGCGCCTTTTGTTTTTTTGAGAACGGTCATGAACAAGATCGAGGAGTACAAGAAAGAAAAAGACGGCCTGGACGTCCTTCGGGATATTCCCCGCTATGTCCAGGAAGGATGGGAAGCGATCAGCGAGGGCGACCGGGAGAGGCTCAAGTGGACCGGCGTCTTCTTCCGGCGTCAGACTCCAGGCTCCTTCATGATGCGGATCCGCATCCCTAACGGGATCAGCAACGCAGCCCAGATTCGGACCATCGGCGAGATAAGTAAAGATTTCGGTAAGGGCTTTACAGATATCACTACACGCCAGCAGATCCAACTGCGCTGGTTTAAGATCGAGCATGTGCCGCAGATCTGGGAGCGGCTCAAAGCAGTTGGCTTGGTTACGCTCCAGACCGGCATGGACAATATCCGCAACGTGGTCGGCTGTCCGGTGGCCGGACTCACACCCAATGAGCTCTTTGATGCCTCCTCGGTGGTCCAGGAATTTACACAGATGTTCGTGGGCAACAAGGCCTACACGAATTTGCCGAGAAAGTTCAACGTAACGATAACCGCTTGCAAAGAAGCTTGCACGCACGCCGAGACGCAAGACATCGCGCTGACCCCGGCGACGAAAGAGATCGACGGCTCAGAGGTCAAAGGGTTCAACGTTGCCGTGGGTGGTAAGTTGGGCTCTGGCGGATATCGTATCGCTTCTCCCTTGGATCTTTTCCTCACGTCGGAAGAAGCGGCGGCGGTTTGCAGCCACATCGTAATGATCTTTCGTGATCACGGGACGCGTGCATTGCGTACGAAAGCGCGTTTGGCTTTTCTCATCGAAAATTGGGGCGTAGAGCGATTCCGGCGCGAGCTCGAGCGCAGACTCGATCGGCCGCGCCGCACCGCGGGGAAGGATGAACGATCGGCGAAACATACCGATCACGTCGGCATCTTCCGCCAAAAGCAGGAAGGGCTCAACTATGTCGGCCTTACCGTGCCGGTAGGCCGGATAACGACGGAGCAGATGCTTCAGGTCGCTGACCTAGCCGAGAATTATGGCAGCGGCCAGATTCGGCTGACCATCGGACAGAATCTCATTATTCCCGGTGTGCCCGATAACAAGATCGGCGATCTCACAGCCGAGCCGGTGCTTCAAGAGCTGCGATACGATCCGCCGGAGGTGATGCGCGGCCTCGTGAGTTGCACAGGGATGGACTATTGCCACTTCGCCTTGATCGAGACCAAAGGCTGGGCGCTGAAGACGGCGCGCGCCCTGGAGGCGAAGCTGGGAAAAACGCAGCCTTTGCGCATGCACTGGTCGGGATGTCCTGCGGGGTGCGGCAATCATTCGGTCGCGGACATAGGTCTGTTGGGAAAGAACATCAAACTCAACGGCGAAGTCGTGGAAGCGGTGGATGTTTTTGTCGCCGGGGCCGCAGGATGTGAACCGAACCCGCCCATCAAGATTATGGAAGATGTCCCTTGCGAAGGTTTGCCTAATGTTGTCGCCGGCTTGGTTCAGCATGGGGCCTTCAAGGCCATGCGACAGCAACTGCGAAAGATTTCCCAGGCGTCGGCTGTGGGTGTCACTGCCCCGGCTGAGAAGGAGCCGGTCAGGCCGACGATTCGGGCCCAGGAGATTCAGGAAGGTTCTGCGAAGCTGGTTCGCGTGAACAAAGACGAGGTGGCGGTATTCAAACATCAGGGGCAGCTTTGCGCCCTCCAGAACAACTGCCCCCATGAAGGAGGGCAGCTATCGGCGGGGTGGATTGAGGGCGACGAGATTGTTTGTCCGCTCCATGGTTACAAGTTTCATTTGAAGACGGGGAACTGCTCGACCAATCCGAAGCTCAAGGCAAAAATTTTCAAGCTGGTCGCTCAAGGCGACGGCTTTTCGATAGCAGATTGACGGAGGTACAGGATGCGACGCGCGGACATCAAGGATTTTTTCAAAGCGGGCCATCTGGGCACGCTCATCAGCGCCTTTCTCTACTTCGACGTGAGCTTCATGGTCTGGGTGATGATTGGCTCGTTGGGTGTTTATATCTCCGAGGATTTTTCCCTCTCGCCGGCGCAGAAAGGATTGGTGGTTGCTGTTCCCATCCTGGCCGGCTCTCTGCTCCGTATTCCCATGGGCATCGCGAGCGACCATTTTGGGCCTAAGAGGACAGGCAGCGTCGGAATCATCCTTACCTTGCTGCCGCTTCTCGTCGGGTGGCTTGGAGGAAATAGTCTGGGAGAGCTTTTTTTGGTGGGTTGCATGCTGGGAATCGCGGGCGCCAGCTTTGCCGTAGCCCTTCCCATGGTTAGCCGCTGGTATCCACCCGAGTATCAGGGCCTGGCCATGGGCATAGCGGGCGCGGGCAATAGCGGTACCGTTCTGGCCTCGTTCTTTGCCCCTCGTCTGGCCGAGCATATGGGATGGCACGCTGTTTTTGGCTTAGCGATCCTGCCCATGCTATTGACGCTGGGGATTTTTCTTTTCATGGCCAAGGAAAGCCCCAAGCAGCCCCGTCCCCAAAATCTTGTCCAGTATCTCCGTGTGCTCAAAGAGCCGGACACCTGGTGGTTTAACTTGTTCTATATGATCACCTTTGGCGGCTTTGTCGGCCTGGCGAGTTTTCTGGCTATCTTCTTCCGTGACCAGTATGGATTGAGCCGGGTCATGGCAGGGAACTTTGCTGCCCTGTGTGTTTTTGCTGGCAGCTTCGTGCGGCCCATTGGAGGTTTTCTGGCTGACCGGTTTGGTGGCGTCAAATGTCTTGGAATTCTTTATGGAGTCGTTGCCGGCCTCATGTTCTTTGTCAGTCAACTTCCCCTGCTGCCTTGGGCGACTGCATCTCTGTTCCTGGGGATGGCCGCGTTGGGGATGGGTAACGGCGCAGTATTCCAAATTGTGCCACAGCGGTTTCAGAAAGAGATTGGCGTGGTGACCGGAGTAGTGGGGGCCGCCGGAGGTTTAGGCGGGTTTTTCTTGCCCTCTATTTTGGGTTTCTTCAAGGGTCTCACCGGCTCCTACGGCACGGGCTTTCTCTTGTTCGGTTCTGCCGCCTTTCTCTGTCTGGGGGTTCTTGCCCTTGTCCAAAGGGCTTGGCGACAGCAGCGAGCCACTTCCGGTCTGGAGATTTCTTTCTGAGAGGAAGGGATGAACAGAGAAGCCAATGGCAATATAGATCGCTGGGTGAAGTCCTATTGCCCGTACTGCGGCGTAGGGTGCGGCCTTCTTGCGGGACTGGGAGACGGGGCAGTCGTTAAGGTTAAGGGAGACCCCGATCACCCATCCAGCCTCGGCGACCTCTGCGCCAAAGCGGTCTACCTGCCGGAGACTTTAAAAACCGCGGATCGGCTGGTCCATCCCCAGATGCGCCGTTGCCAGGATGGCCCTTTTACGCGTGTCTCCTGGGAGGTGGCGCTCAAGAGCACGGCGAAAAAATTTTGCGAGATCATTGATGAACATGGGCCGAATGCCGTGGCCTTTTATGGCTCCGGACAGTTGACCACCGAAGAGTACTATGTAGCTAACAAGCTGGTGAAAGGGTTTATCGGAACGAATAACTTCGACACCAACTCCCGTCTCTGTATGGCTTCGGCAGCTGCAGGATATAAGATCTCGCTTGGGTCCGATGGGCCTCCGGCCTCCTACGCGGATATCGATGTTGCCGACTGCTTTTTTCTAATCGGCACAAACACAGCCGACTGTCATCCTGTTACTTTTAAGCGGATCAAGCGCAGAAAAATGAGCGACCCGGATAGGGTTATGATCATCGCTGTCGATCCCCGGCGGACAGAGACCGCAGATTTCGCCGACCTCCACCTCTCGATTCGACCAGGGACTGACATCGCCCTGCTCAATAGTATGCTCCATGTGCTGATCAGGGAGGGATTGGTGGATCAGGACTTTATCGCCGAACACACGCGAGACTTTGAAAAGATTAGAGCTCTTGTGGAGCACTACTCTCCTGAAGCGGCGGCGAATATCTGCGACATACCGGCTCCATTGATTGTCGAGGCTGCACTGATATTTGGACGGGCCCAGGCTGCTCTCACTTTATGGAGCATGGGTGTGAACCAGAGCACCGTCGGGGTGCACAAAAATAACGCCATCCACAATCTCCATCTAGCTACAGGAAAAATCGGAAAACCGGGATGTGGCCCCTTTTCTTTAACCGGACAGCCGAATGCTATGGGAGGAAGAGAGGTGGGAGGCATGGCTCACCTTCTCCCCGGTTATAGGGAAGTTGCTAATGCTCTCCATTGCGAAGAGGTTGCCCGCTTCTGGCGGATCCCGCCTGGGCGGATATCGCCCGCCCCGGGCCTTTCAGCCCTCGATCTCTTTGAGGCAGTGGGCCGAGGCGAGGTAAAGGCGGTCTGGATTCTCGCTACCAACCCGGCGGCCTCCGCTCCTGATACCGATTTTATCGAGAGGGCCCTAAGGCTGGCCGAGCTGGTAGTGGTCCAGGATGCCTATCACCCAACCGGCACGACCCAGTTCGCTCATGTCCTCCTGCCTGCGGCCCAATGGTCGGAGAAGGAAGGGGTCATGACCAATTCAGAAAGACGGATAACCTACATGCCGAAAGTTGCTGAGGCCCCAGGAGAAGCCTTGCCGGACTGGAAGATCCTTACTCTCTTCGCACGGGAAATGGGATTTCAAGAGGACTTTCCTTACGAATCCAGCGAGGAGCTCTTCGCTGAGTTGGTTCAACTGACGCAGGGAACCCCGTGTGACTACTCAGGGGCGAGTTATGAGAGGCTGAAAAAAGAAGGACCACTTCAATGGCCGTGCCCCGGTCCTGATCATCCGGGGAGCGTAAGGCTCTACGGCGAATTTAGTTTCCCTACTCCGGATGGTCGGGCGAACTTCATTCCGGTGGAACATCAAGAACCCTTTGAGGTCCCTGACAGAGATTATCCTTTGGTGCTGACCACAGGGCGCGTGAAGAACCACTGGCACACGATGACTCGCACCGGGAAGGCGGAGAGTCTTCTCAAGAGTTGCCGCGAGCCGTTCTTGGAGATGAATCTGGCGGATGCAAAGAGGTGGGCGATCCGTGATGCGGATTTTGCCGAAGTTATCTCGCGGCGTGGCAAGGCAATGGTTCAGGTCCGGGTTACCGAAGAAATCAGACCAGGGACATGTTTCATGCCATTTCACTGGGGCAGGCAGTTCGGCTTTTACAAAGCAGCTAACAATCTTACGATTAGTGCCAGAGATCCCGTCTCGCGCCAGCCGGAGCTGAAGGCCTGCGCTGTGAGGGTGAAGAGAATTATGGATTTCCCTCTAGAGGATAATTAAGGTGAACTACTACGGAAGGGCGCAATCAAATCAGCGCAAATCCTTAAATCAGATCATGAGTCAGATTTGGGTGCTTTGACTTAACCTTCAATCTGTCCCGGCCCTCTCATTTTTTTCTTAAAAGTGCTACTAATAATCTCGGCTTTACCATGGCCTGAGGTAGTTACTTTATTGAATAGAATTATATGGGGGGACGTTCGATCGCTATGAGGTGTGGCGGGCAGGTTTTTCTGTCCGTAATCATCTGTGTTTTTTCCTTGGGTAGCTCCGCTGAGGGATTTTTTCACAAGAAAAAAGCCCCTACGTCAGTCGCCGACGATTACTTTAAGAAACTTGGAATTGAGAAACCAGCAAAAGTCATTCGTGCGCCCGACTTCGCTCTTGATGCCATTTCAGGCAAGCGTTTGTTCCTCAAGGACTGGCAAGGGAAGGTGGTTTTTCTCAACTTCTGGGCTACCTGGTGCGTCCCCTGCCGGCAGGAGATGCCGATGATGGAAAGACTTCAGCGGGAAATGAAGGGGCAGGGCTTCGAGGTGGTAGCGATTAATATTAGAGAGAGCAAGAGAGGGGTTCAAAAATTCATCGGCGAGCTTGGTCTGACTTTTCCGGTCCTGTTAGACAAAGACGGTAAAGTCTCGGAAGAATACGGCGCTTGGGCTATCCCCCTTTCCTATTTTATCGACCGCAAAGGAGAGTTTGTGGGCAAGGTGGACGGTCCTAGAGAATGGGACGGCCGGGAAGCTAAGGCCTTTTTTCTCCAGCTGTTGCGGGAAAAAAATTAAGGCGTGAGCGGCTAGGGCGAGCTATGAGGGGATCACAAAGGATTAAGAGGGGTCGCGATCCAGTGACCTTGGACCAAGAATCCCGCTATCCGCTTTTTCTCTGCCTCCTGGCAGCTTTGCTATTTTTCCCGGCGCTTGGAATGAGAGGCTTTTGGGCGCCGGTAGAGCCCCGCTACGCAGAGATCGCCCGGATCATGTTTGCCAAAGGGCAATGGATTATCCCGACAGTCAATGGCGACCTCTATACCGATAAGCCCATTCTATACTTTTGGCTGGTTTTGCTTGGCTCGAAGCTTGCGGGCAGTGTCAATGAGTGGACGGTGCGCCTGCCATCCGCTTTGTCGGCGCTTGGGCTGGTTCTCACGACCTATGCCCTAGGACGAGATCTCTTCAATGCGAGGATCGGGTTCATGGCAGCCATGGTTCTCGCGACCTCTGCCCGTGTTTTGTGGGAGGCCCGCTGGGTCCATACGGACATGACGTTTACCTTCTTTTTCGCCCTTTCCCTCTACTTTTTTTCCCGGGCTATGTTGCGAAAAGGCAAGCCATGGGAGTTTCTCCTCGCCTACGGGCTCGCGGCTCTTGCCACGTTGACAAAGGGGCTTATAGGGATTGTCTTGCCTGGCTTGATCGTCCTTGCTTATGTCGCGCTGAGGCGGGAATGGAGGGTCATCTCTGAATGGCGCATTCCGTCAGGGATATTGGTTTTCCTCTTGATCGCTGCTCCCTGGTTTGCCTGGGTGAGCCAGGCGACCGACGGAAGATGGCTTAGGGAATTTATCTTCACGCATCACATTCAAAGATACACCTCCGGTCTGGGTCATCGGCAGCCTTTCTACTATTACATCCTGACATTTCCTGCGGACTTTTTGCCCTGGACGACTTTTCTCGTGCCGGCGCTCTGGGCCTATAGGTCTCGGTTCAAACTCCTTAGAGATCCCGGCGCTCTGTTTTTGTTCCTGTGGTTTTTCGTGATCCTTTTTTTCTTTAGTCTATCGGATACCAAGAGAGATCTTTACCTGCTCCCGCTTTTTCCTCCGGCAGCGATTTTTGTTGCCTGCTATTTCGCGAATTTGATGGATAAAGAGATCTCGCAGGACGCCCTGTATCAGAGCTTGGGCCATCTTTTCTTTAATCTGCTCTGGATCGGCGCTTTGTCCTTTCCTGTGGTTACATGGTTTTACCAGAGAGAAGCGATCTGGATCTCTCTGCCGTTTGCCTTTGTTATGGCCGGGGGGGGGTTGATTACGGCGGTTGGGATTTGGCGGAGACTGCCGTCCACGGTTTTTTTCTCGACGGCATTAACGATTGTTCTCGGCATACTTTGTGTCTCGGTTTGGATATTGCCGTTTGTCGATTCGTACAAATCAGGGAAACCCTTTTCCCTTTTGATCAAAAAGACCGTGCCCCTGACCCAGCCTCTCTATATCTATGCCGATACCATGAACGATTTTAATTTCTACACGGAACGGGAAATTATATCTGTTCTCTCCTCTCCGGCGGAGGTCGAAAAGGCCGCGTCAGGGGCAAAAATGGCCTATGTCTTGATCAAAGAGAGAGATCTGAGCAGGGTGGATATCGGAGCGGAAGGAAAGGTTTTAGCCGAGAGTCGTCTGGGAGACAAGAAGTGGTACCTGGTTCTCGTCCGCCGATAAGCGATCCTGCCGCTCTCCGAGAGAGTTGATCTTAAAGGGCAAGGTGATAAAGTAAAGATCTATGCCTATCGCACCTATCGAAGACGCGATTGAGGATATCCGTCAAGGCCGGATGGTCGTCCTGATGGATGACAAGAACCGGGAAAACGAGGGCGACCTCTGTATGGCGGCGGAGAAAGTCACCCCCGAGGCGATCAACTTTATGGCCCGTTTTGGTCGGGGACTTATCTGTTTGCCTCTGACTGAGGAAAAGGTGCGGCAGCTCGGGCTGCCGATGATGGTGGCGGAAAACACCTCTCCCTTTGGCACTGCCTTTACCGTTTCTATCGATGCCGCCGAGGGAATCACCACAGGAATCTCAGCGGCAGACCGCGCCCGTTCTATTCAAGTAGCTATCGCGGACGATGCCGTTGCGGAAGATTTGGTCACCCCGGGGCATGTTTTCCCGCTTCGGGCAAAGAAGGGAGGCGTCTTGGTCCGGGCGGGCCAGACCGAAGGGTCCGTAGACCTGGCTCGGCTGGCGGGGCTCAAACCTGCCGGGGTGATCTGTGAGGTCATGAAAGATGACGGCAGTATGGCGCGACTGCCGGACATCGAGAAATTCGCGACTCACCACCGGCTGAAGGTCATCACGATCGCAGATCTCATCAAGTACCGGATGAGCAATGATTGCTTGGTCTATAGGATTGCCTCTGCGCGTCTCCCGACTCGCATTGGGGGGGAATTTCAGGCGGTGGTCTATAACACCCACGTGGATCAGAGCGAGCACCTGGCGCTCGTCAAAGGAGAGATTTCCCCTAACGAGGATACTCTGGTCCGAGTCCACTCCAAGTACGTTCCCGGGGACGTGTTTGGTTTTGAGTTTCTCAACACCGGCGCTGTTATCAAACACTCTATGGAGATGATCGCGCGGGAAGGAAAAGGGGTGATCCTCTACCTACAGACCGAAGGCAAAGGGTTGCGCCCTGGGCGCATGACCTATCCCAAAGTGGATGGCAGGAAAAAGAAAGACATGAACCGCTCTTTCGTTTATCAGTCGGACTTCCGAGAATACGGGATCGGGGCCCAAATCTTGAGGGACTTGGGGGTAAGGAAGATGCGCCTGCTCACCAATAACCGGAAAAATCTCGTCGGACTGTCAGGTTACGGGTTAGAGGTTACAGCCCTCATTCCTTTCCCTTGGCAAGTCCCCTTTACCAAGCAGGCGGGACGAAAGCAAAGGAAGGGTTAATTGGAGCTTACGGCGAGTAGGGAGAAGTAAAAAACAGCTGAAAGAGGAATAGGCCATGCCGATTTATGAATACAGATGTAACCATTGCGAAAACAATTTTGAGGAACTCGTTCTCTCTTCCCGCGAGGCTGTCGCCTGCCCCGCTTGCGCGAGTCGAAAAGTAGAGCGGCAGCTTTCCGTCTTCAGTTCCCCTGGGGATCGGCCGGGACCAGCCATGGCAAGAGGCGGCGGTTGTGGTGGCTGCACGCCCGGAGGCTGCGGCTGCCATTGAAAAGCCAGTAGGCAGATAGCAGTAAGCAGAGGGCAGGAATTTTTTGCTGCCAACTGCCTTCCGCTTTCTGCCTACTTTAAGGCAGGGCCGGGCGGGTTGATATAGTTCGAAAGATCGGCCCTCAGCTTCTTCAGGGCGTCGTTAACATTGGCGAAGAGCCTCTCTTCAACCAGTTCATTTTCTATCCAATAATCCAACGAAGGGGCCTCGGTAAAGTTGATATCGACCAGCCTCTCCCCGATCGGCTCTCCGGTGATCAGCACCCTTACCGAATAACCGGCATCGATGATCAGGCCCCGCCCATTAGGAGGGAGCGGGAGGGAACTCTTTATCTTGGCCAGTCCATTTGCAGGATAGCTCCCCACGCCCAGAGAAAAATACTCCCACGCGCCCGCCGGGACGGAAAGTTCCTTCAATATCCGCGGATTCATATCTACTACGTTTCGCGCCGCCTGCTCTTGCTTATAATCCTTGAGCATCTGATAGACCCACTTCTCGATGATCCCGTGGCCGGTCTGGATTTCCTTCTCGCGCTCCTTGACCGGTCCGCGGTCGATCCACCACTTGACCTCTTCTACAGGGGGCGTTTTTTCATCTGCCATGATCGTGTAAAATCTAACCTGCCTCTAACGGGGTGTCAACCGCGGTAGTGGGTCATTTTGCCAGAGATCCTTCACTTCGTTCAGGATGACAAGTCTCCCTAGTGTCATTCTGAGCGGAGCGAAGAATCTCCATTGCTGTTGCGCATTGGCTCGAAAGTCTCAAAGTGACCCACTACCTCAACCGCATACCGGCATGGAAGCTTACCCCAAGTTGACAAAACGCCACTTTGTCGGATACTCTCCGCCAGTAAAAAGAGAAAATAAAATTGGTATTTAATCAGGCTCGCCGAATGAATCTATATATAAAGGAGGTTTAAGTATGGCGCAGGAAGAACTGAGGAGTTTGAGGGCAACGCTTGAGGCGTTGAAAAAGGAAGGGTCGGTGCTGGAAACAGACCGGGAAGTCAATCCGAAACTCGAAATGACGGCCATCCAGAAACTTTTGGATGGAGGCCCGCCCATTATATTCAACAAGGTCAAAGGCTATTCCAATGCACGATTGGCTACGAACGTGATGGGCTCGGATAGGATCATCGCAAAGATGTTTGGATTCAAAGACAGGAAGACGTTGAAATTCAAAATTCACGAGAGCATTCTTCAACCCACTCCGCCCAAGATTGTGGATAAAGCGCCCTGTCAAGAAGTGGTGATCGACAAAAATATCGATGTCTGGCCGGTTATCCCCATGATCCAACATACCCCGACGGATCCGGGAAGAACTTTGGGGGGAGGCAAAACCGTAGCCTCACCCAAACAGTTCTGGGGTGGATGGCACATCAGTTACAACCGGATGAATTTCCGGGAGGACCTCGGATGGAAGGATCACTCCACTTTTCAGATATCCCCCGGGTCTCATACCGATCAAATCGCGACAAAATATTACAAGAAAGAACCCATCCCTTTTACCATCAATATGGGCATTCCCCCGGCAGCCACGCTGATGGCTGGAGCCGGGTTCATGTACACTATTCTCCCAAGGGGTTGCGATGAGTTGGGGATTGCCGGATCCATCCAGGGATTTCCGTTGGAAATGGTGAAATGCAAGACCATTGATGCCTATGCCATTGCCGAGGCAGAGTATGTGATTGAGGGATACCTGGATACAACCAAAAAGGTCTGGGAAAGTCCATTGGCCGAGAAAGACCAGAAGCAGGGGGTTTATCCCTTTCACCCCGAATGGTCCGGCTATATGGGAAAAGCCTATCGAACGTATCAATTTAATGTAACGGCGATCACCCATCGAAAAGACCGGCCGATCTACGATCCTCTGATCGTGCACGGATACGATAACCACAACATTGATGTGATCTGCCGCGAGGCCTGTTTCTTTGAATTGGCCGAGAGGATCAGCCCGGGGTTCTGCATTGATACCCACATCCCCATGTGTATCCCCGACTGGGGTGGGGTGATTTTTCAGGTGAAAAAGAGGAGGGTCAGGGATGAGGGTTATCCGAAAAACATCCTGGCTGCGGCCCTTGCCTGTTCTCTCGGCGCCCGTTTTGCCATGGTAGTCGATCCGGACATCAACATCTACTCGCCGGATGACTTGCTGTGGGCCTTAGCGACCCGGGTGGATGCTAAAGAAGGCATCACCATTGTCGCCCCGGGCGGCATGGGACAGACATTCCAACCTGCGGAGCGGAGTTCCGCCGGTGAAAAGGAGTGGACCCAGTCCAATATCAAATTTTCAGGAGCCATTGGAATCGATGCCACGGTACCCCATCAATATAGGGATGCGTTTTTACGAGCCAGCTATCCAATCGATGTGGCAAACCTGAAGGATTGGTTCACGGATGAGCAGATTGCAAAGGCCCAATCCTTCCAGGAGCCCTATGCAAAATGGTTCTCTGAATCCGGAATCTAGACGAGATCTCCATTCAAGGTGCTTTGCTCTCCCTGCAATGACAGCCCTCACGCTGTCATTGCGAGGGGTAGAGTAGGGAATGCTCTATGGAAGAGAAAATAAAGTTGCTCCAAGATTGCCGGGTTCTCGATTTCACCAACGAAACGGGTTTCCTGTGCGGGAAAATCTTGGGCGATTTAGGAGCAGACGTCATCAAGGTGGAGAAGCCGGGAGGAGATGAATCCAGGAAGCTGGGCTCTTTTTATCAGGACATCCCGGATCCTGAAAAGAATCTGTACTGGTTTTCTTACAACCATAACAAGAGAGGGATTACCTTAAACATTGAGACAGAAGCCGGAAAAGAGATTTTACTGAAATTGGTTGAGAAAACCGATATCTTCTTGGAGACTTTTCCGCCAGGATATCTAAAAAAATTAGGCCTGGATTACGCTGCCTTAAGTAAAATAAATCCTCAACTCATCATGACTTCCATTACCCCTTTTGGCCAGTCCGGACCTTATAAAGATTATCAAGGGTCGGATTTAGTCCTTACAGCGATGAGCGGTTTCATGTCGGTTTTAGGGGATGCGGATAAGCCGCCGGTACGGCCTACACTTCCCCAATCCTATGTGTGGATCGGGATGCATGCGGCAGAGGGGACACTCATGGCCTATTACCATCGGGGAATGACAGGTGAAGGGCAACATGTGGATGTCTCGGGACAGGCGGGCGTGACCTGGGCCCTATCCATTGCCCCTTCTTTTTATGACTTGAATAGAGAGCTCCCTACGAGAGCAGGTAGTTTTATTACGGGAAGGAGCATCACCGGGGCGATTCTGCGGGCAGTCTATCCCTGTAAAGATGGTTACCTGGCTTACATTATCTACGGAGGCCCGGCCGGGATTAGAACGAATAAGAGATTGGTGGAATGGATGGACAGCAAGGGGATGGCTCCCGATTATTTAAAAAATAAGGATTGGAGTAAATTTGATATTGCCACAGTCACCCAGGAAGAGATCGATCAGCTTGAACAAGCCTATATGAAATTTTTTAAAATGGTGACGAAAGAGGAGTTCTTCAAATACGTTCTTGAGAATGACATGCTCGGTTATCCGCTGGCGACGGCAAAGGAATTATTGGAAGACGAACAACTCAAAGCGAGGGGACTGTGGCAGGAGGTTGAACACGAGGAGCTGGGAACAACAATTACCTATCCCGCTTTTTCCACCAAATTCTCTTCGATCGCTTGCGGTTTTTGGCGCCGGGCTCCTTTGATCGGAGAGCACAACGAAGAGGTTTACGGTGAAATCGGGTTGAATAACAGCGATATCCTCCGTCTCAAGAAAGCGGACGTTATCTGAAGAATTGCCGGGAGGATTATTTTTTTACGCTTCGGGATTTTTACGATCATGGAGACAACCAGGCAAGTATTTGAGGGGATTAACGTCGTAGAGTTTGCTGCGATTGCGGCCGGACCGGTCATCGGGAAGCATCTGGCGGACCACGGCGCTCGGGTGGTGCACGTCGAGTCTTATGAGCGGCCGGACGGATTCAGGCAAAATTATCCACCTTACAAAGACAACAAACCCGGACTGAACCGTTCGGGGGCTTTCGGCATCTGCAATAATAACAAATACGGTGTGACGATAAACTTAAAAACAAAAGAAGGGGTCGATCTCGCTAAAGAGCTTATCCAATGGGCCGATATCGTGATCGAAAACTTCACGCCCGGAACGCTGAAGAAGCTGGGGCTCGGCTATGAAGAGATGAAAGAAGTGAATCCCAATATCATCTTACTCAGCACCTGCAATCAAGGCCAGACCGGGCCTCACGCCCTGCACCCGGGTTTCGGCTCCCACCTGTCCTCACTCTGTGGTTTCACCTATATGACCGGATATCCGGATAGGTTTCCCTGCATCCTATACGGCCCCTATGTGGACCATATCGGGGTGGGATACGGGGTGATTGCAGCCGTTGCGGCTTTGGAGCATCGACGCAGGACAGGGGAAGGACAATTTATTGATCTGGCCCAGTATGAAGCCGGTGTCCAGTTTATGATACCGGCCCTGTTGGAATATAGCATTAATCATCGCGTGATTGAGCGGGACGGGAATCGCCATTCCTCTGCGGCGCCGCATAATACGTATCCCTGCAAAGGGGATGACCGTTGGTGCGTTATCAGCGTGTTTAATGATGAAGAATGGAAGGCCCTCTGCAAATGCATGGGCAGGGACGAGCTGATCTCAGATCCAAGGTTTAAGACGATACCGGCAAGAAAAGAACATGAGGATGAAGTCGATCAGGAAGTTGGGAAATGGACCTCCCGGCTCACGGCAGAGGAGGTCTTTAAGAAGCTGCAAGACAACGGGGTGAAGGCAGGCATCGTCCAAACAATCGCGGATCTTTTTGCCGATCCGCAATTAAAACATCGAGGGTTCTGGGCGCCCGTGGATCATCCGGAAGTGGGGAGATGCCATGCCGAAGGGCCGCCTTTTGCTTTTTCCAAGACTCCTTTTAAGATTGATCGGCCTGCCCCGATGATCGGGGAACACAATGAGCTTGTCTTCAAAACATTTTTGCCTGCCGGAAAGAAAGCACAAAGAAGAGATTCAATTTGACCCTTCGGGTCTAATGGAGGAACGCCATGGGACCGATCACGATCCGCATGATGAGCGCAAAGGATGTGGGCGCCATTGCTGACATTGACAATCGAGTG
>Ga0209211_10004496_pt1 | contig 21602 bp, 22 predicted proteins | sample RifGroA2_FD_183992 | JGI IMG/M metagenome (GOLD analysis project Ga0209211, IMG submission 183992) | Groundwater microbial communities from Rifle, Colorado, USA - Groundwater A2 (SPAdes) (version 2) | ecosystem: Environmental > Aquatic > Deep subsurface > Groundwater | place: Rifle, Colorado...
TCCGATTGATAATCTCACGTTTCTGTGTATAATTGTATTAAAAACCTTATCCCCAAAATATTTTCTTACTTCTTCAGAAACTTGTTGAGAAAGCCGTAAACGAATATCGAACATTGTGAGTAAAACTCCTTCGATCGTCAATTTGGGATTAAAGTTCTGTTTCACAATGTTTATGGTATTCAGCAGTTGTCCTAATCCCTCTAAAGCAAAATATTCACATTGCACCGGAATAAGAACTGAATTGGATGCCGATAACGCGTTCAAGGTTAAAAGTCCAAGTGAAGGGGGACAATCGATAATAATAAATTCGTAATCGGCTGATATTTCTGCCAGCCTTTGTTTTAACAACGTTTCCCTATTTTCCATATCAACCATTTCAATTTCAGCACCCACAAGATTAATGTTTGAAGGAAGTATGTTCAAAAACGGCATAAAACTCGGAATTATAACATCTTTTATCGGCTGCTCTCCAATGAGCACTTCATAAATGGATGGAGATTGATTCACAATACTTAAGCCGGATGATGAGTTAGCTTGCGGATCGATGTCAATCAGAAGAACTTGTTTTTCTGCTGCAGCCAAAGATGCAGAAATATTTATAGCTGTAGTTGTCTTACCTACACCACCTTTTTGGTTTGCAACCGTTATTATTTTGCCCATTTTTTCCTGTAATTATCCTTCTTAAAAATCTTCTTTTACTAACAAAGTTACATAAAAAGAGATGAACTAAGAAATTTTTTCAATTCAATTAATGGTGATTTCTTCACCAAAATTCATAACTCTACACTGTTTTCCGATTTCTTCAATTTTGTTCTTAAATTCGTTGGGATCAGCAGAAATGATATGATACGTGTTATAGTGCATCGGAATAGCAACTCCCGGATTTACAAATTCTACTGCGTGAACAGCATCTTCAATTCCCATGGTAAAATTATCGCCTATGGGTAAAAGCATGTAGTCAATTTTATTAAGTTCGCCAATTAGTTTCATGTCCAGGAAGAGTCCTGTATCGCCGGTATGGTAGATTATTTTATTTTCGATAAAAAGAAGTACGCCAGCCGGTTCGCCCGCATATTGCATCTCATCGGTAGACGAACCATGATGCGCAATTGTAAATTTTACTTTCCCGAATGGGAAGTTATGACTTCCTCCTATATGCATTTTATGCGTATTAAAGCCTAGTTTGTCTAAAATTACTCCTAGATCAAATACCGATATGATCTGCGAATTGTATGCACGAGCTATTTTTTTCGCATCTCCCAAATGATCACCATGCGCGTGAGTTAGGATAATGAAATCGGCAAAAACATCATCTGATTTTACCGGAGAATTGGGATTATCATCAAGGAACGGATCAATCAATATTCGTAATCCTTCCTCTGTGGTAATTTGAAAAGCTGAATGAGACAAGTATTTCAGTTTCATAGATTTTCTCCTTTTTAATATTTCAAAATGACCTTGATAAATTTAATAATTACATCAATAGCTTTGATAGCACTTTTCTGATTATTATATCTCGTTGAAATATCAATAAATGAAATCCGGATACCTCTCTTAGCAGCACGAAGTATCATTTCACTTTCTGCTTCAAACCCGTTTGTTTCAGGAAGAATTTCAGTCAGAATTGAAGCATCGAATCCGCGAAAACCTGACTGGCTGTCCAATATTTTTTGTTTTGTCTTATACGAAAGAATTTTTGACGTTATGGTATTGCTCAACACACGCATAAACGGCATCTCTTTAAAAGAAATATTTCTTTTACCAATAACAAATTTAGAAGCAGCTAAAGCATCCACAAAAGCAGGAATAAAATTCGGTTCATGTTGATAGTCCGAATCAAGAGTAATGATGTATTTGCAGCCGAGAGAAATAGCTTCTGCAATTCCTGCTTTTAGAGCAGCTCCCTTTCCTTTGTTTTTTTCAAAATTAATAAGTTGAATCTTCTCATTAGATATAAATGAATATTCAATCTTCTGTGTAGAACCATCATTAACAAGAACAAGTTTATCAACAAGCGGGAGAGTATCTTCTATAACTTTAGTAAAAATACTTTCCGGATTGAAAAAAGGAATCACCGCAACTAATAACTTATCGATTGCTGAACTTTCCGAATAAATATTTGAATGTAAATTTATTCTTAACGGGAGAATTGTACATCAATTTTTGGCGCAGCACTTCTTTTGCTAATCCTCTTGTTAAAACGCCATTCTCTGCAATTGAGATACTCCCGGTTTCTTCTGAAACAATGACACATAGTACATCTGCTACTTCAGAAATACCTAAGCCTGCTCTATGCCGCATGCCAAGCGATTCACCTTTATAAGAGGTGATCGAAGTTAACGGTAAGGTACACCGCGCAGCTTCTATGGTATTTCCTTTAATAATTACCGCCCCATCGTGCAATGGTGTTCTTGGAAAAAAGATTGAACGAAGAAGGTCTTTAGATAAAATTGCATTGAGCAGATCACCGGTTTCCGAAACACCACGAATCCCTTTTGATCTTACAATAACCATCAATGCGCCATGTTGGAATTGTGAAAGTTCGAATGCTGCTTCCGCAATGATGGTCGCAACTTCCTGTGTTTCTCCCTTTTGTCCAAAACGAAGGAGTGGACTTCTCGCGAGCAACATTAATATTCTTCTAATCTCAGGTTGGAACAAAATGATGAAAGCGATGATCCAAATCTCGGTAATGAATTTTAACAGCCAATTAACTGCCCGTAAATTGAGTACTTGTGAAATGAATGACAACAAAAAAACCAGCATCAATCCCAAAAATATTTGAGAAGCAACGGTTCCCTTTAACACAGAGTAAAGTTTATAGAAGATTATTCCTACAATGGTAACGTCAATTACATCAAAAAATGTTATTGAGATAAATCCTATTTTGAATAGTTCGAACATCAGGTTGACGCCGTTAATAATTTTTTTGTGAGAGAACCGAGTTCCATGTTATGTGTACGGATTACCGATGCGCCGTTTGAAATTGCAACCGCTTCCATAATAGCTGTGGGGACATCTCTTTCATCAATAGTAAGTCCTAAAGATTTTCCTAAAAATGATTTTCGAGATAATCCAATCAATAAAGGGTAACCAAGTTTTTTAAATTCATCTAAATGACTTAGAATCTTATAGTTATGTTCAACCGTTTTGCCAAAACCAATACCGGGATCGATAAATATTTTTTTCACGCGATATTTTTGAGCGATAGTAACCTGTTTTTCTAAAAAATTGTAGATATCTTTAATTACGTTTTTATATGAAGGATTTTGCTGCATCGAATGCGGCGTACCTTTCATATGCATGATCACAAATCCGGCGTTATAAACAGCAGCAACTTTAAATATTTTTTCATCAAAGCGCCCGCCACTCACATCATTCACGATAACAGCTCCGGCTGTAAGAGCGGCTTCTGCTACTTCACTTTTAGTTGTATCAATCGATATTAGTAAATCTTTTCGTTTTTGTAGAAGAGCTTTTATTACGGGAATTGTCCTCGAGAGTTCTTCTGCAACTGATACCGGATCAGCGCCGGGACGAGTAGATTCTCCGCCAATATCAATAATATCGGCTCCTTGTGATGCTAAGAGCAAGCCGTGTTTTACAGCTTCATCTGTTCGATAGTAATTTCCGCCATCTGAAAAAGAATCGGGAGTGACATTCACAATTCCCATAAAGATAGGTTTTGTAAAATCTAAAAATCCATTATTAAATTTGTATTTTTTCAATGATCCTTTTGCCATAGGAATTAAATAGTTTTTAGTTTTATTCTTTACTTTTCCGATAAACGATCTTTCCTCTCAAAATGGTCATTACCACTTCGTATTCATCATTCAAGACAACCATATCGGCATCTTTCCCTACTGCCAGAATTCCTTTTCTGTTTTCAATATTAAGCACCTTCGCGCCGTTTACCGAAGCCATTCTAACCGCATCTGTTAATTTTGTGTTTGCTGTTTCCACAAGGTTTTTAATCGCTTTATTCAAGGTTAACGTACTTCCGGCTAAGGTTCCATCGGGCAAAAACGCTTTTTGGTCCTTCATGTATATTTTTTGATCGGCAAATTCATATTCACCTTCATGCATTCCCCCGGCACGAATGGAATCTGTTATAAGAATAATTCCGCTGGCGCCTTTTAATTTCAAGAGTAATTCCATAACAGCGGGATGCACATGAAGTTTGTCGGCAATTAATTCAATTTTCAATTCGTTACGTAAAAGCGCGCCAAGAATTACTCCCCCATCTCTGTGGTGAAACGGTTTCATCGCGTTAAAAATATGGGTTACGTGAGCGGCACCGTTATCAATCGCGATTTCAATTTCATCATACGTCGCCATCGAATGTCCGATCGAAAGAACAACACCTCTCTTAGCTGCCGCGCGCATAACTTGAATTGCACCGGGCAATTCCGGAGCGATCGTCATTATTCTAATTAGTCCTTTTGAAGCTTCCCACATAGCCTCCCACGATTCAACGGTTGGCTGCCATAAATAATTTTCATTCATGGCACCTTTTAATCCTATATTCAAGTATGGTCCTTCCATATGGATTCCGTAAATATTTGAATCAGGATGCTCTTCAATGTAGGTGGCAACTCTATTAAGATCATCAAGTAACTGCTGATAGGGTTTTGCAAATAATGAAGCTAAAATTGTTGTCGAGCCGTTTCTTATAAAATAATCACTCACGTTTTTAATGCTTTCGTCATTTGGATCAGCAAATCCATTTCCGCCGCCGCCATGAACAAGCAAGTCAACAAATCCGGGAACAATAGTATGTCCGCTGATATCAATCACTTCACAGTTATCCGGAATTTGAACATCAGAAACTTTACCTAATTCATGAATAACTTCATCTTCAAAAATAATTGCTCCGTTTTTAACTATCCTGAACGGAGTGACAATTTTTCCACCAATTAACGCGTAACTCATTTCATCCTCTAAAAAATTTATTGAATTGCATTTTTCAATTCAGTTGTTGCTGCTGTAATATTTTCAGCGTGAAAGATGGAAGACCCGGCTACAAAAACATCGCATCCGGCTTCCTTAATTTTTTGCACTGTGGTTTTATTTACACCACCGTCAATTTCAATTTGATAATGATAATTATGTTTTTCCCGCAGATTCTTCAACTCTGCAATTTTCCCTAAAGTTTGAGCGATAAATTTTTGTCCTCCAAATCCGGGATTAACAGACATTATCAGAACCAGATCAAGCTCTTCCAAAATATTAAATAAAGTGGAAACCGGTGTTGCCGGATTTAAGGCAACTCCCGCTTTGCATCCTAATGATTTAATTAGTTGAACCGTTCTGTGCAAATGTGGAACTGCTTCCTGATGAACCGTAATATAATTAGCGCCTGCTTTAGCAAATTCCGGGATCAAGAGATCCGGAGAAGTTATCATCAGATGAACATCTAAAGGAAGTTCTGAACTTTTTTTTGCAGCTTTAACAATTAACGGACCGATAGTTATGTTCGGAACAAAATGACCATCCATAACATCACAATGAATAAGATCGGCTCCTCCAAGTTCCGCAGCGCGAATTTGTTGAGCAAGATTTGAAAAGTCTGCCGATAGAATTGATGGCGCTAATAAGTTCATTCTTCCCTCGTGGTTATTTCGTCTTTAGTTTCAACATTTTTAGTTATAAAAAGATCAACCGCGTCACCTTCGTTCAGACGGCTTCCGGGGCTTGGATATTGGTCTTTAACGGTGTTTGGAAGAAGATCAAACGACGGTTGATAATTTATTTTTCCAACTTTTAGAAAACTTTCATTTAAAATTCTTTCCGCTTCATTTAATGATTTGCCGATGAGATTAGGAATTTCAATTTGACCTTCCACTTGTCCGGAGCTAACACTCACATCAATTACACTTCCCTTTTTTACTTTTACACCGGCGATTAATTGCTGAGCGATTACTATATCTTTAGGATTATCGGAAGATACTTCGGAGACCATTCCTATTTTCAAACCGACTCTTTCTAAAGCAAATCTAGCGTTAGTAATTGATTTCCCTCTCAACGATGGTACCATTGTTGTCGGTTCACCGCCGCTTAAAACTAAAAATATTTTTCTTCCTTTTTTTACAGTTTCTCCGGCTCTCGGTTTTTGAAGAATTATGGCGTTTTTTGTAAATCCATTTTCGATATATGAAGTATCTCCAATAACCGGATTTAGTCCGGCTTCTTCCAGCATCCTTAAGGCTGCTTCCTGCTGAAGATTAACTACACTCGGGACTTGAACTTCGGCTGAATAAACAAACCAGGGCATCAGTATATAATTGAAAAGAAGAAAGAGAATGAAAAGTCCGCCACTAAAATAAAGGAGCTTTTTCACTTTGGGATTTTGAAAAATTTTATTCATCACTGCAAATATATCAATTCATAAAAAGTCTAACAAAAGAAGATCATTCGTTTCAAGATTTTCTGAAAATAAAATTATAAATAACCATCAGAATTGTTGCCACAACACCAATCCCAAAAATCGATAGAAAAACTAAACCGGGATTATTTGCTACCGTAGCAAAATTATGATAAAGCGTTCCGCCAAGCCAGCCGCCAAATCCCCACGCAATTGCGATCGGTAAAAATGCATAGCCCTGGAAAAGAGCCGCCTGACCTTGTGGAGCTAAATCCGCTATATACTCGTAAAATCTTGGAGCTTGTGTTTGTTCACCTATTGAGAAGATGAAAATTCCGATGGCCAAAACCGGGATTGCGAGATTATAAGTCCCCAGAAAACCAAGCGAAACAACGTGACCTAATGCAAATGGAAGAGCTAAATACATAAATAACCAGCTTAACGCGGCTAACGCAAATCCAAAAACAATGGCTTTACTGGTAGGAATATGTTTCGTCAATCGGTTCACGGGAATTTGTAAGAGAATGATCGTCCATGCACCAATTGAAATAATAATTTCTATCGGCGCTTCTTTTGAAATATAATCAGCCACGTAAAACGGTAGGACAATAAATTCTTGCCAAAACACTAACCAGTACAACGAGAAAATGAGAAGAAAGATCATGAATTTAATATTCATCAAAACGACAAATAAATTTCTCAGAACTACAAGTAGTCCATCACTTTTTTTAATAAGATTTAGATCCGGCTCTTTATAAAATATTAACGTAGCAAAAAACATTAACGCGCAGCTAATTGCGGAAACAATATAAACGAATTGAATGCCGATCAAATCCCGAACAAAAAAAGCCAGCAACGGACCAATAGCAGCGCCAATATTAACAAGCCAATAATAAATTGCGTATCCCAAAGATTTGGTCTCCGAGTTCGAGGTTAACGCAACCGTGCCAAGTACACTTGGTTTTATAAAAGAACCACCGATCGCAGTGAATACTAAAATCACAGTAAGCAGCCAATAAAGATTTTCTTTCGGGTAGAATGAAGCAAACATTGTCATTCCGGTAGAACCGATTAGGAAATAGCCGATTGCTAAAACAAAAAAAGCGAACGAAAATGCTTTCTTAAATCCGAATTTATCCGCCAAAGCTCCGGCAAAAACCGGCAGAAGATAGATCAACCCGCCGAAGATAGAAGAAAGTTGCCCGGCTTCAACTTCAGTAAACTTTAGATGATCGCGCAAAAACAAACTTAAAATGGTAGCCTGTCCATAATAGGCTAATCTTTCAAATAACTCCATAAAATTAGCGACCCAAAACGATGGCTGAAACCCGGTTTTTACTTTTTGCAGGCTGGCGGAAATATTCACGGATGCTGCTCCTTCTTCATAATCTTTCTAATAAGTAAAAGTTTTTAATTATTTTTGTGAAAGATAAAGAAATTTCCCATTTGGATAGCAATCAGGATCAGAATAAATGGACTTTTATATAGTGTTTGAATTGAATGATAAATAATTATTTTTTTCTAACTCGATTTGTACGAGAATTGCAAAGTGACTTAACCGGAAGTTTATTCCAAACGGCTTTTTCTCAAGAAAAGAATAAATTATTACTTTCATTTTTGGCAAATGGAAGAGAAATGTTTCTTGAATTCCACACCGGCGCTCAACTCCCCTATCTGCAAGTAAGAGAATCCTTCCGGCGGGCAAAAAAAAATACGAGTACATTTTTCGAGAGTGTTTACGGATCGACATTGAAAAACATTCAGATTGCACGGTTTGAACGTATCATAAAATTCGAATTCGAACTGTTTTGTTTGTATCTCCTCTTTCGGGGAAAAGATTCCAATGCGTTTGTAATTCCTAAAGTTGGAGAAGCTGAAGTATTCAAATCAGTTGATATAGATACGTTAGAAAAAATCTATAATGAACTTAAAGAAACTGAATTTGGGAACACATTCTTATTATCCAACGAGATGCCGGTAAGTACAAGCATTAAAGAATTCAAAAACCGTTATCCTTTTTTCGGTAAAAAAATTATCGCTGAGATTCTCTTGCGAACCGAAGATGAAAATAAATCCTTTAATCAAGCGGTAGTTGAGGTGCTTTCCGAGATAAATGAGAATAATTTCGGATTGTTTTTTAGCGAGTCATCAAAGGAATATTCGATCTTACCGGAATCATTTTTCCTTACGCGTAATTTACGAACCGATGCGATCTTTAATAGTTGCAATGAAGCGGTAAGAGAATTTCTTTTAGTTCAGATGCAATTTCATCTCTTCCAATCGATGTATAAACAAGCTTCGAAGTATTTTGAGAAATTGATAAACTATTTAACAGCAAAGCTTGAAGCAATTAATAAGAAGGTTGATGAAGGTTCAAAAGAAAACGTTTATACTGAATTAGCTAACTTGTTGCTTATCAATCTCCAAAATATTTCCAAGGGAATGAAGAGTGTAGAAATTGAAAATATCTACCATGACGGCAAAGCGGAAATAATTCTTTTAAAAGAAAATCTTTCTCCGAATGAAAACGTAAATTATTATTTTAGTAAAGCGAAATCTGAAAAGATATTCTTTTCAAGAGCAAAATTAGAGATAATCCAACTATCAAAAAGATTGGAACTGACTCTTGAACAACAGAAACAATTGTTTACCATTACTTCGCTAAATGAATTAAAACCGTTTATGAAAGCTCTTCCTTTGAAAAGTGACGAACAAAACAGTAAGACTCCAAAAATAAATTTCAAACAATTTCTTATCGATGGAACTTGGAAAGTATTTGTTGGGAAAGACAGCAAAAACAATGATCTGCTTACAACCAAATTTGCAAAACAAAATGATTTTTGGTTCCATGCAAGAAGTGTTTCGGGTTCGCATGTTGTGTTGCGTGTTGAAAACACAAAAGAAGCTGTCCCGAAACCGGTATTAAAGAAAGTTGCTCAATTAGCCGCATTTTATAGTAAAGCAAAAACAGCCGGAACAGCGCCGGTTTCCTATGCTTTGAAAAAATTCGTAGTGAAAAGAAAAGGAATGGATGTCGGAATGGTTTCGATGCTACGTGAAGATACATTATTAGTAAAACCGGAAATACCGCAAGGCTGTGAAATGATTTTTGACGAGAAGGAAGTATAAAGTCAGAAGCTCAATATTCTCCATGTAACTTTCGACTAAATACTCTATATTTGTAAAAATATCTAAAAGAAATGATGCAAAAGTTTAAACCTCCAGAAGAATGGTTCTTGCAAGCAGAATACGATATGGATGCTGCTGACGCAATGTTTCAAAGTGGAAGATACATGTATGCGGTTTTTATGTCCCATCTCTGTATTGAAAAAGCACTCAAGGGACTTTACGCAAAAATATATTGCAACGATGCTCCTAAAACACATAATCTTTTGTACTTGTTGGAATTGATTAGTGCAAAAGAAGATTTAGTAATTCCCGATGAGTTCGAAGATTTTTTTAAGATTTTGAATGAAAAAAGTGTTCCCACAAGATATCCAGACATGCTTTTTGATATTTTAAAAGAATTCAAAAAGACGAACACAAAACAATTTATTTCTCAAGGGAAAAAGGTGTTAAAGTGGATAAAAGAGAAATCAGTTTAATAAAAGATGCGGTCAGCGGTGTTTTAGATAGTAGTAAAGTTGAATTGAACAGAATTGTTCTCTTCGGCTCTTATGCTAAAAATGAACAAACGGTAGATAGCGATATTGATCTAATCATTGTATCTAAGAATTTTAGAAGTGACACCTACTTCAAACGGATTGATAAAGTTTTAGACTTGAACTCAACACTTGTAAAAATGTTAAAAAAACCATTTGACATTCTTCTTTATTCAGATATTGAATGGAATGACTCCGCAACATTGATGATCCGTGAGGCTAAATTAAATGGAAAAACTCTCTATCACAGTTAGCGGTGATTTTATATTTCAAGCAATCGCAATATAATTTAAAACTTATTTCAATCGTTATATTGGTTTATCAAGTAGTTTAGTAATTTTTGAAAATTGATCAACAAGAACTTCAATAATAAAGGAGAATTATTATGAGACTTATCATTCAACCATCGTACGATTCCGCGTCAAAGTGGGCTGCAAACTATGTTGCCGCAAAAATAATTGAGTTTCAGCCATCGGCAAAAAAACGATTCGTACTCGGTCTTCCCACAGGCTCTTCCCCGCTTGGGCTATATAAAGAACTAATTAAGTTGAATAAAAAAGGAGTTGTTTCATTTCAATATGTAACTACTTTCAATATGGATGAGTATGTCGGCTTGGCAGAAAATCATCCTCAGAGTTATCACTACTTTATGTTTCATAACTTTTTCAATCATATTGATATTGATAAAAAGTTTATCAATATATTAAACGGAAATGCGAAAGATCTGGAGAAAGAATGTCTTGCGTACGAAAAGAAAATTGATAAAAGCGGAGGAATAAATTTGTTCATCGGCGGGATAGGTCCCGATGGTCACATTGCCTTTAATGAACCAGGTTCTTCGCTTGGTTCACTTACAAGAGTAAAAACTCTTACAATGGATACGATCATCGCCAATTCCAGATTTTTTGATAACGATGTAAACAAAGTTCCTAAGACGGCTTTAACGGTTGGAGTAAAAACTGTTCTTGACGCAAAAGAAATATTGTTGGTTATAAGCGGACATGCGAAATCCCGTGCGCTTGCAAAGGTTGTTGAAGAAGGGGTAAATCATATGTGGACGGTTAGCGCTATGCAGCTTCATCCAAAAAGCTTGATCGTTTGTGATGATGCTTCAACAGTTGAATTGAAAGTTGGTACAGTAAATTATTTTAAAGATATTGAAGCGCCGAATTTGAATCCGGATTCGCAATTACATTTTCGTAGTTAGAAGTTTAAAAATAATATTTTTTATTTCTTTGCTTCTCTTAATTCCTTAAAGAATTTTTGCAGCAGATTTTGCGATTCTTTTTCCATTAACCCGGAATAAACTTTTATTGAGTGATTGTACTTCCCTTCTGCCGGGAAATTATAAATTGATCCGCAAGCGCCGAACTTAACATCAAATGCCGCGAAGTATATGTTAGAAACTCGTGCAAGAAGCGCGGCGCCTGTACACATTACGCAAGGTTCCAATGTTACATACAGATCGCATCGCGTTAAGCGTTCTGATTGCAAGGTATTGGTAGCAGCGGTAATGGCAATCATTTCCGCATGTGCGGTCGGGTCTTTTAATCTTTCCGTTTGATTATGTCCCCTGCCTATAATTCTCCCCTCTTTAACAATTAAAGCGCCGACAGGAATTTCTTTTTCTTCAAAAGCTATCTCTGCTTCCTGAAAAGCGGCGTACATAAAACGGTAATTTTCTTCACTAAAAAGCATTGGGTTAATTACGAATTAGAAATTAGGAATTATTTGAACTTTCTATTCAAGTTAATAAATCGGTTTAATATTTCGTAAAACATTTTCGGTTTAATCATTTTACATTCTTGTTTGTACAGTCTATATTTCGAGTAACAATTCAAAATATTTCTCAGCAAATTGGTAAACACGACCAATGTCTTTATTATTAGTTATTCCATCGATAGATATTAAAAACGGACGGACCGTGAGAGTAGTTCAGGGAATTCCCGAATTAAACTGCAAGGAATATGACAGCGATCCGGTAGAAATGGCTAAAATTTGGCGCGCGGAAAATTCTAAAATGCTTCATATTGTTGACTTTGACGCCTTGCACGGCGACAAATCCAAAAACGTTGGACTGCTCGAAGAGATATGTAATTCGGTAATTATTCCCGTTGAATTTGCCGGTGGTATTAGATGTTTTGAAGACGCGCAGCGGTATCTGGAATTAGGCGTAAGCCGGATTGTTATTTCTACAATGACACTTGAAAATCTGCCTGAGTTCATAAAAGTATTTGAAACATTCGGACCGAAAAAAATTGTTGTGTCACTCGACGTAATTGACAACGAAATTGTTATCAAAAGACGAAGGATAAAAACCGGAATTTTACCTGTTGCATTTGCCTTAAAATTAAAAGAAATTGGGGTTGAAAGATTCATTGTTACTGACGTAAAACGAAACGGAATGATGCTTGGACCGAACATTGAACTTTCAAGATCAATTGCGGAAGCCACTCAGGTAAAAGTTACTTTATCAGGCGGCATCAGAAACAAAGATGAGCTTATGGATGTTCAAACATTACTTGATGTGGGAATTGACTCGGTTATTGTTGGTCGCGCGTTGTATGAAAACCGGTTCCCCTGCCAGAAGTTATGGCGTGTTGCCGAATCGGGAATTTTTAATTAAAGGAATAGTATGAAATTGAAAGAAGAATCATCCTCCATTCACAGTAGTTTCTGGTCGAATTTTTTTCGCAAGAAGACAGAACTGCCGCTTATCTTTTCAATATTAAAAGAAATACCTCCCTTCAATGAATTAAAAAAACAAGAACTTGATGAAATTTTATCTATCGTTCATGAACGAAGTTATGTGCAGGGAGAATATATTTTCCTTCAAAATGATCCCGGCATAGGGTTGTATTTTTTACTTGATGGTGAAGTAAGTATTTACAGAGAATCTCTTTCAAAATTAAAAGTAAAATTGGCAAATTTTTCAACGGGTGATTTTTTCGGAGAGTTGGCGCTTATTGATCGCGGTAATCGTTCAGCTTCCGCAATTGCAGATACAAATTGTAAAATCGGAATCATATTTAAACCGGATTTAGAAGAAGTTATAAGAAAGAAACCTAAAATTGGCGTTGCCGTATTATCCGGGCTCGCCAGAATAATCGTTACGCGTCTTCGTAATTTGAATGAAGAATATATTTCTTTACAAGAAGAAAAATCATCAATAAAGATGGAGGATCGTCATGGAACTTCAGTATAAAAACATTTTAGTGCCGATTGATTTCTCGGATTTTTCAAAATCAGCATTAAAGTATGCGGTAACTTTTGCGCAACATTATCACTCAAAATTAATCCTTATCTATGTTATGGAACCGGTTATTTATCCGCCGGACTTTAGCATGGGTCAAATTACTCTCCCAACGGTTAATTTTGAAGTTGATAAAAGAGCAAAAGAAGAATTAGAAAAACTGGCTTCAGCGGAAATCGGTAACTTGGTTCAGGTTGAAACCGTCTTAAAAACCGGTAAACCTTTTGTAGAAATTATCGAAACCGCAAAAGAAGTTGACGCTGATCTGATCATCATTTCTACGCATGGTCATTCCGGAGTAGAACACATTTTATTCGGCAGTACCGCGGATAAAGTAGTGCAAAAAGCTCCATGCCCGGTACTAACCTTGCGTGAACCGATAAAAGGTTTTGATTATAAAGAGATGATCAAGAAATGAAGTTGACTTTTTAAAGGTTAAATTAATGCGACTAATAATTTTATCTGAAATATTTTTTCGATGATAGTATTTTCAGTCACGTTCATTCAACTTTTATTTGAAAATAGATTTTCTTACTCATATATTAGACATAGTAAAAAAGCGAATAATTCTCATTTTCTGTTAGAGGATTCAATATGAACAACGGATCTGGCTCAATTAAGAAAATCGCTATAAATACCGGAGGAGGAGACGCTCCCGGTTTAAATGCTGTTATTCGTGCTATTACCATAACTGCGTTAAACAAAGGTTGGGAAGTTATTGGCATTCGTGATGGTTACAATGGAATTTTCCTGCCGGAAAATTATCCGAATGGCGATGGTTTAGTCAATCTTACTTATGAAAAAGTTGCCGGAATTACCGGGCAGGGCGGAACAATCTTAGGAACAACAAACCGCGGTAACCCTCTTAAATATCCAATGAAAGATTCAAAAGGAAATCTTGTTGAGATCGATCGCTCCGATGAAATCCTTAACGCATTCCGCAGACATAAAATCGACGCGCTTGTAGCAATTGGCGGCGACGGCTCCCTTTCAATAGCGAATGTCTTCGCTCAAAAAGGATTAAAGGTAATCGGCGTTCCCAAAACTATAGATAACGACCTTGACCGGACAGTAATAACTTTCGGTTTTGATACCGCACTTGGTTTTGCTACTGAAAGTATCGATAGATTGCACACTACGGCTCAGTCACATGGTAGAATTATGGTTGTTGAAGTGATGGGTAGATATGCCGGTTGGATAGCGTTAAATTCCGGGATATCCGGCTCAGCTGATGTAATACTCATTCCTGAAATTCCTTATGACATAAATAAAATTGCCGACTCCTTAAATAATGTAGTTGCAGCAAGAAAGAATTATGCGATTATAGTTATCGCTGAGGGAGCTAAACCCATAGATGGCACTACTTCAGTTATTGAAAAAGAAGTAGGTAAAGCTGAACGTTTAGGCGGCGCTGCCGAGCGTTTGGAAAGAAATTTAACTCCTTTGACACAGAAAGAAATTCGCACAGTAATTCTTGGACATTTATTGCGCGGCGGAAGTCCGACAACTTTTGATAGACTCCTCTCACTTCGTTTTGGAGCATCTGCAGTAAGAGCGCTCGTAGAAGGTAAATCGGGCGTTATGGTTGCCTTAGATCCCCCAACTGTTCAATACGTTCCTTTAGAACAAGCCACAAACAGGATGAAAACGGTTCCGCTTGATTGTGATACAATATTAACCGGAAGAGAATTAGGAATTTGCTTTGGAGATTAGCAGATATTTATGAAAAAAGATCAAAAAAATTCAAAATTGTATGAAGGATTAAATTCCTCTCAAGTTATCATCCAAAGAGAAATCTATGGTGATAATCTGATCTCACCTCCTATCAAAACTCCCTGGTGGAAATTATTTCTTGAAAAATTTGAAGACCCCATCATTCGTATTCTTATTATCGCTGCATTAGTAGCTACGGGAATTGGCCTGGTGGACGGAAATTACATAGAAGGAATAGGAATTATCGTTGCCATTCTTCTTGCAACAACACTCTCTTTTTTAAATGAATTCAAAGCGAACAAGGAATTTGATCTTTTAAATAAGGTAACGGACGATGAACCTGTAAAAGTTATTCGCGATGAAAATTATACCACAATACCAAAAAAAGATCTGGTAGTTGGCGATATTGTGCTGATTGAAACAGGAGAGGAACTTCCCGCTGATGGAACCGTAGTAGAAGCTATCTCGTTGCAGGTAAATGAATCAAGTTTAACCGGTGAGTCCGTAGCGGTGACAAAACTTTCTACTGATCAATTGGCGACAGCATCACTTAAAGAAAAGGCTTATCCTGCCGATAAAGTTCTTAGAGGAACATTCGTTGTTGACGGTCACGGAATTATTGAAATTACCGCAGTTGGAGATTCAACCGAAATTGGAAAAACCGCCAAAGCTTCAACGGAAGAGACCGGGCAAAAAACCCCGCTCAATCTTCAATTGGATAAACTAAGTAAAATTATTGGCGTCTTTGGATTTTCTACCGCTGCTGTAACCTTCGTTGCATTAACCATCCGCGATGTTTTAGTTGGTGAGTTGATCTTAGCCTGGCAGCAATGGTTCATTGTTGGAACTTTGGGAATCGCAATTCTCGCAGCTTTAAACCGTGTCTGGATGCCGATCTTTTTTGATGCACTTGATTTGATGGGAAAACAAAAACATAGACCTGATGCACTTTCTAATAATAGTTTGCTCGGTTGGTTAAAAGGTGCTGTGTATGGATTGGTTTTTTGTCTCGTCCTTTTTGTTCCGGCAATTCTTTTGAATTTTATATCTCCCTATCCGTGGGAATGGTTAAACGCTCACGTAACCGAAGAGTTCTTAAAATTCTTTATGATAGCAATAACCATGATTGTGGTGGCTGTACCTGAAGGGTTGGCGATGAGTGTAACGTTAAGTCTCGCCTATAGCGTTAGGAAGATGACTGCCACGAATAATCTTGTTCGAAAAATGCACGCGGTAGAAACGATTAGCGCGGCAACCGTAATTTGTTCCGATAAAACCGGAACGCTTACCATGAATGAGATGCGCGCTTACAATGTTCACTTCCCTACCCTAAAAACGAATAAACTCAATTCAGCGCAACTCTCACCTATTGAAAAAACGATCATCCAATCTTTCTGCGGAAATTCAACCGCAAACCTTGAAATTAAAGATGGCGCCGCTAAAGTGTTGGGGAATCCGACAGAAGGCGCCATGCTTCTATGGCTCCATGAGAATAAAGTTGATTATAAAAAATGGAGAGACGATTTTGAAATAATAAAGCAGTGGACGTTTACCACCGAACGCAAGTTTATGGCGACTTACGGTACATCAGAGCTAAATCCCAAGCCGATATTACTTGTTAAAGGAGCTCCGGAAATTGTACTTAATTTATGTACAAAATATTTAGGGGAAGAAAAAGTTGAAGATTTTACGAATCAAAAAGAAGGAATTCTTGCTGAGTTGCGTGAGTATCAAAACCGGGCGATGCGTACTTTAGCGTTCGCCACATTAGAAAATTGTGAATATTCTGAAGGAATAGAACTTGAGAAGATTGCGAATAATATGACGTGGTTAGGATTTATCGCAATTAACGATCCGGTTCGTGAGGAAGTTCCTGACGCTGTTAAAGCGTGTCTTGATGCCGGAATAAATTTAAAAATTGTTACAGGAGACACTCCCGGTACAGCAAAAGAAATCGCACGTAAAATTGGATTGTGGGATAACAATGTTGATACGGATGAAAAGAATTTGATGTTAGGACCCGATTTTGGAAATCTTTCTGATGAAGAAGCAGCCGAAAGAATTCTTGATGTAAAAATACTTTCCCGCGCCCGTCCGTTAGATAAACTTCGTTTGGTAAAACTTTTGCAGAAAAAAGATCAAATAGTTGCGGTAACTGGAGATGGGACAAATGATGCACCGGCCTTAAATTATGCCAATGTTGGATTGTCGATGGGTAAAACCGGAACAGCAGTTGCCAAACAGGCAAGTGATATTATTCTTCTTGACGATTCATTCACGAGCATAGTTAACGCGGTTATGTGGGGAAGATCGTTGTACCAAAATATTCAGAGGTTCCTGCTCTTTCAGTTAACAATTAACTTGTTGGCGCTGGCGATCGTTTTACTTGGACCATTTATCGGCGTTCAATTAACGCTTACTGTTCCCCAGATGATCTGGGTGAATCTAATCATGGATACTTTTGCGGCACTTGCGTTAGCAACACAACCGCCGAGCAGAACGGTGATGAAACATAAACCGCGCAAACCAAGTGATTTTATTATTACTAAACCAATGTTTAAATCGATCCTTCTCTCTGCTTCTGCATTTATCGTGGTATTGCTCTCAACCATCTTTTGGATGCAAAGTGACGGAGTAATTACTGATTATGAACTCTCAATGTTCTTTACCTTATTTGTACTTCTCCAATTTTGGAATCTTTTCAATGCAAAAACTCTGGGAACGATAAACTCAACTTTTCACAAGTTTTTGTCCAACAAAACATTTTTAGTGATCAATGGATTTATTCTGGGGATGCAGATCTTGATTGTTGAATTCGGAGGAAAGCTTTTTAGAGTAGTTCCCCTTAGTTTTAGTGATTGGGTTTTAATCATCGCCGGTTCATCTATTGTATTATGGGTAGGAGAATTCTCTCGATTGTTGAAGAGAATGCGTGCTGTTAAAGAAATTACTACTTGAGAAAAAATATTATAAATGTGGGTAATGCCAATTGAATGAAAATGAAATAAGTAAAATTATTCTTGATTGCGCCTTTCAAAGTTCATACTGCCTTGGGTCCCGGGTTACTTGAGAGTGCGTACAGAGAATGCTTGGCGTATGAATTGACAAAAGCTGGGTTAAAAGTTGAAAAAGAAAAACCTATCCCCCTCATTTACGAAGAAGTTAAATTGGAATGCGGATATCGAATTGATCTTCTTGTTGAAAGTAAAGTAGTTATTGAGTTAAAAGTTGTCGAAGCTTTTAATGATGTTCACATTGCACAGACCTTGACATACATGCGTTTGGCAGACTGTAAGCTTGGATTGTTACTCAACTTCTATACAAAATCATTAAAGAATGGAATTAAACGCCTTATCCTTTGAGATACTTTGTGAAAACTTGGTGTTACTTTGTGATCCTCTTTTCTGTTTCACCACGTATCACAAAGGAAACACAAAGTAACACCAAGAAAAAATATTATCTAAGAGACGAAACCTTCAAACGATTTAATCCCCTTGTTAAGGCTGCTTCCGCTCTTGCAACATCAATCTGATTTTTTTGTTCCAATCTTTGTTTAGCTCTTTCAACAGCTTGGTGCGCTCTGTCAGTATCAATTTCATCTGAACGCTCAAGTGATTGGGCGAGAACTACAGCTTTGTTTTTCAGGACTTCTATCACTCCACCACTAATAGCAAAATGGAGTGTCTCACCATTTGGAGTTTGAATTTTTATTTTTCCAATTTCAAGATTACTTACAATCGCGGCGTGATTATAAAGAACCTGAAATTCTCCAAGCGTACCCGGAACGGTGATGGAAACAACCTCAGCACTAAAAGCAAGTTTTGAAGGAGTAACAATTTCTAAAGCAAATACTTTCATGTTACTTCATCGCTTTTGCTTTTGCATAGACTTCTTCAATATTACCAACATACATAAATGCTTGTTCCGGAATGTCGTCACATTCACCGTTGATAATAGCGGAGAAACCTTTGATCGTATCGGCAAGTTTAACATACTTCCCTTTCATTCCCGTAAATGCTTCAGCAACGGAGAAAGGTTGACTGAAAAATCTTTGAATTCTTCTGGCTCTCTTAACCGTAATTTTATCTTCGTCGGATAGTTCATCCATACCAAGGATATTGATAATATCTTGAAGGTCTTTATAACCTTGAAGAATTTCTTTTGCCTGTTTAGCAACGTTATAATGTTCATCGCCGATGATCCCGGGTTGGAGAATTCTTGATGTAGAATCAAGCGGATCAACTGCGGGATAAATTCCAAGTTCAGCAATTTGACGACTTAAAACTGTTGTAGCATCAAGGTGAGAGAAAGCCGTTGCCGGAGCCGGATCGGTTAAATCGTCTGCGGGAACATAAATCGCTTGTACAGAAGTGATGGAACCTTTATCCGTTGAAGTAATTCTTTCTTGTAGTGCACCCATTTCAGTTGCCAAGTTTGGCTGATAACCGACCGCAGAAGGCATTCTTCCTAATAAAGCGCTCACCTCGGAACCAGCTTGAGTAAAACGGAAAATATTATCAATAAACAAAAGAACGTCTTTTCCTTCTTCATCACGGAAATATTCAGCGATGGTAAGACCGGTTAATCCAACACGAAGTCTCGCTCCCGGAGGCTCGTTCATTTGTCCAAATACTAATGCAGTTTTATTAATTACTCCCGATTCTTTCATTTCCAACCAGAGATCGTTTCCTTCGCGGGTTCTTTCACCAACGCCGGCAAATACGGAAAATCCGCCATGCTGTTGCGCAATATTGTTGATGAGTTCCATGATAATAACGGTTTTGCCTACTCCCGCGCCGCCGAATAATCCCGTCTTTCCACCCTTTGCATAAGGTTCAAGAAGATCGATAACTTTAATACCGGTCTCAAACATTTCCGTAGAAGTAGCAAGGTTCTTAAATTCAGGAGCCGGACGATGGATAGGATATTTTTTTGCAGTTTTAATTTCACCAAGACCGTCAATTCCTTTTCCGATAACGTTTATAAGTCTTCCGAGGGTTTCTGGTCCAACAGGAACGGAGATAGGTTCTAAAGTATCAAAAGCATCCATTCCACGGACTAAACCGTCTGTAGTGTCCATTGCAATGGTTCTAACTCGGTCTTCGCCTAAATGCTGTTGCACTTCTACAACGAGCTCTTCAGCGACTCCGTCAGTATTGGTTCTTGGAATGATTACAGCGTTTAGAATTTTGGGAAGGTGGTTGTTCTCGAAATGAATATCGACAACCGGTCCGATTACTTGAATGATTTTTCCTTTTGGGCGATTCATGGTTCTCCTGAAAAATTAAAATTTGTGGTCAAAAATTAACCATTAAATAATTCTTTTCAAATAAATTGATGGAAGAAAATCAATTTTCTTCGCTTGAGAGTTTTATCCTTCAGAATAAGAGGATAAGTTAATTTGTAGGTTCCCAAATAAATTCGCCATTACGGTTTATATATCCAAACTTATCATCTACTTTAACCATTGCTCTATCGTTATGAAATCCGAATGCATAATCATATTTCGGTGGAATAACGAATGTTCCCGTTGCATCAATAAATCCCCAACGATCATTTTCAGCCGCAGGGGCTAACCCTTCAGTAAAATTTAAGACATCGGTAAACCTTGGGGAGATAACCATCTTACCGGTTGTATCAATATATCCCCATTTGCCGGATTGTTTAACGAGCGCCAATCCTTCCGAGAAAGAAAGAACCTGATCGTAAATAATGGGTATTTGGATGGAATCATTCTTGCCGACAAATCCCCATTTATCGTTCAATCTCACCGGAGCAAGAGAATGAGAAAAGTATCCAACCGTCTCAAAACGTGGCTGCACAACAATTTCTCCCTTTTTATTTATGAATCCCTTCTTTCCATTCAACGTAATATTTGCAAGTCCTTCAAAGAAATTTCCGGCATTTTCAAACTTGCTTTCAATAACCATTTTCCCATTTCGATCAATATAACCGTATGTATCCGAGATAACCACGAATAGAAAAGCTATTTTCTCTTCAACCCATGCAAGTCCTTCAGAAAAATTGCCAACCGTAGTAAATTGCGGTTTGACCACTTGTTGAAAATTTGTATCGATAAAACCCCACTTTGTGTTACTGAATACTCCACTTCCCGGCAATCTTACACGAGCTCTTCCTTCAATAAAGGGACCTGCATCATCGTATCTCAATAATAAGTCTGAAATACCCCGGAATTTTCCATTCGTATTGATGAATCCTTTCTCCAGAAAAAATATTCTTGATTCGGTTAAATCATCAACAATTTTTCCCTTTTTGATATACGCAAACCCATCTGAGAAATTGGCTGTCTGCAACGAAATAGGTTCAATAACCAAAGTTCCGGAATGATCCATGAATCCCCACAGCCTATTCTTAAGTACCGGAAAATAATGCTCTTGCCCAAAAGCAAACTGACCAACTGTTAGCATAATCAACAAGGAAATAAATACAATTTTTCTTTTCATTTAATTTTCTCAAAAATTTATTTTTTAATATTGTAAAATTCATATTCCATTTTCAAATGAATCAAATAACATTCGCACTTTTTTTAGTAATTCTATAAAACAACACCGGGGCTATGGCAACCCAAAGAAGTACCAATACCCAGACT
>Ga0209211_10004497_pt1 | contig 21599 bp, 17 predicted proteins | sample RifGroA2_FD_183992 | JGI IMG/M metagenome (GOLD analysis project Ga0209211, IMG submission 183992) | Groundwater microbial communities from Rifle, Colorado, USA - Groundwater A2 (SPAdes) (version 2) | ecosystem: Environmental > Aquatic > Deep subsurface > Groundwater | place: Rifle, Colorado...
TTCGCGAGGAGCGCGATAAAGCGCGTGACTTGGTCAAAGCGGGCATTGATCCACGCGCCAACAAGGTCGCGGCCAGAATTGAAGCGCAGGCCGGTGTTGACGAAACCATCCGTGCCGACGAGCAAAAACGCACCGAAGCCCTCACCTTCAATGATCTCTACAAAATATGGATCAAGGACGGCGTGAATCGCAGCGATGGCAACAAATACATTACCCATTCACTCGGCAAGCACGCCATTCCTGTGCTGGGCAATATCGAGGTGCGCCACTTAACCGAAAATCATTTGCGGGATGTTTACCGGGCAATCATCGCAGCGGGAAAAACAGCCACGGCGGTCGAGCTATCGAAAGACATCGGGCAGATGTTGCGCTGGGCGGAAAAGCGCAAGCCTTGGCGCGCCTTGCTGATCGACGGAAACCCCGCCGAGCTGGTGGACATCAAGCAACTCGTCCCGAACGACTACACCAAAGAGCGCAAGCGGCAATTGAGCATCGAGGAAATCATCAAGCTGCAAACGATATTCGCTACCACGGCGCAAGATTACGCGGACGCGGCGCAAAAACATGGCACTGAACGCCCACTGAAAAAAGAAGCGCAAATCGCCTTGTGGTTGTGTCTGGGGACGATTTGCCGCATTGGTGAATTGCTGATGACGGAATGGAAGCATGTCAATTTTGAGCAGCGGACTTGGTTTATTCCGGCGGCGAATACCAAAGGCGAACGCGGCAGAAAATGCGACCAGCTTGTTTACCTATCCGACTTCACGCTGGGTCAATTCAAGCAACTGCACACCCTGACGGGCGATAGCGAATGGGCTTTCCCGGCGCGCTACAAAGAGGGGCATGTCTGCGAAAAGACCGTCAGCAAGCAGGTGGGCGACCGGCAAGTAAAATTCAAGAGCCGAACCCGCAAGCTGCAATGCAGGGTTGAAAATAATAGCCTCGTGGTGGGCGATGAGGAATGGACACCGCACGACTTGCGCAGAACCGGCGCAACGCTGATGCAGAAATTAAAAGTCAGCCGCGAGGTGGTCAACCTTTGCCAGAACCATGTCATCGGCAGCAAAGTTGACCGTGTGTATTTGCTTGACGACTACGCCGACGAAAAACGCGAGGCATGGAACAAGCTGGGAGATAGACTGGAAGCCATTCTCAGCGCATCCAATGTGGTCAGTTTGAAAAGCGCTTAAAGGCTCTGGTCAACAATCTCGGCACCTGCCGCACTATCGACTCTGGCTGTGACTCTGGCTACGACTCTGGCTGCCTCAGCTATCAGCCTTATTCAGCGTTGCAGGAATAAACCCTTCATTTGACAAGGCACGAACTACGCCCCGCATCAGATAGTTATTGCTAAAGCCAATGGTGTATTGGCGCGCCCCTTCCTTGATGGGCTGCAACATTTTCCGTTCCACCAATTTTTTGATTTGATAGGTGCGCTGGGCGGCTGACATACCGGGCATGGCAGCGGCCAGATCAGCCGCCTTGGCTACGCCGTTTTTTGCGCTGATGAGCAACACACTCTCTTCCATCGCCGTGATGAGTTCTCTTTCCTTGGCATAAGCAATGGCAGGTAGAAGAATTCTGTCGCTCAAATAGCCGAAGTCAGTCAGCCGATCCACCTTGCGCAACTCGTCCAGGATGCCTTGCAACACATAAATGCACCATGCCTCCAGCCCCGCCGTTGCGCCGGTATCAGCGTGCGCCAACATGGCGTAATACTGATCGCGGTCATTGCAGAATACCGCTGTTGGATTCAACACCCTGCCGCCGGTTTTTACATTGAAGCCGTACTTAATCAGCAAGGCATAAGTCAGCAGTCGAACCACGCGGCCATTACCGTTGCCGAATGGATGTATCCAACCAAAACGATGGTGCGCCAACGCCACCTTGATGAGGTCATATTTCGGCGGGTGATTTTCGTTGATGAACGCCACCAGCTCCTGCATGTAATGCGGCACCTGAATAAACTCGGGCGGCAAATGCTCGGACTGTGAAATTTTTACCTGCTTCTGCCGATAAGCGCCCGGCGTGTCATCACCCTCACGCTCCAGCTCCTTTACCGTGAGGGCGTGCAGCTCTCGAATGAAGTGTTCTGTCAATCCATCGCCGGGCTGAATACTCTCCTCGATGTACGCCATCGCCGCTTCAATATTTTCCATTTCCCGAAGTTGGTCAGAGGGAGCCTGCCGCGTACCTTCCAGCTTGCTTTCCACATAATCGGCTAACGTGGTGTGATTGCCCTCGATACGGGCCGAACCCAAACTTTCCAGCATGTGGAAGATATGCTTGAGCTGGAAAAAAACCTGAGCCGGGGTCGAACCCCGCAGTTGCAGTCGGCGCAGATGTTCCAGCTCCGTCAAAACGTCCACCAACGGCGAATCAAACGCCGGGTTGAGTAAGGTTAAATCATGGTGGCTAAATACAGGCATGATGATATTTTTCTGTAGTGGCAGCGCTTGGGTATCTCTAATTGGGCAATATCATAACAACAAAATCAGCACATTATTGCATCATGCTTGAAATATTATCTTGAAACATACCCAAGGCCATGTTGACTGGCCTTGTTTGGTGAAGTCGAAGAACGGGCGTGACAAACTGTTCCAGTGGTGGAGTGCGCAACTTGCCGCCACCCAGCGCGGAGCAACGGTTATCCCGCTAAAAACCAAAGCAGCTTGATGATATGTGGCGTATATCAGACGGTCAGAGAGACAGCACTACTCCCTCTCAAACCCCTGACTCGTAAACTTCAGCGTCCTGCTGTTCTCCGTCACTGTGCGCACAACATTGTCCGGCGCGCCTTCGGGAATCTCGGCTTCGATTTCAATAGTCACGGTCACATTTGCACCAACGAGCCCGGCAAGATGCGCGATTACCTCGTCCGCAATTCTGCTGGCATCACGGCCAACGCGGGTGGTGTCGAGAACTGCCGTACCGTGGAAACGCTTGAGCTTTGCCGCCCCCGGTTGTGTCTCATCTGGCTGGGTTTCGCCCGGTGGCGTTGGCGTTGGTTTAGCGCCATCCCCAGGCACAGGTGGCTGCTGGGCTGCACGCTCGGCATCCATCTGTTTCGCGGCAATATCTGGCTTCACTACCAGCCCAGGTGAATGCGCATCGGTCAGCATCACCATAGTGCCACCACGCAATCCTTTATAGCGGCCTGCCACATCGTCAAAACTGTCGGCAAAGCCGAAACTGTCATGCGTCCAGGTCAAAAGGTTTACACCATCGCGGATCGCATCAAGCAGCACGCCGGAATCTTTCAAACGTGGCAGGTAAAGATATTTCGCGAAATCTTCGACCAACTGTTTCACCGCCACATGGGCTAGATGCTCACCGCGCCACAGCGGAATCTTGTCCAGCTCCATGCGCAAACGTGTCGGGGCAAAGCTGGTCAAGTAAAGTTCATCAGTGCGCAGCTTCTTGCTGGCGCGCACGGCGAGCGCATCTGTCCCGGATAGGCGCAGCGCCTCCCATGTAATCGCAGCCTGCGGTGTTGCCTGTATCGGCACCAGCAGCCATTGATAAGTTTCAGGCAGACGCGCAGTAACAGCACCGTCGGCAGCAGTCATCTGAGTTTCGATCTGCGTTTTTTGATGCTTTGTCAAACCAAGCTGATCTTCATCTGCCAAGATGGATTTCCACGCCAGATATTTCCGTGCCGCCTCGTCCAAATCTTGCAGCCGCGTTTTGTCACCGGCGAGGAACACCAGCGTGTTGCGAAAAATCCGTGGCGTATTACCGCGTGTTTCCAGAATTGTCTTGGCGGCGACCTCGGCGGCACTGCCACCTTCCTTGCTGTATGGCTGATTGATGCCGAGCACCACCAGTCGCGCATCCAAGTCATCCGGCACATCCGCACCGGTCTGCGGCATGGGATGGATGCGGTTGAAGTCGCCCTTGCGCTCCATGTCCTTGCGCAGGCGCTGTTCCAGCTCATGCACCACCTTGTCCGGGTCGCGTTTCAATTGCTCAGCACGGTCTTCCGCCAGCTTGGTCACTGTAGGCTGGGTCGAGTACCAGTAATGCGGCCCGTCCTGATATAGATACGTTGCTGCACCAGCCATGCGGCGCAGGGCATCGCCAAACACGGCAGGAGATTCGCCCGGCATCACACAGCCAAGCTTCACGCGCCTATCCTCGATACCCTTGTGCGCCGCAGCCGTGGTCGGTGCCGAGCCCATGTAGATGGCACGCGCCACACGGCGACAAGCCGAGAACTTGCCGAGGTTTGGTAACTCGCTGTCCAGCTTCAGTGGCAATGAATTTGGCCCGTCCACATCCTTCTCGATTACCGGCACCCAGTTGTCCGAAAGGTAGCGCGTCAGTTCGGACTGCACACGCGGGTCATCTATCGCCACGTTGCCCGGCAGAATGAGCGGGTTGCGGTCGCCCTTTTCCCACAGGCTGTGAATTACCGCCGCCATCAGGCGCAGCACCCCGCGCGTGCGCTGGAATTTCACCAGCGTTGACCAATCGGTATAGAGACGGTCGAAAATTTCCGGGTGAATCGGATACGCCATCTTGATGCGCTGCTCATATTCAGGCTCGCGGCATTCGGGCGGAAACTCTGATTGCTGTGTACGATAAAAATCAGCAAAAGCGCGCGCCACCACGTCCCGATCTTTGAACTGTGCCGGATCAGATAGGGGCTTAAACAAACGCCTGCGCACGATCTCAAAACCCTCTTCAGCACTCGCTGGACGCCATGAAGATGCAACACGCCCCACCACGTTGCTCAACCTGTCCAGCGCCTCGCGCCCGCGCGTGCCGCCCACTTCCACATCATCTGCGTGTGAGTGACCGGATGTGTCAGAGGCTGGCAAGCTGATAACCAGCAGGCAGTTATTGGCCAGCTTGGCCGATTCTGTCAGCACCTGGGCAAAAGTAAATTGCGTCTCGAACCCGCCCGCTGGCAGATCGCTCTTGTCGTGCAACTGGCGTGCATAGGCCACCCACTCGTCAATCAAAATCAGGCAAGGGCCGTATTCGTTGAACAACTCACGCAACACATCGCCCGGGCTGGTTGCATTTTCGTCGTCGGCTTGAATTCGTGCGAAGGCTTTCTTTCCGCCCAGTTGCCAGGCCAGCTCGCCCCACAACGTGCACACCACGGTGCCATCCGGTTTAGTCGAAGGTTTGCCCGGAGAAATCTTGTTGCCCACCAGCACCACACGCCGTGTGGTCGGCAGCTTGGTCGCGCCAGCCATCACCTCATCAATACCAGCCAGATCAGTGGGCGCGATGCCGGAAAACAAGTGATACAACGCCAGCATCGAATGCGTCTTGCCGCCACCAAAATTAGTCTGCAACTGCACTACCGGGTCACCGTTACCCACGGTGAGGCGACGCACTGCACTCGTCAGCATTTCCTTCAGACTTACGGTCAGATGAGTACGGCGGAAAAATTCCACCGGGTTGCGGTATTCATCCGTCCCTTCGCCCAGATGCACTTGCCATAAGTCGGCAGCGAACTCCGCCTGTTGATAGCGCCCGCTGGCCACGTCATCATGCGGCATCACCACTTCTCGCCAAGGTTTGAGGCTGCCCGTCACACCGCTTTCAATAGCGGTACTGGCAGATTTGCGCTTTTCGCTGCGCGCCTGCTCATCGAAGCGAACACGCAGAAGCTCTGCTTTCACTTTTTCGATTTCTTCGGACTGGGGGGCAGATATAGCGGTCAGCAGGCGTCCCGCCGAATCCAGCGCACGGTAGGTATCGTCGCCGGAGAATGTTTCCTGATGCGCCCAGCGGTTGCGTACCGCCAGTAATTCATTCACCAGGCTGCGCTCTGTCTTGCCCAAAATCTGGCGAAACACATCGCCCCACTTGCGATCCATCACCACGAGCAATGCGGCGACATCGCTGATCGCCTCGTCTTTGTTGGCACCCAAACGGGTATCGGACAAAGCATCGCGCATCTCGAACGCCCAGCCATCGCCGAACTTGGCTTTGAACTCGCGCTCAACAAAGGGGGCCAGCCCCACCTTGAGTAACTCCAGTGCCTTGCCGACTCGCTCGTGGTTGGTAATTGCCATATTCTTCGATTCCTCTGCGCCCTATCTTTTCTTCGTCACGCCACCCTTACGCCTGAGCCCTAATCCGGCCAGGTATAAGTCGGGGGCATCAAGCCGACCATCGGGCCGACGGCGGAAGATACCCAACTCCAGCAGATAATCGAGCAAATCGCGGCCTTCGAATGGGGGGGGCGTGGCATCCTTTGCTCCCGATAGTCCCTCCAGCAGCTTGATCGCCTCTTTCTCGGCGTAAGGCACAAGTGGGTCGCCGCGTAGTTTTCCTTTGATCGCTTCCAGCCATGGCCATTCATCCAGCGACTGTGCAACATGGTCGCCTGATACACGATCGAGCGCGCGCCGCAGAGACGCCGGCTCCATCAAGCGCGGCGACCTCAATGTGCCGAAGTGCTGCAATTCCAAGCGTGCAGCCTCCTCCATCAACCGCACGAACGGACGTGGATAGCCGCGACCCAGTCCGTCGCGCACATGATCGAGCAGCCAGCGATAGACCAACCCCTTTTTCTGGTTTGCGCCCATATAGACGCCGACCATACGCTCCACCACCGGGCGGGCGTCCTGCCAGGTTTGTAACTTCGGAATCCTGCCGAGCGATGAATCATCACTCCATGACACGCCTTTGACGGCCTGCACATAATCAGCCAGAGCGTCGTCCACATTGGCCATGCGCTTGAGCAACTGACCGTAGAGGTCGCGGTCGCTCCACACCAATTCCACCCGCCCTGCGGCGAGCTTGGCCAAGTCCGCGCCACCGGCCTTGGCGTGCCGTTCATATAGGTCGGTGCGCAGGAACAGCTTGGCGCGGATGCGCCGCCAGCGGCGCGCATAGGCGGCCCACAATGCCACCAAGCCACGCACACCAGCTTCAACCAGCTTCCAATCGCCGTTGCCGAGCGTGTCCAGTTCGTCGTATGTCGCGAACAGATATTGACCTTGGCGCTCCAGTTGCTCGTCCAGACGATCCAACACCACGACCGGCTTGGTACCCAACTCGCGAAAAGCACGGTGAATGGCCTCGACATCCGCCGCCGCAGGCACAAGCAATGGCGCTACGTCGGTTCGACCTTGATCATCCAATTTGTCATACAGGGCGCGCACCAGATAGGCGAACCACAGTTCGCGCAACGTATCCGTGCTATCGCCCGCAGCTTGCATGAAAGTGCGCAAGCCGAGACCTTCGAAGCCCTTGCCCCCCGCCGGATACACGCTCAACCATTGCGAATTACCGTCCGGCAGGCGCACCGCCGGGGCGTAAAGTTTTACTGCATCAAACAACGCAGCGTCAGTCAGCACGCGCGCGATCTCCGTTTTTCCCGAGCCGCGCGGACCCACCACCAGCACTACATCCGGGTCGAGCAGACGCAAGTGCTCAGCTACCGGATAGTAGCCCGGCCCGATGCGATCTACGGGGGCGCCTTCAGCCCTGCCCGCGCTACCGATGTTCTGCAGCGCCTGTAACAGCGTGCGACGCTCCTCGTTCCACTGCTTGCTCATGTTTCGGGCTCCGTTAAAAAGCGGCTCACGATGCGCTCGACAATCGGCGGGTAGGGTCCGCTGCAAAGCGCGTCGGCAACCTCTGCGATATCCCCAAAGCTCGCCAGTTTACTGTCGTAATCCACGGGCATCGGTGCATGCGGCGCATCCTGGCTGTCCTTGTCCTCGATGTTCCAGAAACGGTCGGCGTCATCGTCGGCGAGGTAATACCGTGTATCAAATTCCGCATCGGCACGACCGGCAAATTGTGTCTTCGCAGTCTTGCCCAGATCGCCCGCAGGCACCATCGCTTGCACGAGGAGCACTTCGGCTTGCGGGCGATCCTCCAATACCCGTGCCGTGCCCAAGCGATCGAGCACGCGATTCAGCCCTTGCCAGCTTTGATCGTTTGTCGTTCCCAGCAGCACATGCAGATGCGCGATGCCGGAGAGCAACTGGCCTGCCGGCTCGGAGATGCCGGTGCGCGCATCGAGCAGTATCCAGTGTGGTTTAAGTTCGTCTCTTACCCGCGAGAGCAGTTTCCAGAACCCGCTTTCGTGGGCTTCGGGCGCCTCTTCCAGATCGACACGCGCCAGCTTGTCGGCGTAATGTTCGTCCATGTGGCCGGACGGAAAAACTACGATCTCGCCACCGCCCGATACTCGGTCGCAACGATGGTAATAGTCGGAGAACTGCGCCTCGACCGGCGATCGTTCGAGCAGGAAATCGACTACCCCCCATCGGGCCATCGTTCCCTCGGCATCTGCGGAAAGCAGCCGTCCTATGCCCGGCGAATCCAGATCGAAATCGAGCACGCAGACACGCTCGCCCAAGCGCGCACGCTGGATCGCGAACGAGGCAAGGAGCGTGCTGCGGCCGAGACCGCCCTTGAACGAATAAAAAACGACGATGGGAGGCCCGTTATCGGGTGCAGCCCAGGGAGGATCGACCGGCTTGGTGAACCAGGCCGTGCGGCTGCGATGCCGGTCAAGGATGCGCAAGCGGCGCTCGTCGTCATCGACCCTGGCCGTTTGCCACGCTGACTCGTAGACTTGGTGAGTTATCTTGTCGAGGTCGTCAATGCTCAATAGCTCGCCCGTCCACCACGCGCCACACTGTGTCGCCAAGTCTTGTTCAAGCCCGCTGATATCAGCCCCGCCGCTGGCCCATAGCGCCAGCCGCAGCTTTCCGAACAGATCCACGATCAGCATTCCCCGAACATCGGGCACCTGAGCGCCGATCCAGGCGCTTGCCGCGCCAATGGCGGCCTCTTTTGCTTCGTCGAAATGAATGAATGGCATCAGAGCACCCCATCAAGCCGCATCTGGGCAATTGTTTCTTGAAAGACAGCATCGGCGATATCGCACCACGTCTGCGCGTCACCCTGCGACATGGCTGGCGACCGATAGCGCATTTCAGGTCTCCATGGCGCAATGGCGGTCGACAGAACACCACTGGTTGCCGACTTGAAGTAGCGAGCCGTCTTCGTGCCCGCCACGGAAGCCAGAGCGGCAACATTGCTGGCAAGCAGATTCAAGTCATGCCCCTTCCGACCCCACGGGTTCGAACCGGCAGATGGTACTCCCGTCTCATGCAACCACAAGCTCTTGAGCGCGCATTCCACCACATAGCCGCTCAGATACGCCGCACCATCGGCACGTTTCTGTCCGAGCAAGACTTGCGCATCCAGAAGGTGTTTGAGCGCGGCGTCGGGATGATCATCACCTTGCGAGGTGCGCAGTTTGGACATCGTTTAGTTCCCTCCTTTGTCGAATAGATCGTCGGTGACTTGCGCAGCAACACGCGGCGTTTCGCGCGCCAGTCGGGTGATTTCCGGCCAGCTCTGCACCAAGCCATTATAGGCCATGGCCTCGGTTGCGCGTTTCTTGCGCTCGCACAATGTGTAGAGGCGGTAGCACAGCTCACGTGCAGTTTCGGCCTGGCTGCCGAGCTTCGCGACGATGACTGCTGTCGCGCCTTCGCCGCCCGCTTCGAGCACGCGAACCAGATGATGTACCATTTCCCATACGGTAAGGCGAGTGTCGGTTGTAGGGTCCCATTCGGCGGGGAGTTCGGCGGGTTTCAGCAAGCGCACCTTGCCCGCTTTGGAATAGAGGATAGTGTAGAAAATAGTTCAGGAAATATTGGTCGCATTGATTGGCGTAGCCAAACATAGAAGAAATCTGAAAGGTCAGCGTATCCGATGTTGTCGTAGTATGGAGGGTCGGTAGAAACCAGCTTTCCTAATGTCACTGACTGAACTGCGGCATCCGCCTGAAATGCCCTGCCTAGTGTCACACCGGGTAAGAAATCAATAGCCTTTGCAACCCATCCAAATGCCTCATGCCACGCACAATGGAAATTTGCAAAAGGATTGGCTTCCGGAAAATCCCATGTCATAGGAATAGCCTGCTTCGAAAATGCATGGCCAACAGTTCCGCGTGGCATCCATGAAGCTATCGAAGTCCAGTAGTCAGTGCATTTATCCAATGCAAAAGCCAAATAAATACTAACTGCTTCAGCATATGCCGTAGCTCCATCGCCATCAGTATTCAAAGATTTCATGTCATCTGTAAGCCCTGCAATAATGGCATCCTGCCTGATTTTCTCGCGCACCTCATTCACTAGATTCGAAAATGTCGTCAGAGCAATAAGTTGACGAGAGGTGAAGAGATCACAATATTTTGTTAGGCCATAAAGCTGAGTTCTAATATCTCTGGGGTTGTAATTTATTTCTTGTTCCGGAACCCAAGAAGGACTGTCAACCGCCGCAGCAGATTCAGATAAATCATCAGGTGCAAGATAAAAACGCCCCTCCGCCCCTTCTGCAACTATTGCCATCATACGAGCCCCAAGTGTGCCAGCAATGCCTTGTTCGCGAATGTACGTTACCGGTATCGGCGTACCTGACATAAGGCATTTGAAGTGCCCACCACGACCAACTTTGGTTCCATTCTTCGCAGCTTCCGCATTAACGGGTTTGCCAATTTTTACAGTAAAGCGATAACTGCTGCCTTCAATAATTGGTTCGACATAGGCTTCTTTACCGGAATTGGTAGAGATCATAAATGTGGACACGAGCGGCACATCGACATCTGAGAACGCAGGATTTGGACTGCTTACCGTGCGTGCCCACAACCATGCGATGACGGTAAACTCTTCTCCTATGCAATTCTTAAGGTCTGGTCGCTCCAGTGCCATAGTCTTTGTAATTTTTATCTTGGGGTATTGGTGGCCGATACGTTTTTCGGCCTCTTCTCGCATCCACTGGCCGTAGTAGCGCACGTCTTCGGCCAGACCTTGTGCAGATTTCCAACTCTTGTCCATCTGCGCTTTCTGATGCTGCGCGATGTGGTTCACTGGAGGCTTACCGGTGAACTTCGAGGGGATTTCAATCATTGCCTTATTTATCATTACGGCTACGGGGTTCAGGTCGGTTGCGTAACTCTCAAGCCCCATCCGCTGTGCTTCCAATGGCAGCGCTCCGCCCCCAGCGAAGGGATCGTGAAAGCCGGGCAGCTTGTAGCGGTCAAACAATTCCTTCGCACGCGGATGGTCTGCGTTCTCGGCGCAGGTGTAGCGCCAGCTCTGCCAGATTTCGTCGCGTGCCTGCTGCAACACCTTCTCGTTGGTGGTGTTCTCCCACTTCACCAGTTCTTCGATGATGCGAAACAGCCGCTGCCGTTCCTTCTCCTGCGCTTTTTCTGTTTTGAAAATGTCGGGATGCGCCGAAGGATCGTCCACCATCTGCGCAAAAATCACCGCCCTAGCCGCTGCCGAAGGTCTACGCGCCCACCACATGTGTAGTGTGGAAGGATGCCCGTGACGGATTGATTTTTCGCGCGAACTGGCAATATTGATCGCCTCCAGCGGCAGGGCGACTTCGATGAGTTTTTTCTTTTGCTTAATGGTCATTTATTTCTTCTCTAACTCATGCGGTTCTCAAGATGGGATGGAAGCCAGCCCACGACGGCCACTTGTGACTCGTCGTCCCAGAAGAAATAAAGTCGAAAGCAATATCTCTGATCGCGGGAGGCGCCAGCCTTTAAGTGACGGTCTAATACTTTTCTACTACCTTGATATTGTATCGTGTACTCGTTGCCCTCGAACCTTGCCCCATCACCAGTCAAGCTTTCTTCAATGTGCAACTCACTGAGTGCCTTTTGATAGGCAGCTTGGTATTCTGCGCCACCGTAGATTCGCATCGGCACATATCGGTCACGCAATATCAATAAAGCTTTGTAGATAAGTGACGGGTCATGAAACTCAGATTTTTTTGCACCTTGGTAAGCACGATTGCTCATGATCACTGAGCCTGCCAAGTGCTCTTTACACCAGTCTTCAAAATCCGACATGTCTTCTGGGATTGGTGTCTCGTCGGCCTCACCGACTACTGCTGCCAATCGTTCCTCTAACCTGCGAACTCGTCCGCGTGCAAGCATCGCCTGAGCGACAGCTTCGTCGGCACGCTCACTCGCACGATCACGCTCGCGTTCCGCCTCTTCCAGTAATTGATCAGACAACTCCTTTTGTTCTTGGATGTCTGCTACGAGCTTCGAGTTTTCTTCCTCATAAAGTCTCAATAATTCCGCATCGCTTGCGCCGCCACGACGGGCTGCATCTCTTTCGAGTTTCGCAGCAATCTGGCGCACTGATGTGAACGGTGGCAAACGATCTTCCCGACCAGGAGCATATGCAGAATTGGTAATTGCGCGAGCACATAATTCGGCCTCAAATCCTGCAACCCCACCTTCCCGCGCAAGTATTCTTGCCGGTATCGCAAGTGGGTGACGTGCAGGATCATCCAGCCATGCGCGGAATCCTGGCCGATATGTCCTGATTGCCTGCCTGAAAACAGAAAGCTCCTTTCCAACCAGATTTGTAAGTGCAAAACTTCCTGCGGATGAAAGAACTACAACGTGCGCTATGCCTTGAAGTTTTTGTGCAAGCCGGGTTGCGTTAATAATTGTCTCAGGTGTCGCACCATCGTCTTCCTGATTCGAAAGTACGATCACGTCACCTATGCGGTTTTTTTGTTCCAGCAACCGAACGAGCCAATCGGCATCATCCTCAGTTGAAACCATACGTGGTTTGCCGTCAACAGTTTGACCATCCATCTCACATGGCCCGGCTGAGAGAATGCTTTTGACGAATCCAGGCACCGACGGCTCAAATACTGGGTTATCACCGCGTGCAACACAAATGAGTCGTGTGCCGAAAATAACGTCGCGGTTGCTATCAAGGCCAACTCCGATTTCCGTAATCCATGTCCGACGTGCGACGTTCTTATCGGCATCGTCGAGACGAGCTGCCCAGTATAGCGGGTCGGTTATGCTAATCGCCGCAGTGTGCTGTGCACCAACATCTGTCAATTCAAACGACTTAATACCCCATGCTTCGTCGGGAAGTTTTTTTCCAGCGCGATTGTTTATCCACTGAAGTATGTTCCTGACTGTCTCGTGAAACCTGTCGCCTTGCGCCCCCGGTTTAAGCCGCAAGGTAACTTGGCTAACAGGTTGAACCAGAGAGCGACTTTCGCGGAGTGCCATGCTCACTGGCGAAAGTTGTTCACGAATGGATTTGCCGGATTGGGTGTTGATCATCGTAGAAAATGGTTAGCAAATAATCAAATAGGTGCTGTCGCTCGCGCCAGCAGCTCGGCAAAATCATAGTTGACGCTAGTCACCCCAAAATCCGGCTCACGCTGGAATGGCTGGCGCAGATAATGAGTGCGATGCGTATCAGCGCCGGTGAATTCGACGATGGCAAGTATGAAGTCATCCGGCTTGTTGAGTGAGTAGAGAATCTCGTTGCGCGTGACGGTAATCGTGGGTGCGCCTGAGATACGGCCTTTCACTTCGATGAAGCGCAACTTGCCACTGCCGGGTATGCGGCTCTCAATGTCATAGCCAAGCTTTTCAAATTCACGGTCGGTAGGCTCGAAACCCAGACTGCGCTCGATGTCCATGATGACGGCGCGAGCACGGGCCGCGCTGATTTGGGTATCTACTGGCGTACTAGACAATGTGGCGGTTTGCCCTGCCATCACTTTGATTAACCCCATCGGCACGACCAACATGCCACCGAGTACCACTGGCGGCAGCGGCGAAATCTGCGCTTCGAGCTTGAGCTCTTCCAGTCGTTTTTGCAGCCTGCCTTGCAGAAGGTCGGCGCGTTTGCGTGCCTCATTGGAGTTTAGCTTGGCATTCGGTCTGCCTGCCTGCTCCTGAAGCTTGAGTTCTTCGGCGCGATGATCCCAGTAGGTGATTTCCTTGGTGAGCCTGTCCTTTACTGCGGCCTCGGTCTTGGCGATGAGTTCAAGCTTGCGGTCGCGCACTTCGGCCAGGTGTTCTGGAACGACGGTGGCGATGGCATACCCTTGTGCCTTTTGTTCCAGCTCGCGGTTGATCCACTGACATTCTGGTCGGTCGAGGATGGCTTCAACACCCGGCTCGCCCTGGGCTAGTGGGCGGTAGTCGAGATAAGGCGCGTAATGAACGTGGCGCATCGCGCCGCTGGCATCTTGTTCGACGTAGAGCATACGCTTCGATACAACGCGACGCTCGCCAGCACGGGTGATGCTTGCATCTTGAATGGAGTGCTCCAGATAGAACAGCACGCGCGGTGTCATGCCTAAGTCGCGCTCGTCCACCAGCACGGTGCCACGCTTAAGCAGGTCGCGGTTGCGCTCTAGCGTGAGATCAATAACAGAATCAAGTAATGGGTGACCGGGGCAGACGAAGGCGGCTAGCGGCTGGCCTTGCGGTGCGACCAAAGATTTCTCAAAGGCTATGCGCTCGTAGCGCGGCAGCACGGGTTCGCCGATGCCGATGAGACTGTCACGATTGCGTACCGGTGCGGGTACGTGGGTGACTTCATAGCGGCGCGGTTCGCGTTGCTTGGATGTGCCGCCGAGCCGCTTGAATGCTTCGTGGAAAAAGGATTCGATGTAGTGCGGTTGCAGGCGACGTGCATCAGCGCGCTCCATGTCCACGCGGATGCGCTGCACTTGGCTGTAGTCCATGGCGTCGTGGGCAAGCACGCGCTCATCGAGCAAACTTTGCAAGTGGTCGCGGTCAAGAGCTATGTCGAGTACGGTGGTAAGGAACGCTTTAACCTCAGGTTTTTCGCCATGGCGGATGGCTTCGATCAACAGCTCGCGCAGTGATTTCCCCTCGAACTGGAGCTTGCCGAGCACATCGAACACTTGTCCGCCCAACGCCTGACGCGCTTGCTCCAACTTTTCCAGTAACTTGCGATACACATCACCTTCACGGGTGTCGTCGGCAACCAGGTTCCACAAGTGGCAGACTTCGGTCTGCCCGATGCGGTGAATTCGACCGAAGCGTTGCTCCAGCCTGTTTGGGTTCCACGGCAAGTCGTAGTTGACCATCAGGTGCGCACGCTGAAGGTTAATGCCTTCGCCTGCCGCATCGGTGGCCAGCAGCACTTGCACCTCAGGATCGTGCTTGAAGGATTCCTGCACCTTCAGGCGTTCTTCGCGGCCAATGCCGCCGTGGATGATAACCACGGCTTCTTTGCGGCCTAATAGCGTGGTAATGCGCTGCTCCAGATAGTTCAGCGTGTCACGATGCTCGGTGAAGATGACGATCTTCTGATGGGACGAGTGTTTGGGCGGAGGGATTGCGCCTGCACCATAGGGCGCTTCGGGTTCAGCCACGCGATAAGGTGCGTCAGCATCGGTAAAGATTTCGCTCAGCAGGCTGGCAAGCTCGCGCCACTTGGTATCGGTGCCGCTGCGACGAACCGCTAATGCTTGCCCTTCCAGGCCAGTGAGGGTTTCGATTTCGATGCGCAGTTCAGCAATGGAACGGGCGGCGGTGGCCTGGTCGAGAATTTCTTCCTCGGCGGCTTCGACTTCATTATCGGGCGCTTCGTCCAAGTCCTCAATGTCATCGCTGTCGAGTGTGGGCGCTGTAGTGGAAATGATAGGCTCAGCCTGTCCGCCACGGTGGAGCACTTCAAGTTCGCGTAACCTGCTTTCCAAGCGCTCGCGCCTGCGTCGCAACGATTGATAGATAGCTTCTGGCGAGGATGCCAGACGCCGTTGCAAAATGGTTAGCGCAAAGCCCACAGTACCGGCGCGTTTGTCATTTGCCAGTGCCTCGGCACGGTTAAATTCTTCCCGGACATAATCGGTGACGGTCGCGTAGAGTGCTGCTTCAGCGTCCGACAGCTTATAAGGGACGGTGTAGGCGATACGCTGTGGGAACAATGGTGTGCCATCAAACTTCAGCAGGTTTTCTTTCACCATCCGACGCATCAGGTCAGAGACATCTGCGGTGTGTACGCCATCGCGGAAGCGCCCTTCAAACCGATCCCCGTCCAATAGCGCCATGAACAATTGGAAGTCAGCTTCTTTGCCGTTGTGCGGGGTCGCTGACATCAGCAGGAAATGTCGGGTGATGTTCGAGAGCAGTTGACCGAGACGATAACGCTTGGTGTATTTTGTTTCGCCACCAAATACAGTGGCCGACATTTTGTGTGCTTCGTCGCAGACCACCAAGTCCCAGCGACAATCGGGCGCTTCAAGTTTTAACTGCACATCTTCATTGCGCGCGAGCTTGTCGAGGCGGGCGATGACCAGATTGGTTTCGAGGAACCAGTTGCCGGTGCGCGCAGCTTCCAGTTTGTCGTTGGTGAGTATCTCGAAGGGTAAGTGGAAACGGCGGTATAGCTCATCCTGCCACTGCTCTGCCAGACTGCCGGGACAGACGATCAGGCAGCGTTGCAAATCGCCCCGTGCGATGAGTTCTTTGATGAGCAATCCCGCCATGATCGTTTTCCCAGCACCTGGGTCGTCCGCCAGTAGAAAGCGTAACGGCTGGCGCGGCAGCATGTGCTCATAGACCGCCGTGATCTGGTGCGGCAGCGGGTCAACAACGGAGGTATGCACAGCTAGCACCGGATCAAAAAGATGCGCGAGGCGTATGCGCTGCGCCTCGGACACCAAACGGAAGAGCGCTCCGTCGCCGTCGAAGCTCCACGGCCTGCCTTGCTCGACCAACTCCAGGCGCGGTTCGTCGTGGCGGTAAAGCAGCTCGTTGGCCACCTTGCCGGATGGTGTCTTATAGGTAAGCTCCAGTGCCTCCGACCCAAACCACTGGACGTTGACTACCGTCACCAGCGCATCGGGCACGATGCCGCGTATGGCAGTGTTGGTTTGGAGTTGTTCGAGTTTCAGCATTTTTTGTTATGGAATCAAAGTCCGGTAATGTACTGTAATGTCCGGCATAATCCGAGTGCTTGATTCTACCTTACCCGAGGAGCGAACACATGGCACGGCACTATTCAAACAAGGATTTTTTCCGGCAGATGCCGAATGCGCTGCTCGCCCGATATTTTCAGGCACGCGGCCTTTTCAATGAACTGGACTTTGCCGCCATGAAGGAAGGCAAGCCGGACGAGCTTTTCGCGGCGTGGCTGACGCTGATGGAAGGTCAGCGCAACGCAATGGATGCGGAGTTTCGGGACATCTTCGAGATGAGCTGCGAGAAAGGCTTTCGTGCGGTAATCGACGAGGCTGAATTTCAGATGGATGAGGATGAATTCACCGCTTGGGTAGAAAAGTTATCGGCATTGCCTAGCCATTATGAGCGGGCAACCGCGACTTCATATACAACGACCGCTTCGTGGACAAGGACGATGCCTACCGGCATTCCAAGTGGCTGGAATTCATGTATCGGCGGCTCACTCTGGCGAAGGATTTGCTGGCTATTGATGCTTTGATTTGCGTAAGCATTGATGACAACGAAATAGGCAATTTGTTATTGCTTATGGACATGGTGTTTGGAGCGTCGAATCGTCTGGCATGCGCTCCTTGGCTGGCAGAGCCGAGTGGCGGCAAAGAAAAGACTGGCTTGCGTGGTGGGCATGAGTACATTCTGATTTATCACAACGGTGACAGTTCAAGTATTTCGCGTGAAGAACGCTCTACGGGCAAGCTCGATAAAAAGGATAGTTTGGGTGTGTACAGAAAGGGGCGCGAGCTTCGGAAATGGGGAGGGACATCATTAAGGTCAGATCGACCAAAGCAATGGTTCCCTCTAACCGCACCAACTGGAGAGGTTGTTTACCCATATCGCAATGACGGAAAAGAAGGGCATTGGCGATGGGGTAAAGATCAAAAAATGCAGGGAATCATTGTCAATCCAGAGCTGGCTCATTGGGAGCGTTGCTCTTATGACGACGGCATTGTTGTTAATGGCGAAACTGCCCGATGGGTTCCTTTCCAAAAAGTTAGGGACAGTAAAAAAACAACTGGATGGGGAACATGGCTAGATTCAGTTGGATTCAACTCTGATGCAACAAGAGAGCTTAAAGATATATTCGGTGAAAAACCTTTCGACACGCCTAAACCGACTTCATTGATCGAGTGGCTTATTAGCCTTCACGCGGATGAAGATGCACTTGTCGTTGACTTTTTTGCTGGTTCCGGCACAACCGCCCACGCGGTGATGAAGCTGAACGCCGAGGATGGCGGCAAGCGTCAATTCATTTTAATTTCCAGCACCGAGGCAACAAGTGAAGAGCCGGACAAGAACCTATGCCGCGATGTGTGCGCGGTACGGGTGCGGCGGGTAGTGCAAGGTTACACCAACAAAAAGGGCGAAGCGGTCGAAGGGCTGGGTGGTTCGTTCGCATATCTGCGCACCAAGCGCATTCCGGTTTCCCGCGTGTTCAACGATATTCAGCACGTGCAGGTGTGGCGGGCGTTGCAACTGATACACGGTGTATCACTGGCAGGTTACAAAAAGGGAGCACCAGTGCAGTTGGCGGGCAATGCGGATGACCGGCTGGTGTATGTGCCGAAACTTTCCGAGGCGGTGCTGGAGGAAGTGGTGCGGGTTGCGGGATTGGGCGGGCGGCTGGTGGTGTATTCATGGCAGCCGGGGCAGATCAGGCAGCGCGTGGAAGCGCCGAATGTGGCCTTTGAAAAAATCCCTGAGTTTCTGGTTTCCCGATTCGGAGGCGGCAAATGATCGTTTCTCCGTGCCGGTATCAAAAGGAAGCCAAGGACAATGCGCTGTCGATTTTTCGTTATGCCTTGCAGCAAATCGAGGCCGCACCGGACGAGGCTACGCAACAATGCGATGCATTTGTCACCACAGATAAGAGTCATTTCTTGGATAAGAAACAGAGCATTCTTCAAAAGCTAAAAATCAATGTCTGTATGGCAGATTCAATTAAAGAATGGTTGCCCGACAAATATAAACAAGAGAAATTAAAATTTCCTAAAAAGAAATGAAAAAATCTGCAATCCGGCGCAATTCAGCAGCGATGATCTTAATGTAGCCATTAAAAATCTATGCATGAGAAAAAATGGATTGATACATCTTCTCATAATTGCTTTATCAAATTGCTCGATTTAGGTTTTGCGGAAGTATGAATTTATTGGTTTCTCAAGTATGTAATTGCGTTATTTTTACCCCTCGTTTTGCCTTTTCCCCTTTGGGCGGCTGATTTCCTCAGACACCATATCCAGCAAGCTTCCCGGCGAACAATTGAGTGCCTGTGCGATTTTGAGAATGGTTTTAAGCGAAGGCTGTTGCTGACCAAGCTCAAGAATGCTGACATAGGTGCGCCGCAGGTCAGCTTCAAAGCCGAACTGCTCCTGCGTCAAACCGGCTGCTTCACGCAGTCGGCGCAACACTTTCCCAAAAGCAATCCCAGCGTCCAAGCATTCCTCCTATAGTTGGAGGAATTACATCTTTACTCTATCATCACGTCTTCCCATAACTGTAGGAGCGCATAACAAACGATTTTGAAGGCAATGCCTGGTTGGGTTGTCAGTCAATCTTGAAGTTACGCATCGGCCATGTCGAAATCTTGCAAAGAGATCAATACTCATCAAGCGGTAAGTTTGGCGGAATTGTGATGACCGCTAATTCACGGCTGCTGCTAATCGCATGACCGAACGGTTTTCGCCCAAACCGATTCGGTTTTGTACTACGTGTTTGTTGGCTTTGCGGGCAGTTGCTCGTTACCCTGTTTCAGATATTTTCGAATTGTGTCATCACCCAGCGGCAAGCCTAATAATGCCAAGTCAGCGGCAATATCCGCCACTGCGCTATTCTTTTTTGCGGTGGGATCATAGCTATAGCCTTTCATTGCCATGCCGATAACCAGTTTTAACAGGCTATCGCGCTCGCTTGCTGTTAGAGGCTTATCCGCGTTCGATGGTGCATCATTTGTGGCTTGTTCAAAATCTCGCAGTGCCGCAGTGCGAACTACTAAAACGCCATCTTCAGGTAATCCACCTGCTGGGAAATATTTGTGCGAATTGCGCTGCTTGCAAGATCGTCGCCGCTTTCCTTGCGGCTTCGGCATGACCTCTTTCTTCCTCGGCTTCGCGTTCGCGCCGCATGGTTTCCACCTTCGCCCGATGCGCCGTTTCTTCTCCTGGGGTCAGAGTGCGCCCAATATCCGCCCGCCAAGTTTGGGAAAGACCGGTGCGCCAGTCGCCGAAAGAACCGGCTGGAATGCCGCCGCCGTGCAGCACATACCATCCAGCGTCATCGCCGCGCTTACCGCTGCTGGCAAATCGGTGTAGTTTTCCGTCCGCCTCAATCACGTCAGGGGGTGTCAGGCCAGCCGCATGGATCGCGCCGCAAAACTGTGAAATGCCGTTATTCATTGCTCAATCTCCCGCGTTGTGTGAACCACGTCGGTTGCGCCTTAAACTGTTGTGCCAGTTGAGCGGGTGCGGCTTTCAATCCATGCTTCGAGGTCGGCACGCTTGTAGCGGACATTGCGGCCAATTTTTATGAATGGGATTTTGTAGCGCCCGGTCGAGCGCCAAACTTGCAGAGTGCCGACGCTTGTGTCCAGGATTGCTGCCGCTTGAACTTCATTCAGCAGGTCGCTTGTCGGCAATATGGGGGGAACTGATTTACTCATTTTATGCGCTCCTAATTGGTGTTAAGCGGGGCTTTTCTGGATCACAACGCTTGCTGGAAAGGCGCGACCCGTTTCTATCATGCAGATACGCTGACCTCCAGTTGGCGTAAGCGCAAAAATCTGCCGCACCAAAAGGCGGCTGTGGACAATGCCAGTATTCAAAAACTTGCCGGATTCATCCGCAACTATTTTCACCACACCGATGGCCGGGGCAATCACTGTGTAGTGGAGCCTTTACGCCGTGGGGAACTGGATTACTTTTTTGCTTACCCAGAAGACTATTCGCAGCAAAGCATCGAGTGGGTGGATGGTGAGTTCGCCCCGCGCCCGCACAATCCCGCCTTCGAGATTATTTTTGTGTACTCGGAAAAAGATGGGACGCTCGATTTGCATTTTCGCGGCTCCTACAAGGCCATCGAGCCGCTACAGGGAATGTTCGCAACAGCGATTCTCAATCTCGACGAATTGCCGCCTGATCCGAAAGACGCGCGTGTTTACGACCTGGCTCCGCTACTCCAGAAGAGTTTCGATTTCGCCCCCGCCGTCGGCAGCGGCATTGAAAAAGTGGTCGTGAAAAAACTGCGGCTTTCATCGCGGGTGAAAAAAGGCGACCGCATTACGCTGGAGGCGGATACGACTGCGAACCCAGATGCCGTCTATGCGTTGCTCGAACAAGTCGGAAATCTTAGTCGTAAAGTTGTGTCCATCGCGGACATATGGGACTTGCCAATGATAGGAAGCGAGAGGCTGGATGTTGAACATCTTTACCAGCAACTTACGGGCGGCCCAGAAGTTACGCTTACAGGTATGGATGGTGCTTTCGTTGAGAGGGAAGATGGTGTGGTAGCCGTCGCCGATATTTACTTATTGAAAATTAAAGGAGGCAGCCTCGCAATAAACTCAAGCCGCTTGTTTATGCAATGCGAGGGATACCGACTCGGATACTTCCATCGGGAGATAAAGTCAAATCTGGTGTACGGCCGGTCTTTAGCATAATGCGTCAGGCGGCGAGTTTCTGCTGAACCGGCAGATCGTCCTGCACCGGTTCACCGTCTTTGAAGGGAACCCCCTTCAGCAACAGTTCGATTTTGTCCGCGCCGCGTATTTTGCGCCAACTCTTTTCGGCCTCCTCGATAAGTTTGAATGCCAGCCCGAGAAACGTCGGGCGCGATA
>Ga0209211_10004498_pt1 | contig 21599 bp, 23 predicted proteins | sample RifGroA2_FD_183992 | JGI IMG/M metagenome (GOLD analysis project Ga0209211, IMG submission 183992) | Groundwater microbial communities from Rifle, Colorado, USA - Groundwater A2 (SPAdes) (version 2) | ecosystem: Environmental > Aquatic > Deep subsurface > Groundwater | place: Rifle, Colorado...
CGTTGCCGATATTGTTCACGCTTCCCGCGAGCGTGGCGTTGCCTGCATAGTATTCATTTGTGGTGCCTGCGATTAATTCCAAAGACGGAGTCGGCGCATTTGCTGTGAGGTCGGGGGCTGCAATACACACTGGAATACTCGCTGAAGTAATATAGCCGTTCTTATACCGAGATAGTAAATTAGTATCTAATGATGTAACAAAACCGCTCAGATTTAAATCGGCTAATTTTTTTTCTCCAGTGCAAACCCCATTGGCACACTCACCACCAGAAAGGTGTCCAAGTACTATTTCTCGAATTCTAGTAACATCTAGAGATGTTATCATTCCATCACTATTCATATCGCCATACGGACCGCACGGTGGTGGTGGAACCACTTCAACAGAACAGCTCGCAGATTTTGAAAGGTCAACCCCAGAAGGAAGATTTGCTATAACCGGCGTAACCTTTATTGTTGCGCTTTTCGTTCCAAGCGTACTGTATAATTTTGTTGTGGTGCTTTGGTCAGCAGACAAACTGTCGCTACCACTCCATATATAAGTGTAAGAACCATCTGGGAGAGACGGTTGGACTGATGCCATCCATGTTACGGAGACGGCAGATTGTCCAAGTAATATAGGTGTAGGAGAACCACTGCACGACACGCTCGGGCGCACGAAAATCTGCACGGGGTTGCTGGTTTCCGCGAACGCGAAAACATACGCGCTTAGTAGAACGCTCGCAAATGCAAATATCGCAAAAATCCTTCCTTTCACAGTGCGTTTATTTTAGCACAAGAAAGATAGCGCAAATGGCTACTACTGTGCAGAAAGCGGCAAGCCGTGCGTTTCTAGAAAGTCGCGAATCGTAATATCACCCATGCCGAAACCGACTGTCGGTACAGATTCAACACCAAAAATCTCAAGTAAATTGTCGTATCTCCCGCCCCCGAATAGTGAGCGGCGATTTTCCGGCGCCGTATCAAACACCTCAAACACCATACCTGTATAATAATCAAAGCCGCGCACAATGTTTGCGTCAAACTCCGTATTTTGTATTCCTTTTTCAGAAAGCCGCTTTCGTATTTCGGCAACATCTGCGCTTTCTTGTATCTCAAGGTCTCCTCCTAATTTATTTAATTCCGCAAGCCGTTCTTCTTCCGGCATTTTCCCTTTCCTGTCTATAAGACGCGCAATGAGCTTGTGATTTTCTATCTGCACCTTGCGATGAACCAACGCGCTTGTCAGTGCATTTCTGCTTCCAATTTTTATTACGAAATCCTTGTCGCTCGCACCAAACGCTTTCATAATCGCGTGCGCAAGCGAGATAATTTCTACATCAGCTTCAACACCAGCAATACCAAGTACATCACAATTTAACTGCCAATGCTCGCGCCGCCGCCCGCGCTGCGGCCGTTCGTAACGAAACACATTGGGAATAGAGTACCACCGTAGCGGAAACTTTAAGGACTTCCGGCGCGCCGCAACCATCCGCGCGAGCGAGGGCGTCATCTCTGGGCGGAGCGTTACTTCCCTATCGCCTCGGTCGGTGAAGGAGTAGGTCTGCTCGTTCACAATCTCGTCGCTCCCTTTGCTTTTATACAAGTCGGAATATTCTAAAATAGAGGCGTTGTATTCCTGATAGCCGAACTTCTTTGATTCCGCGACCTTCCGCCACACGGAGAAGATATAGTTTTGCACCGCCATATCTTCGGGGTAGAAATCGCGCACGCCTTTGTAGGGTTCAGTTGAGAGTTTTTGTTTCATCGCTCTATTATATAACATGTATTGCTTTTTGAGCCACCTCATAGTAGCGTTCTTACAGATTGCTATTTTCACACCCCTCATATATAAAGGAACAAAATGAAGAAACCACTCGTCAGTATTCTCTTGAAAAAAATCGCGCCAAGAATAGGCGCGTGGGTCAATCTTGAGCCGGAGTATGGCTGGGCAGGGCAGATTGTGTTCAAAAACGACCGCAAACGATATTTTCGCGCTTCAACGGTGGATTTAAATCCAGTCGGCTCATCAGACATTGCAAAAGATAAGGACTTTGCCGCCTATTTTATGAAGAAAATGGGATATCCGGTTGTAACAGGCGAAACATTTTTCTCAGTAGAGTGGGCAGAAACAGTTGGGTCAAAAAGAAATATGGATGCCGCGTACCGTTACGCGCAACGGCTCGGATTTCCCGTCATAGTCAAGCCCAATAGCAAAAGCCAGGGAGTGGGAGTCGCCAAAGTGTACACAAAACGGGACTTTTACCGCGCGTTCCGCGCGGCGTTAAAGAAAGACCGCGTCGCGCTGGTGCAAGAAGCGCTCTCTGGAAAAGATTATCGGGTCGTCGTGCTGGACGATAAAATCATATCTGCGTATGAGCGAATCCCGCTTAGTGTAATTGGGAACGGGCGTTCAACCATCGCGAAACTTTTGGAACGCAAACAAAAGTTCTTTAAGAAAAGCGGGCGGGACACCCTGATTAAAACAAACGACTTCCGTATTGCGATGAAACTCGCGCGGAACGGATTGACGATGGGTTCAATACCTCAAAAAGGCGTGTGTGTATTTCTTTTAGATAACGCAAATCTTTCCACTGGCGGCGATTCAAGAGATGTAACCGACTTCATTCATCCGTCATTCGCAGAATTGGCGATTCGGCTTACTAAAGATATGGGTCTTCGTTTTTGCGGCGTTGACCTTACGGAACGGTCTGCCGAATAAGTCCTTGCTCCCGACATAATCAGTAAGCGCATCAAAGCCGCTGTGCGCGAGCGCGATGCCGGTCGTGCCGCGCCGTAGCGGCGCGGTCTTGCTGTCGGTAATTAAGACGCCGAGAGCGCGCCGCTTCCAGCGGCGCGCGAGATACGCGCGGAGTTCGTTCGCGGTTCGTTGCGGGTCTTGTGGCCACAAAAGATAGTGGCCGTCTGCGTTTGATTCGTCAATTCCCGCGCTCGGAATGAGGATGTTCCGCGTCAGCGTGAGTGTAATTCCCCATTTGCTTTTTTCAGAAGGAATATAAAAATCGGCCTCATTCCGAATCAGTGCGTCTTTTTCCGCGCTAGCAAGAAGTACGGCGCTTCCCTCGCACAAAGAAACGATCTTGGAGGTAATAACGAGGATACTCTTTTCAGGCATGCGCGGCACAGCGCGATCAATCAATTCAATCAGTGTGTATTTCTTTACTTTCACGAGCGAGGTCTTTATGGATGTTATCAGCATAAAAACAATCTTACAGGACAAGTGTCTTTTGTCCATCAAACATCCTCACAAAAAAAGCAAGATGTGGTATGATTGGGCGGAAAAATGAATACAGAACACACAAAAACGCACTGGGCGGACGCGCTCGCGGACAAAGTGCTCGCAGAGTTTCCGAAAAGCGACACATACACTTGCGCGGCGGGCATCAGCCCGTCGGGCGTCGTACACTTCGGCAATTTTCGCGATGTTATTACTTCGTTCGCGGTCGCGGAAAAATTGAGAGAGCGGAAAAAAAATACTCGGCTTCTTTTTTCATGGGACGACTTTGACCGCTTTCGGAAAGTGCCGCAAGGAGTGGACTCGTCGTTTGAGAAGTACATCGGTATGCCTCTCTCTGTTGTGCCGTGCCCGCTAGGAAAATACACCTCGTACGCAGAGCGATTTCAGAAAGAGTTTGAGGAGTCAATGAAAGAACTCGGCATCGCTCTTGAATACCGATACCAGACGAAAGAGTACAAGTCGGGGCGATACGACGCGCAGATTGCGCACGCGCTCAAACATAGAAAAATAATCGCAGAGATTTTGCTCTCATTTATGACCGACAAGGGCAAAAGCGAAAAAGGCATTGAGCGCGACGATTACATTGCCCGGTACTATCCCATTTCCATATACTCACGGTTTAGCGGTACAGACAACACTGAAGTGCTTGAGTACGACGGCGGCGCGAACATAACATACAAATGCCGCGACAGCGGGAAAACTGAGACGATTGATTTTACGAAAGAGCATATCGTTAAATTGGCGTGGAAAATTGACTGGCCGATGCGCTGGGACGCGGAGGGTGTCGTGTTTGAGCCGGGCGGGCACGACCACGCGTCGCCTGGCGGAAGCTTTGACGTGGCGCGCGTGGTGGCGGACAAAGTGTTCAACATCACGCCGCCTGTTTTCCAAGAATATCTGTTCGTCGGGCTACAAGGGCTAGGCACGAAAATGTCCGGTTCAAGAGGCAATGCCGTCTCGCCGCGCGCGCTCCTTGAAATCTACACCCCCGAACTCCTAAAATGGATTTACCTAAAAAAACCGCCGCTCCAGCCGTTCTCTGTGGCGTTCAATACAGAAATATACAAGCAATACGGCGAGTTTGATACGAGCGTAGCCGCGCTCCAAGCGAACACACTGGAAGAAACGGAGAAAATATCGCTCATAATGAGCGGTGTGACTACAAAGAAGACACTCCTCTCACCGATTCCCTTCCGCCAAGCCATCTCCTTTGGGCAAGTGGTGCAGTGGGACCGCGCAAAACTTAATGCCGTTCTTGAAGGGCTGGATTTTCAATACACTCCATCGTCCATTGACGCGCGGCTGACGAAAGCGCGCGCGTGGCTGGAAACATACAACAAAGAAGAAGTGCTCACGGTGCGCGAAAGCGCCAACGAGGAATATGCGAAACGGCTCGGCAAAAAACAAATTGCGCACATCCGCGCGCTGCGCGCGGAACTCGCGGAGAACAAAAATATCTCGCTGAAGGAAATTGAGAAAATAATGTACGATATTCCGAAAGAGCCGGGCAATACTGACAAAGAAAATGTGCCTCGCCAAAAAATGTTCTTTAAGGATGTCTACAACTTGCTCATAAGCCGCGACGCGGGGCCGCGCCTCTCCACCTTCCTATGGGCACTCCCCCGCCCCCGCGTCCTCGCATTGCTGGGGGTATGAAATTCAATTTTTATGGTATAATGTCGTTATGAACAATTTTGATGTTGAAAGCGCAAGAGAGAAAGTTGCTATCGTTGCGAAAAAGCACAACATAAAACTGGTTGCGCTTTTTGGCTCGCAAGCAACAGGTGCAGCGCACATAAAAAGTGATGTTGACATTGCAGTTATGGGCCAACTCCCTATTGATGTTGATGACAAATTAAAACTGATGACCGATTTTTCGGAAACATTCAAGCGCGAAGATATAGAAGTGGTTGATTTGAAGACCGCGTCCCCAACGCTCATGTATGTCGTAGTGCGCGACGGCAAGCTTTTGTACGAAACGAGTAGTAACGATTTTCTGAAATGGAAATTGTATGCGATACGAGTGTGGATGGAAACGGCGTGGTTGCGCGCCCTGCGCGACATGCGGCTGATTCAATGGGCAGAAAAAACACAACAAAAACAGTATGCTAACCGCTGATATAAAAAGAAAAATTGATAAATGCCAGGAATACTTAGAAAAACTTTCGGTCTATACCGTTCTGGCTCGAGACGAGATTCTGGGAAGTGAAGAAAAACGATTGGCTATGGAACGGCTGTTCCTGCTTACGGTTGACGAAGCGGTTGATATCAACGCCGCGCTTGCATACCAACTTGGAGGAAGGATTCCGGAAACGCAAAAGTCAACTTTTGCCGAGTTGGTACCGCTCCATATCCTTGAAACGGATTTTGCAGAAAAGATCGCCGGTTCAGTGAAAATACGCAATCAAATGACTCACGATTATGAAAAAATACAGCACGCGGAATTGATTGATTTAATGAATAAGTTTGCCGAAATGTACAAAACCTATATTCGCATCCTTGTTAAGAAGTTTGTTTCCCAATAACCACAAATCACAATTTAATCTTGTGTAAAAACCAGAGAGCTCGCTCAAGAAGCCGCTCGCCGACTGTGCCCCAGTCAAAGTATTTCTTACAATCCTTCGGGTTAATCAACTTTACTTCCGTCACATCTCCATCAGGGTCTTTTTCAAACGGACCGAGCGGCTCTACGATGCACGCTGAGCGCGTTTGCGTTACCACTCTTGTCGGCTCAAACACATCTTGGAATCCGATAAGCCGTTGGCTTACGACGCGCATATTCGTTTCCTCTTTCACTTCGCGCGCGACTGCTTCTTCAATGCTTTCTCCCTCTTCCACGCCGCCGCCAGGCGGTGTCCAATACCCTTTCGCTTCGGAAAAAACCACGACCATTTCCCTTTTGTAAAAACAAAATGCGTGTACCCCTGAAACATTTCTGTCCCCAAGTTCCGCGAGCGAATCAATGTCGCGGTACACTACTCTGCATACCTCCCCCGCGCGATTCGTCAGCGTTGATTTGATTTGCATAACTTGTTACAGCATATTCTGATGTTCTTGAGAACATCAGAATGCTTTTTATTTCTTTCTCTTCTTTTCCAACCAATCGGGAACAGGAATAAAAGTGATAGTCGGCCATCTATCTATTTCTTCTTCCGTCACATCATAATATCTTTGATATGCCGTTTCTACGCTTCCATGGAGTGCATACACCCAATCAAATCCCAATTTTTCTGAAATATCTTTGAGTGTCTGCTCATTAGGTGCTTCTATTTCAACAAACGGGGGAATCCACGGCCATGTGTCTATGGTAATTTCCGAATCGTTTAATGTCCACTTTTCTCTTTTTGTCTCTTGGTATGATTTTTGCTTAAAGCCGATTGCCTCCAAAAACAAACTCGCCGTATTGAAATTATCTACGACGACGGTTATCTCTTTTGTTCCATGAAGAGTCCGGTCATTTAATTGTTTATAGCTTAAGGTTATTTTATCACCCTCATCCCGTACACGAATCCATCCGCCAACTCTTCTTAACTTGCGGTCTTTGTCGTCAAATGTTTTTCTCTTCATCAATCGTTCCGAATATTCAAGAATGGCGTTTACATTTCGCAACTTCCCCCTCAATTCAGAAGAGTTGATATCCAAAAACTTCGCCTCAATTTCAGTTTCCATTTGCACACAAGCGTATCACAAAATCAGATGTTTCTCAAAAATCTAACCAAAAAATAGTTGACAGATTACTGAGGAGTGCTAGTATAAAAGACGGCTGAATTAGTAAACAAACATCTCTGCTCTATGAAAAATACAGTGAAAAAAAGACAAATCAAGAATAAAGTCGTGTTCCTGAAAGGCAAACAGGTCAGTTTGAGACCGGTGGAAAAAGAAGATGTGCCGAATTTGGAGCGTTGGATAAACGACGAGGAAGTTAGGCGTAATCTGCTTGTATTTCTTCCGATGAATAAGGCCGACGAGGAAGCGTGGGTGGCTAGTTTATCAAAAAACAAGGGAACGGATATTCTCCTAATAATCGTCGCCCAAAACAAATCAATTGGCTCTATCGGTATCCATAAAATCAGCTTAAACAACCGAACTGCCGAGATTGGAATCAATATTGGCGAGAGACGCTACTGGAACAAAGGGTACGGAACTGAAACTATAATGCTTATACTCCGTTATGCTTTTAACACACTCAATCTACGCAAAGTATGTCTTGAGGTGTTTGCATTCAACAAACGCGCCATCGCCTGTTACAAAAAATGCGGCTTTGAAGAAGAAGGGCTTCTCAAAAAACAATTTTTCAGAGACGGCGAGTATCACGACGCAATCTTGATGGCTGTATTCGCAACAAATTGGGAACAGCGATAAGCGTGTTCAGTAACACCGCAAGCAGTTTCAACAACCAAAAAGAGACCGACTGAACTCGGTCTCTTTTTTAATTTACTTTTTTATTTTAACGGCAACCCAAGCACTTTTTCATAAATCTTCTGGCTTGGAACAATTTTAGGATTGTTTTCTTTTTTGAGCCGCAGAATCTCCGCGCGCTGTTCTTGTGTTATAACCGCTTTTGCAATGTTAAATTGCTCTTGTTCAATTCTTTCTTGTTCTGATTTACTCATAAGCCAAACATCAATCTTCCATTTTTCGCCCGCAAACATTATTTTGAGGCCGATATAGTAGCCGTCGGGAAATTCCGGGTGGATATTGGTGCCGTTCCAATCGCCAATATAGTAACTGTTAAATCGTTCGCGCCTGAAGAAATCAGTGAGTACCTCTAGTGTTTCTTCTTTGCTAAAGGGTTTCTCTCGCAACACATGAATGTCAATGTCGCAGTTCATCATTAGGTTCGCCGCGTACGAACCGACAAAGATCGGCTCTCCATATTTTTTCAGAATATCCAAAATCCCGCTTTCGGCAATAAGCGCATCTGCATTCTTTTTGTACTGCTCGCTTTGGGTTTGAAGAAGAATATCCATTTGCACATCAGCGTATCACGAAAGCGCGCGGTTCTCAAAAATCTGTTCTTTTCCCGCTCTAAAATTGTAAGTTCTAATTGCTTTTTTCCCGGTCTTTGATTCAATTTCTTTGCGGGCGTTACCAGCAACAGTTCCGCCTTCGCGCGCGACTTTTTTATTTTGTTCAAAATTTATGGGTTCGCGTTTTTGCGAAATCTCCGTGGTTGCAGTCTCCGCTAACATGTTCAAAACCAATTCAAGATTTGTCATATTGTCCCGCAGATTTTCTTTTTTTATGCCTTTGAGATTTTTGTACTGCTTAGTTGAGAGTCCTGCCCACGCCTTGGATATTTCATCCGTGAGAATCGCAAATTCAATACCATCTTTTGCTCCGCGTTTTTCCCATTCATCCGTCAATGCCTTTCGAATCTCTATGCTTTTTAACCTCTGATTTACCCATTCCGAACTGTATCCTTTCTGTAAATAGGTCCGTAGTGCCCGATTGATGGCGAGTTCCGGGTCGGCTGTTTCTTCCAGTCGTTCGTAACCAACACGCGCCAGCCAAAGTTTAAATGGCTCTGCGTTATGCGAAGGAATGGACTGAATAAGACGAAGCATTACTTCGGTATCCGCAACATCTATAAGGCGCATTCTGCCATCAGCCGCGATCATTTTCAAAGCGTGACATTTTGTCACGGTTTCATTTCCTCCTTCTTTGAGTAGTCGTTCTTTCAATTTTCTCCAATATGCCTGCGGGTCAACACTATTGGTTAGTACCTCAATTACATCGGAAACGGCGAAGTACCACAACTCTTTATTTTCGTCCCAATGGCGACGGATTTTGTGTCCTTCAAAAATTGTTATTTTATGTATTTTCTTCATAACTTTATGCTATCATTCTAGCACCACCATGATTAGTCAAGAAGCACTGCAAGGAATTAAGATATGAAAAAAATTGCCGATATGCCGGAATTGGAAACGCATAATCTTTTAGAAAAGTTTGTTCGGGTATTTACTGTCCCCCTGCTCAATGCGCTCCCCGCGCGGCTTATTCAACTATTTATGCGAAAATCCAGCCACGACGCGGCAACAGTCGTGGCAAAAGGCGGCTCCACTCACGCGCTTGAAGTAATGTACACGCGCTATCACCGCGAACTTTTTTCTCGCGGATTTCTTCAGGGTATAGCCGACTTGTTTTGGCATCACTTTGTTTCTCAGCCGAAAGCGCTACGAAACCGATTGCACATTGTTCAATCGCTCTTGGAGCAAGAAATACGCTCGCGCACAGAACCAATTTTCATTTTAAGCATTGCCGGTGGTTCGGCGCGCTCGCTTGTGAGCACGCTGACAAAACTACGCTCAGAGCATTTTCCGCACTCCGTGCGCGTCGTTGTTTTAGACAAAGACGAGACCGCTCTAGAGGTCGGCGGGCGCGTTGCTGCTTCCGCAGGAGTTAGAGATTGTTTTGAGTGGGTGTGCGGCAATGCGAACGACGCGGCATCGCTCGTCCAGCACACGCAGTTTGATATTGTAGAAATTGTCGGGCTTCTTGATTATTTTGATGCTAAACGGACGATGCGTTTGCTATCGGCTCTCCGATCTCTTATGAAAACAGGAGGCGTACTGCTCGCCGCGAATGTCGTGCCGAATGAAGAACAGATTTTCGTGCATAAAACCGGCTGGCCGCCTATGCAGTACCGCACGGCTAATGATTTTGCACACCTGATTGAAAAAGCGGCGTTTGCAGTGCGTGATACAATAACAGAACCGCTTTGCGTACATACAATCGTACGCGCCAGCGTTTCATAATGGAACTTTTTGCAATTTCGGGTTTAGTAAATGCACTCGTCGCCGTTGGATTCGGCATTTTGGTATTTTCTAAAAATTGGCGCGAGCGGCAAAATCAAATCTTTCTAATGATGACCGCCACGCTAGCGGTGTGGGGCTTTTCGTATTGGCGATGGCTGTCATCGGGCGACACTGAAACCGCGCTCTTTTGGGTGCGCATCCTCGCAGTTGGCTCGGTATTCATTCCTGTATTCTTTCTTGACTGGGTAACCGTACTCCTCCAACGCGGCAAAAAATTGCGCGACTTTGTCGCGCTTGCGTACCTCGGAAGCGTAGCGGTAAGCATGTTTGCGCTCACCGATTATTTTATCGCAGGCATCGGACCGAAACTCTGGTTTCCGTTTTGGCCAGACGCAGGCGCGCTCTATTCTATATATATAGTAGTGCTGTATGTTGGGGTAGTGCTGTGGAGCATACACGCGCTTTATCACGGATGGGGGCGGGCTTACTAACTTCTTCCTTTGGTTTGATGTGTTAATACCGCCATATGGGAACTTTCTTGTCGCGGCATTCCCCTTTCTGCTCGGCTATTCCGTTCTCAAGTATAAACTTTTCAATATGAAGACCATCACAGCCGAATTGATTGCATTTGCGTTATGGGTGTTTACTTTAATCATAACTTTTCTTGCAGAAAGCACGATGCTGAAGTTAGTGTACGGATTCTTTATGGTGCTCATGGGTATCGGCGGCGCCATTTTGATAAAAGCAGTATACAAAACCGAGAAACTCTCGGAGGAAAAATCGGAGTTTATGTCGTTTGCGTCACATCAAGTGAAAGGACCACTCACCAATTTTAAGAGTGCGACTTCTATGATACTGCAAGGCGACTTCGGTCCAATCTCACCAGAAATGCGTGCAACTATTCAAGGGTTATACCGCTCAACAAGTCAGGCAATACCAATGGTACAGGCGTTTCTTGACTCGTCGAAACTTGAACAGGAAGGCGGTATGAAGTACCAAATGGAACGATGCGATATAAAACAACTCATTGAGGAAGTAACGCGCGAAGAAAAGTTCAGTGCGGAAGAAAAAGACATCGTACTATCATTTATCGCCACAGATATTGGGTCGTTCGTCATAAGAGGTGATATTATCAAACTTAAACAGGTCTTTTTCAACCTCATTGATAATGCAATCAAATATACACAAGCAGGTGGTGTGTCAGTGATATTAGAAAAACGGAATGGAAATATTCTCTTTTCTGTACATGACACCGGTGTTGGTATTGCAGAAGACGCTATGCCGCGGCTTTTTAAAAAGTTCAGTCGTGCCGCAGACAGTCAAAAAATAAATGTGTCGTCTAACGGTTTGGGGCTTTATCTAGCCTCCGAGTTTGTAAAGGCGCACAGCGGCAAAATCTGGGCGGAATCCGAAGGCGCAGGCAAAGGCGCAGCGTTTTTTGTAGAGTTGCCGGTGAAATAGTTCCTTATTATTCCTCCAATCGTTCGTACGGAGTAGAACCCCAAATCAACTTATTTGCCTTGTGTTTATTTTCACCAAACACAAAAGTCGCACATTCGCCATTGGAGCCGAAATTGGATTTACTTTCCATTACAAATTTATTCTTTCCTTTCGGTTTAAGCAGAACACTATCTTTTACAGGTGAGTGCGTAGTTGAATTAAACGCAATGAGATTTGTGTCCAAACCAACAACGATTTCGTCTCCCCATCGCGAACGATATGCACCTTCATATTTTTCTTGATTTAATATCTTTTTACCATTGGTATATTTATCTTTTTCGTCAGCAAACTTGTATATTGTTTCAAAAATCCCTTGCTGTATTGGGCCAGCGGAACTGTCGTTGGTGTTGGAAAGTACAATCACGCCAATATCGTTCTCAACATCAAGGGCAATAGTCGTGATGAACCCGGAAAAACCGCCGCTGTGTCCGACAATTTTTCTATTCTCAATTTTATAGATACAGAAACCGAGTCCGTATGATTCATTTTCCTCGCCTGTTGCCCAATACTCCCTTGTTATTTCTTTTTTTGATTCTTTGTTAATCAACTGAACTGCGTTTTTATTCGTCATTGAAAGAGCCGAGAGATATTCTGCGAGGTCGGAAACATTAGAAAGGAAACCGGTTGCGGAAGCATACGCTTTTGTTGGTATGTGATGAAATGCCTCGCGCTCTTTATTCGGAATCGGCCGAGAATACCCTTTCGCGAGCCAACTCTCGTTTTCTTTTGTAAGGTCGGGGGCTGTTTTCTCCATTCCGAGTTTTTTGATGATGTGCTCGCTTACATATTCGTTGTAATTTACGCCACTTACTTTCTTGATAACCTCTCCGAGCAATGCAAAACCGAAGTTTGAGTATTTGAACCGCGTCAAATTCTCAAACACCACTGCCTTGGATACTGATTTTTGCAATTTTGCACTATCGGGAAACTTATCATTCTCCCAATGTGGCGTATTTCCATCCCTAAATACACCCGCGGTATGCGATAAAATCTGTCGTATTGTAATGTTGTCAGAATCCGAATCCTTTGAGCTAGATTTGAACCACGGCAAGTATTTGTGAATCTTATCGTCAAGGTGCAACTTGCCCTGTTCGGCAATCTGCATTATTGCAATCGCCGTAAAGGTTTTTGAGATTGACGCAATCCGATAACAAGTGTCCGGGGTTGCGGACTCGCGCGATTCAACATCAGCAAAACCGAACCCGCGCTTATAGACAATCTTTCCATTATGAACAAGCCCGACAGAGAGCGCGGGAATCCGGTCGTATTGAATCTTTGACGGCAACCAAGCGTCAATAACCTTTACAGCATACTTGATTACTTTTTTGTAATCTATTGTTGTTTTTTTCATAAAATTGCAGGTTCTTTTCTCAATTCCATTCTTATTGTTTGTGGAAGATGTTCATTTTCCGGATACTCTCTTACTCCCGCCTTCACAAAACCGCTGTTTTCATAGGCAGAAATAGCCCTTGCATTATCAGGCCTCACTTCAAGGTATATATTTTGGATTTTTAATTTCTTTGTTTTTTCAAGTAATAATTGAATTGCTTTTGTTCCATAACCCTTCCCACAATACTCTTTATCGCCAATAATTATCTGGGTCTCGTACCACTGATTGTCTCTTTTTGTTAAGGAAATATGACCGATAACATTTCCGTCCAGCAAGATTATAAAATGATAATCGTTACCGCTCTGTAGCATTGCTAAAAAATATCTTTTTACATCCTTATCGGATAACGGTTTTAAAATGCCGCTAGTTAATGCAAGCAACTCTTTATCGCGCCACCATTTTGAAAAATACTTTTCATCTCCATCTTTTGTTTTTCTTAAACTCAATTTTCCAGTAGCCATACTCTCCTCCGCGATTTTTATTAAATCCTCTTTTTGTTCCATAGTTTTAATAATTTTCTAGTTTTTCTAATACTTATATTAAACACTTCAATGAGGTTAAAATAAACTCTTTTGCCGCGAAATGTTTCTCCCAAATCAGTTTTACCGCTTCTAACTTTTCTTTGAGGTCGGGATAAAACAAGAGTTCTTCCGCGCCGATAGCGGCGCGGATTGTCGGGAGATTTAAGAAAAGTACATTAAAAATCTCGGATAACTCCCAAAGCGCACTATCACTCTTTATTTTTAATCTTCCGCAAAAATCATAAAAAGCAAAATGCGTAAGTTCGTGAGCAATTACTTCTTTTCGCAGATTATATGGCCTTTTGTAAAAAACCTGAAAGGTTTTATTTTCTAAAAAGCGTGGGTTGCAATCAAAAATTGACAGATAACAAATATAACCTTTCTTGGAAAAATCATTGCCAAAATACTTTTGCAATTCATTAAAAAGCGGTTTTTCAATATCGGTAAAACACTTTTCAGTTTCTTTTCTAATTGCTTCCAATTCATTTTGGTTTTTCCTATAAAGACTATCTATATACTCGCTGTGATTTTCTATTGTTATGAGCGGATGCCCTCTTTTGATTTTCTCGCCAAAATCAACACCGCCTACGACCGACTCGCGGAAATCTAAATAAACCTCTTTATCCAATTGTTTGTTGAGTAAAATTTTCACAAATAAAGACGCCATAAGTAAGAAATTACTTTAACTTAATTGGTTTTCTAAATTCATCTAAAAGATTTGGGGCTTTCATTATTTGAGTTCCATATTTATTGTCAAAATCTTTTTTACCTTTTATTTCTAACTCTATTTTCTTACATATAGAAATCATTTGATCAAGGAAGAAAGAGAAATCCTTTCCATCCGACCTGTTATTAACAAACATTTCAAGGAAATAATCGAAAGCTCGTATTATTTTATTATTAGATTCAAAACATACCTCCAAAACATTATAATTGCCTACTATTTCCCTTTTGAAGATACCGCTAAAATCATCTTGATAGACAAGTATAGGCGCAATTAATTCTTTTATAAAATATAATAATTCTCGGCTCAATTCTACATTTTTTTCCTTTAAGATATCAAAAAGGATAATATGAGATATTTCATGGACAGAAACAGATAATACTTTTGGGTATTCAGTAATACCTTTTAGAGATTTGTATATTGAAAAGAAAAAAGTATTGTCCTTGAATGGGGATAGTGGGAAAATTGTTGGCATCAAAAAATATCCTTCACTCTCAGATTTCCATTTATAATTCATTAGATCGGCCAATATCTTTAATATCTTTTCTCCGTGCTTTTCTATTTCATTTTTAACAAAAGAAATTGATTTCTGTATATTCGCTTTATTATTTTCTCTAACAACCCTTAAAAAACCCTCAATCGTGGATTTTTCATTCTCTTTTTGTAAATTAATCTTTGATTGTAATTCAGGGAAACAAGAAAATATAATATTTCTGTGTTGTGGATACTCCTTACTATTTAAGAATTTTAGGAAAAGATTAACTTCGACTCCCTCATTACTCTCTAAGACAACTATTCTCATTGGGTCAATATATCACATTTTTAGATTAATAAAAAACCGACCAACATCTCTGCTAGCCGGCGAGTGCGTATTTACTACGCTCTTTAGGAGTTGGAATCAATCATCCCAATCACACCAACAATCACAGTTGCAGTCGACACATTCGCAACTCGCGCTGTATTCCGCTTCCTGGTCTGCAGTTGTCATTGAGACAAATCCCAAACACAGTTTTTCTTCTTCCATAATTATTCCTTTTGTTGTTTTTTGTTTAGTAACGCAACTAATTACTCAGCCATACATACCACTTTCTGTTTATATAAACCGGTGAAGAAGCGTCGCACAAAATCCAACTCAAGATTATATTTACTAGCGATATAACCAGGGGTGAATGTTGTACCAACCAATTCCTTCAATAATCCCGCAGAATCTGGGGTTATAATTGACTTGAAACTACCTTCAACAATTAGAGCTGTGCCAAATTTCTCTAGCCTTAAACCAAGATTCGCATTAACGACCAATCTTGTTTCAGCATTAAGAAGTACGACTGGTTCTAATTTTTGAGGAATACAAGTGAAGTTTTTCCCTGTGGCGTACGGATCCATTCCGTTAATTTTTCCGTAGAATTTGCAATCCATACGACAACCACCGCTGCACTGAATTACATACTTACATTCTTTACACTCCTGCGGTAATAATGAACCATCTCTCCACTCATTAAGCCTCGGCCAAATCTGCAACATGGATTCTTCAATCGCGTTACCGTAAGTGTTATCGGAGTGTCCGCATGGACGCACTTGACCGTCAGCACCTATTGTGCAACCAGTCTTTCCGGCGCTGCAATTTCTTTTTGAGAGAAATTGACCGTAACGACTCATGTCTTTGAGAAGACATATTGGGTAGGTGGTTAAGGAATCAACCTTGAGCCCAAACTCTTCTCTCAATCTAATCAGGTCGTCAAAGATTTTGGTAATTTTCTCTGGTGGGAGTTTGATTTTCTCAAAACATGACGATCCTTGTGCTGGATGGACTTTTGTAGCTCTGAACCCCGTTACACCCAAACTATGAACAAATTTCCCTGTTTCATAAATTTGGTCTACATTCATCCGCATCACCACCATATTTGCACTTACAGGCACTCCGCATTTCATGACCAATCTAATTCCTTCAATAAGCCTATTAAAAGAACCGGTTGATGCTGTGATGTTGTCATGCAAACCTTTGTCAAAAGACAAAATAGAAGTCAGCACGCCAACATTAAGTCGTTTTAACTCTTTTGCAATTTCTGGGGTTACGAGCGTTAAATTAGAATTTAACGAACACCCCAAACCAACACTTCTTGCAAATTCGAACGCGGAAATCATGAGGTCGGGATACAACATCGGTTCTCCGCCTGTAATCAATAGGTTAGGAACCTCGCTACTCTTAAGGTTCTCAATGATTTTCTTTACTTCCTCTTTATTGAGGGTCTTATCTTTTTCAGAGTTCTTTCTCCAATGATTGTAGCAGTGAACACACTTGTGATTGCACCCAGTCGTTAATTCAAGCTGAACAGCAACGGGCGATTTCAATTCCTTGTACATAACATACCACCTTCCTTTCCTTGATTTAATTTGGGATTATTTGTAAAAGACCAGTATCTCCACTCTCACTCTATACCCGCCTTGTTTTTTGTCAAACCAAAAGAAAACCCCCGACACCTGTGCGTGGGGGGTTTAAGGTTGTTCGTCCATTTTCGCCCTTATGTGGTTTGGTTTTTTTACTGCCCTTCTGTTTGAACTAGCCGCACTCGGTAGAAACTCGTGAGAGCTTCTGTGGAGTGCGTGAACTTGTTTGAGCCCGTCTGAAGTTGAAGTGGAACTTGATACGCAGGGATTGCGTTCCATATTCCACCAATACTCTCAGAGAACTCAATGTTTGCAACCGAAGTTGCTTCTACGGAGACCGTAATCTCCGTTGTGTTGCCGATTCGCGCAATTTTGGAAATGCGCGGTGTATTTACCACAAGCACAGGTGCTTGCGGTATGTCAGGTGCTTTGAGGGATTCTAGAAGTTTCGGAGTATTTGCGGATGCGGAGAAAAAGATTCCGTCTAGGATGTTGAACATCGCAAGGCGTTCATTTTCCCAGAGGATAACTTCCCCTTCCGTAATCCACGCCTCGCGATATTGAGGATTGACATACTCTTTGGCGAGTATGACCAGCCCTTGTCCAAGTTCCCTATCCACCGTTTGGATGAAACAAGTGGAACCCGGACTGCTTCCATCGCTGGAGAAACGCTCTTCACGGCCGTTGCCGCGAACCCGAAGTTCAACTCTTGTGACCCCAGTCAATGGGAGTGTAACCTCTCCGTACTTCAACTTCACATCCAGCACTTCGGGGGGGATAACACCGTCTTGCAAGTAAAACTTAAGAGATAAGTACGGACCTGTGTCAGTGGTTACCCTCAGAGAATATCTGGCGTTCTCAAACCCAATGCTAGGAGTGAATTCTGAAACCAAAGCACGCGTTCGGGTTCTGATAACTTCTTCCAACAATCCCATTGAAGGTAGATAGTCAAACTCGTCATTAAGCGCAATTCCACTTTCGCCGTTGCCGAATCCGATATTCACATGCGTTGGTCGGCTGTTCACATTGCTCCCGATAGGAAGCATGTACTGTTGCGCCGTTGCGGACGCAACAGAGAGGAATGCGGTGAGAACCGCAATTTTAATTTTCACTGTTTCCTTTCTATCGCCATCCCGCAATTCGCACAATGCGAACCGCTAGCAGATGACAAAAAGCATATTCTGTCAATATCCTACCATACATCAAAAGAAAAAGCAAGGGCTTCTCGCCTACTTCCCATAACCCCTTAAAAACAAGGCGCGTATCGGAATTATTAATAAGTTATCCACAGTTTTGAGGTTTTATCTACTGTCAAGATCTTTATCTGTGGAAGAGTTTTCGGACAAGATAAAAAATAAATAAGGGCTTCACCGAACAGAAAAGCCCTTAAAAGATGTTATTTCACCATCCAGTAATGATACTCTCCGGATTGTGAACTGCCCAAATAAGAGGACACCCGCCAGCACATCTCGTGTACATAGGGCAATCAATACATTTTTTTGACGGGTAAGAATTGATCGAATTGTAGTGGTTGTTAATTTCTGTGTTATTTAAAAACTTCGCAAATGTTTCTGCATCTGCAAAATCTTTTTTGTAAGTGCCGATGGGATACTTGAACAGTCCATTGCACATCATAACATCTCCGTTAACATCAAAAATTATTCCTGCTCTTTGCTGAAGCTGGCAAACTGTAGTAATTTGATGCTCGGCTATTAAGTGTTCAACAAATTTGCGAGGCCAAATGCACAGAGGAAGTTTCATAAAAAAACTTAATCTGCCGTGAGTTATTTCTCGTAATCTTCCGTAATCACGCGTGATGTTTTCCACAATTTGTTTTGGGCTAATAACAAACTCACTCTCTACCCATGTGCCGCCAAAGGTTGGCGTACAAGGACTTATTGTTAAAGACCTTGCGCCACAGTCCATTGCGAATTTTGCTAAGTCCACGAGATTATCAACGCAAATGGAATTATAGACAACACTCACTCCGCCCTTGAAGAATGCGAGCCCTCTTTTTATTCCCAAAACCGAGCGATTAAAATTATTTGTGCCAGCGACCAATTTCAGATTTTCTTTACTAAAACCTTTGATTGATATGCCACCAAAATCATTCGGATTTTGTGTATAGTCGCACCAAAAAGAATCATCGCTGAAACGAACCGCATTGGTTGCGATTGTCGTCTTTATCTTTTGTGTTCTGCAAAAACGATTTGTTTCAATCAAGTGCGGCCAAAGTGTCGGTTCGCCACCTATGATTATAACTTCTTTTGTACCAAGTGTTTGCAATAAACTCAAGATTTCTTGAGAATATTTTAGAGTCGCAACAGAATCTTTGGCGTATTGCGTCTCTTTTGCATAACACCAACGGCATCTGAAGTTACAAGCCCTATTGACAGTAAGCCATGCAATTTTCGGTATAACAATTCCGGATTTATTCATAATTCCTCTTCATTTTTAAGGTTCAAAAGCCGCTACCACATTATCTTATTGACCTATCTTTGTCAATATTAACTGTACATTAGGAAATTCTCGTCTGAAAATACCGTCAAGTTTTTGTGTATCTTCCGGTATATTCTGAAACCGCACATAATCAGGTACACATTCATTAAGTAGAAGGTCAATTACTCGTTCCTTTTTCCAATGCGAGATTTTATATTCTTTTATTAGATTCTCAATGGTCAAATGTAATATCTCGTGGACAATCGTGCGCATAAGCCCTTTTTCGTATTTCATTTTTATATTTATGACGATGGTGTTTGGGACATGGTAACTACCCGCAACTCCGTATTTAGTAAGAACGATTATGTATTCCTCTTGCGGAGTAAAGCCGATCTTTTTTACAAACTCATAAAGTTTTGGTAGTATATCGCTCTGATTGTTTTCTATGTATGTTTTCGTCTTTTCGTAGTCATCAACAGAAAATTCTTTTTCTACGGCGTCCGTAACCCCTTCTTTTCCTTTGCTTAGAAAAAAATCTTTATTTATTTCAAGTGGTAATATTGGTCTGTAGCCATTTTCATTAAACCAATCTATTTTATCCATTGTGTAAATAACCCTTTCTATCTCTTTTTCTTTTGAGAAAGATATTTTAAGTTTTATCATTGGTTTTACATTACACCAAATAAAAAATCCCGCAACTTATTTTGTTCAGTTGCGGGACATATGACGAAAAACGGCTACCTACCCCGAACAGTCGGTTGGACATTCGCAATTGCAGTCGGACTTGCAATCCGAACCACAGTCACTGCAGTCTCCAAATGTCGAACAGTTGTCTCCAGAAGAATGATGGGATTTCAGCCCCACCGGTCTTTCCGAAGGAGTAATTCCGGTAACATTTATTCGTTTCAAGAATTCTCCCATAAGATTCCTTTCTTAAAGGATATGTGGATTTGTCTAGATTAACCAAACCCATGGTCGGTTTAAGAGATGTTCTCTTGACAATTCCGTTTCATATCCTAATTCCAGAGTTCTATTAAGTCAACTGTGTGTATTGCGGTGCGGCTAACTTTATCTGCACTCCAACTGATACTTGAAGTTGAGTTTGTTCAGCAAGTTATTTAAGGAAAATGGGTTTCCGGTAACAGTGTAACTTTGTTTTGCCGCGTCTCCGGTAACATCGCTTGCAACCCAACTGCAAGATGTCGGCGCGCCACTTACAGTCCAGCGTAAGTTTGACGCCTGCGCATAATCAATCACGCAGTAGTCGTTCTTAAAGGTGCCGCCTTGATTTTCGCATTCAAGTTGCACAGTGATAGGAGTTACAACAGAAAAAGAAAATGTGGATGCAAGACAGTTATTGTCTTCGTTGGATTCATCCCGGACGGTACCGGGTTTTACTGGGGGTATATCGGCACATACTTGGAGAGAATGACCACCCAAACTCACTGTTGGAATTGCTTCTGATGTAACAAACGGAGATAAACCGTTTAAGCCAGAACCGAGACCAAACAAAGAATCATCACTAGTGTATGGGAAATTTGTATTGCTATCTAATTGAAATTGATTATTAAACTCCAATGATGTTGGAACTGCCCCGCCTTGATTCCTAATTTTGGCGCGGAATTTTATGGAAGTGTTAGAAGGGACTTTGGTCGTGTCGATAATTACCGCGCCCGTGCTGCTGTTTATAATTTCAACACCAGTCACAGAATCCACCACCAAGTCGGGGCACTGAAGTGATGCGGCGGTAAGCGAGCTTGCGGCGCTGTTCGGACTTCCCACCGAGATATTGTAGGCCTGCAGCTTGTAGTAGTACGCACCCGGAGCTATGGAGGTTGTTGCGCCGTCAATATAGGCGTTCGTGGGGGGTGTTGCCGTGTCGGAAAAAGGAAACGGTGAGGCGGATGTGAAATCCTTTACAAGATTGGAGGAAGAAGGGGTAAAGTCCGGGTCGGTACTCCGATAAAGCTTATACCCCGTAGCGTTGGCGATTGCCGCCCTTCCCCATACTTGAATCTTCCCCACCCCCACATCACACCCCGGCGTGTTGGCGAGTACAATCGGAGCGGTAAGCGTGTTCGTGTAGTTTGCCGTTACGGTTTTTGTGACACCGCCACTCAGACCATACACAAACGAAACGGCGCACTGACGCGAATTACCTGCCACCGCTGTACAATCCCCCGTCCATCCGGTAAAGATACCAGTAGGAGAAGTGCGTTCCTGCGGAGCTTCAAGGATTACTTCGTAGTTACGTTCGGTGGTACGCACATAGTTGGTGTTTCCTCCAAAATTCCCTCCTTCAAGCGGCAAAACAATGACTGTGGGCGAAACCGGAACCCCATTTTTATCCAACGCAACTGCGTTTCCTATCTGTGTGGTGGAAACATTCGGCTCAAAGCTGGAACCAAGTTTACTGTTGACGTTGAGTGTGTGGCGACGGATTATTGCAGCCGGGGTCGGAAGCGGATTGGTCGTAATGCCTTCCAATTTAGGCCCAAGTCCGCCTGGACAATCCGCCGGCTGGGAAAAGGCGGGGGTTTCCGAGTCGCCACAACTTGCTTCATAATAATCACCGGCAACATTTCTGCTGTAACATGAATTCACGTATGGGTTCACTTCAAGATACCCTGAAATCGGCGGGGAGATA
>Ga0209211_10004501_pt1 | contig 21596 bp, 23 predicted proteins | sample RifGroA2_FD_183992 | JGI IMG/M metagenome (GOLD analysis project Ga0209211, IMG submission 183992) | Groundwater microbial communities from Rifle, Colorado, USA - Groundwater A2 (SPAdes) (version 2) | ecosystem: Environmental > Aquatic > Deep subsurface > Groundwater | place: Rifle, Colorado...
AAAGAAGTAAAAGTTAATGATAGATATAAATATAGAATTAGAGGGAATGGAGTAAACGATGTTTATATGGTTGATTACGGAGGAATGTCACATTACAACGGAAGTACATGGAGTGAGATTTATCCATGGGGATTAAGTTATCTAAGAAGCGGAGCGGTTAAAGGGCAAATTGCAGCCGCTTGCGGTGAGCAAGGGTCTAAAGCAGTTATCATAATATTAAATCACTAACAAAATAAAGGAGGTTTTTCCGGAGAAAGTACACTGTTTAACTACAAAAGAAGTTTTCATCCTAACTAATTCAATCAACCAGCAAAATCCCGTTAGGGATGAAATATTGGTAGAATGAAAACCACCCCGCCACCCCAAGTTCCGCCTGCCTGCCGGTAGGCAGGTATGAACGAAATATCTCCAATTTCTTGTGCTAAAATTAATATCAACTCAAATAAAAAAAGGGCAACCATTACGGCTGCCCTTTTTATCTATCACTAGATCGAGGAAATTAATTAAACATCATAGTACAAAGTAAATTCATACGGATGGGGTTGAAGCGCCATCGGTTTAATTTCTTTATCGGTTTTGTATTTTATCCAGGTGTCAATAACATCTTCGGTAAATACATCGCCTTTAAGCAAATAGTCGTGATCTTTTTTCAAACACTCTAACGCCGCATCAAGACTTCCCGGAGTTGACGGAACATTTTTAAGTTCCTCCGGTTCCATATCGTAAATGTCCTTATCGAGCGGTTCACCCGGATCGATACGGTTGATAATTCCATCCAAGCCAGCCATCATAATCGCGGAGAATGCGAGGTACGGATTTGTTGAAGGATCAGGGCAGCGGAATTCAACACGTTTTGCCTTTGGACTATTGGAGTACATCGGAATTCTGATTGAAGCGCTTCTGTTTCTTTGTGAGTAAGCTAAGTTTACCGGCGCTTCAAATCCGGGAACAAGTCTCTTGTAAGAGTTTGTAGTTGGATTTGTAATCGCCAACAAAGACGGTGCGTGTTTTAAGATACCGCCGATATAATAGAGCGCCATTTCACTTAAACCCGCGTATCCGTTACCGGCAAAAAGCGGTTTTCCTTTTTTCCACAAACTTGAGTGAACGTGCATACCGCTTCCGTTATCGCCAAAGATCGGTTTAGGCATAAAGGTAACGGTTCTGTTATTCTTTTTAGCGGTGTTCTTAATAATATATTTGAACATTAATAATTGATCGGCAGCTAAGAGCAACGGTTGGAAACGGACATCAATTTCGCACTGTCCGCCGCTTGCTACTTCGTGATGCTGGGCTTCAATATCAAGTCCGGCATTCATTAAGTTGATAACCATTTCGTTTCTTAAATCCATGAGCGAATCGGTTGGAGCAACCGGGAAATAACCTTCTTTGTATCTTGGTTTATAGCCAAGGTTCGGACCTTCGTCGCGTCCGCTGTTCCATTTGCCTTCAACCGAATCAACAAAATAGAAACTGCTGTTCTGTGAAGAATCAAAACGAACGTCATCGAAAACGAAAAATTCAGCTTCGGGTCCGAAATAAACCGTATCTGCAATTCCGGTTGAAAGTAAATAAGCCTGAGCTTTTTGCGCAATATTTCTCGGGCAGCGTGAATATTTTTCTTTCGTCGCCGGTTCGTAAACGTCGCACGTCAAACTGATGGTTGGCGCGGTAACAAACGGATCAACCCACAATGTATTCGGGTCGGGAATAATTAACATATCGCTTTCGTTAATTGCTTTCCAACCACGGATGGAAGAACCGTCAAAGCCGAAACCATCTTCAAAGGAACCGGCATTAAATTGTGTAACCGGAAAAGTAATATGCTGCCACTGTCCCGGCATATCCATAAATTTCAAATCCACAAACTGTATCTTGTTATCCTTGATATATTTGAGGACTCTGTCTATCGCAGACATTTCCTTAGCCATAACTAACCTCTTATTTATTTTTTTACGTTTGTTTTGTTGCTTACTTAAACTGAATTACTTCAGGGCAATTTTTGTTGATTCTTTAATTGATGAAAGAACGAAAAACGATTTCGTACTTACTACTCCGGGCCATGATTGAATTTCCGCGAGCAGTTTTTCCAGCGCTTCCGTATTCTTTGCAATTACTTTAAGAATGTGTGAACCTTCACCCAGAATCGAGTGACACTCAAGAACATCAGGATGCTGTTCTACTTTAGAACCCAAAATTTTATAATGCTTTGAAGAATCCATCACCAACAGAATAAACGCCATAATATCATAACCGAAAGATTTACGGTTGATTTTTGTATAGTAGCCTTCAATAATTTTTTTGTCTTCAAGTTTGTGAAGTCTTTCACTAACCGAAGGAATTGACATGCTTACGGCTTCAGCAAGTTGATTCCGTTTTGTCCTTCCTTGTTCCTGGAGCATCTCGAGAATTTTAATATCTAAGTTATCAATCATGTTATTCCTAATTTTTTTAGGGAAAATAATAATATTGGTTGCAAATATAAGATATTATTCAGATAAGAGGCAAATAAAAAGTAAAATATTTTTGAATATTTATGGTGAGATTTTGGTTTTTAATAAACGGGAAGAGGAAAATCTTAATTTTGGGGTCAAGGCTTTCCCCTTAATAGCAAAAAACAGATGATTTTTCTAAAGCACTGTTTAGAAATATTCGTAGAAGTGGTGCGGCTCAAATTGCGGTTCCAGCTTTGTCAACCAGAGCAAGTTTTTCTTTTTTTCGGTTGTAAGTTTTTTTTGTAGAAATAACTTTCGGTGGTTTCTGCGGAAGAGGAACTCGTTTTTTCTTCTTTTTAATTGTAATTTTTATTTTCTCAGCCATAACGCAAATTAAAAGATTGCGTAGATAAATGGAGCTAGTGCAGAACCTTGCGTTAAAATGATCAGTCCGCCAAGGAGGATAAGAAAAAATAAGATCGGGGCAAGCCACCATTTTTTACGGACTTTTAAAAAATCCCACAACTCTGATAAAATTGAAAGTTTGCTCATTGTTCTTCCTAAAATTGTTTTTCGTATCGAGATTTATCGAAAGCGGATTGTGGACGTTTCTGCCAGTAGCTTTCGGCTGATTTCTCGATTTTCAAATCTAAAAATTTCTTCCCGGTAAATTTATAAAGAAATTTTATTGGAGTTAAGACAAAATAAAAGAGGAGACTTAAAATTATTCGAGTAGAAAAAAATCCGAGAACAACGCTAAAACTCATCCATAATTTGTAAACCCATTTTAACGCTTTCGGGAAAGTTAAACCGAGGAACATAAAAAGAAAGCCCAACCCGCTGAAAATCAATTTATGTTTTGCCTGCAGGATAATCATAATTATCCCGATGATGGTTAACAATCCGCCGATAGTAAGTCCAAATTTTCTCAGCTCCGCCGGAGTGGATTTTATTTGTTTAAGTTCTTCTTTAATCATTGTCTGTTACCTAAAGGAGATCATCTTTTTTTAATTCGTCTTTGAGTTTTTCAAATTCGATTGTGGGTTCATCTTTTCTTTCTGCAGCTAATGCTAAATCTTCCAAATCTTCTAAAAGATTTTCAAAGTCACCGATGGGAAGAATCACCTCGGTTTTTTCTCCAAAAGTGTTGGTAACGTATTTTACATTTAGTTCTTTCACAACATCCATATCAATCCTTAAACATTTTATTAATTCCGATGTTAATCTAACACAAATTCCTTCTTCCAATCAACATCATTTTCGAGTTGTTTCTGTTCTGTTTTGTTCAGCAGAAAATTTCCAAGTACAAGATAATCAATATCAGTGCGCATAAAACAGCGGTAAGCATCCTGTGGAGTACAGACAATCGGCTCGCCCCGTACGTTGAATGACGTATTTACAACTACCGCGTAACCGGTTAACTTTTCAAATTCTGAAACTAACTTGTGGTAACGCGGATTCGTTTCCTTCTGCACGGTTTGGATGCGTGCGGAATAATCGATGTGTGTTACTGCCGGAATGTCCGAGCGCAAAATGTTCAACTTTTCAATTCCGAAAAGTTTTTTTTGCTCTTCGGTCATTTCTTTTTGCCGTTCTTTTTTTACATCGGCAACAAGCAGCATGTAGGGGCTTTCGTTTTCCATCTCGAAATAATCCGAAACTTTTTCTGAAAGAACCGATGGAGCGAAAGGGCGGAATCCTTCTCTAAATTTTATTTTGATGTTCATTGTTGCCTGCATTTTTGCGGAACGCGCATCGCCAATAATGGAGCGGTTCCCCAACGCACGGGGACCAAATTCCATTCTACCCTGGAACCATCCGACAACTTTTTCTTCTGCAAGCAAAGTGGCGGTTTCCGGGTAGAGTTCATCATCACTTAGTTGTTTGAAAATAATTTTATTTTCTTCAAGCCAGCTTTTTATTTCTTCGTTTGAAAATTCCGGACCAAGATAAGCGCCGTGCATAACGTCGGTTTTTCCATTTGCACTTCTTTCGTTACCGAGATATTGGTACCAGGCTGTTAATGCAGCTCCCAAAGCGCCTCCTGCATCACCGGCAGCAGGTTGAATCCAAACATTATCATAAATATTTTCGCGCAAAAGTTTTCCATTTGCAACGCAATTTAGAGCAACGCCGCCGGCAAGACAAAGATTTTTCTGTCCTGTTTCTTTGCGGACATGTTTTGCCATGCGCAGCATAACTTCTTCCGTAACTTCTTGAACAGATCGCGCAAGATCCATTTCTTTTTGCGTCAACTTTGATTCCGGTTTGCGCGGCGAGCCGCCAAAAAGTTTATGGAATTTTTCATTCGTCATCGTTAAACCGGCGCAGTAATTAAAATATTCCATATTCATTTTAAAAGAGCCATCTTCTTTTAAGTCGATCAATTCGGAATATATTTTATCTACATATTTCGGTTCGCCGTATGGAGCTAAACCCATCACTTTGTATTCGCCGGAATTTACTTTGAATCCCGTGTAATAAGTAAACGCGGAATAAAGAAGTCCGATTGAATGAGGAAAATGAATATCGGAATCAATTTGAATTTTGTTTCCGCTGCCGACACCAAAACTTGAAGTTGTCCACTCGCCAACTCCGTCCATCGTTAAAAATGCAGCCTCTTGAAAGGGCGATGGATAGAAGGCGGAAGCGGCATGCGACTCGTGATGTTCAGGAAAAAGAATTGTTCCTTCAAAACCAAGTTCCTTTTTAATAAATTCTTTCATCCAGAGTTTTTCTTTTATCCACAGCGGCATAGCTTTGATGAAAGATTTTATTCCAACCGGAGCGAAGTTAAGATAAGTTTCAAGCAGTCGTTCAAATTTTAAGAAAGGTTTATCATAAAAAACTACATGCGTTAATTCCTTCCCGGTTATTCCCGCTTGCTTCAAACAATAATTGATTGATTGAGTTGGGAAAGCGTGATCGCCTTTTTTGCGGGTGAATCTTTCTTCTTGCGCGGCGGCAAGTATCACGCCGTCTTTAAGCAAACATGCGGCGCTATCGTGGTAAAAAGCAGATATTCCGAGAATGTAAATCGGCGAAGTCAAATCTCAATTCTCAATTCTGTAAAGCAAATTAATTTTCATTTATGCTTCATCAATCTTAACCGGTTTTACATCCCAGATTAAATCAGCGTACTCTTGAATTGAGCGGTCACTTGAAAACTTGCTCATGCGGGCAACATTCAGAAGCGCTTTTTTGTTCCACTCATCTTTGTTCTTATAAAGCGCGCTAACCTTCGCTTGCGTTTTTACATACGATTGATAATCGGCAAGCAGACAATAATAATCCACATTTAACAATTCATCAATAAGCGGTTGGAAAAGTCCCGGTTCAAAAATACTGAATTGGTTGTTTTGGATCATATCTATAACTCGTTTTAGTTCGGGAATATTTTCGTAATAGTCCCTCGGGCGGTAACCATTTGATTTTAATTTCCTCACCTCATCGGAAAGCAATCCGAAAATAAAAATATTATCGTCACCGACTTCCTCACGCATTTCAACATTTGCTCCATCCATTGTGCCGATTGTTAACGCACCATTAAGCGCAAACTTCATATTACCTGTTCCGGAAGCTTCTAAACCGGCAGTTGAAATTTGCTCGGAAAGATCGGTTGCGGGAATAATTTTTTCAGCAAGCGATACAGAATAATTTTTAAGAAAGATAACGTTCAATTTATCTTTTATAGAGTGATCGTTATTAATAACATTCGCCACATTATTAATAAGTTTTATGATCAGTTTCGCCTGAAAATATGCAGGCGCGGCTTTGCCGGCAAAAATAACCGTCCGTGGTACGAATGATGCGCGCGGATTGTCTTTAATTTTGTTGTACATCGTAATTACGTGCAGAACATTTAAGAGCTGGCGTTTGTACTCGTGAAATCTTTTTACATGAACATCGAACATTGATTCGGGATTAATTTTTACTTGATGTTCTTTCTCGATGTATTCAATTAAAAATTTCTTGTTAAGCCATTTTGCTTCTTTAAAAACTTCCATAAACTGTTTGTCGTTTATCAGTTTCTCAAGTTTTTTTATCTGCGAAAGATCCTTCACCCAGCCATCACCGATATGTTCTGAGATCGCTTCCGATAGATATGGATTTGCGATCTTCAACCAGCGGCGCGGAGTAATTCCGTTCGTTATGTTTTTGAATTTTTCCGGGAACATCGCATAGAAATGTGGAAAGATATTATTCCTTAAAATATTTGTATGCAACGCTGCAACTCCATTTATGGAATGACAGCAGACAATGGCAAGATTTGCCATCCGTATTTTTTTCTCTTCTCCTTCACGAACAATAGAAAGTTTAGAAATTATTTCAGGATCGGCTGTGTATTGTTCTTGCACATAAGTTAAGAAGCGGGCATTAATTTCATAAATGATCTGCAAGTGTCTCGGCAGAAGTGAATCCATAATTTTTACAGACCATTCTTCTAAAGCTTCAGGTACAACGGTGTGATTGGTGTAAGCGAAAGTATTTGTGGTAATGTCCCAAGCATAGTCCCAGCTCAATCCTTCTTGATCCATTAAAATTCGCATCAGTTCAGGAATGGCAATTACGGGATGCGTATCATTTAATTGAATAGCTGTTTTCTCTGCAAAGAGATCAAAATCTGCATGACGGTATTTGTATTTTCTAATTATATCCTGCAGCGTTGCTGAACTAAAAAAGTATTGTTGTTTAAGTCGAAGGAATTTTCCTTTTACCATCGTATCGTTCGGGTAAAGAACTTTTGAAATGTTTTCAGATTCGTTTTTCTTCTGAACCGAAGCAACATAATTTCCGGCATTAAATTCTTTAAAACTGAATTCGTGAGTTGCTTTTGCCTGCCACAGACGTAAATTATTTACGGTGTTCGTTCTGAAACCCGGAACAGGAACATCATATGCAACGGCAAGAATATCTTCGGTATTTTTCCACTCAAATTTCATTTGTCCGTCGGCTTGTTTGTGCATTTCAACTGTTCCGTAAAAACGGATGCGGTATGAAAGTTCGCGGCGAAGAATTTCCCACGGATTTCCGTAACTAAGCCAGTTGTCAGGTTTTTCAACTTGATAGCCGTTCTCAATATCTTGTTCAAATATCCCGTATTCATAACGGATACCGTATCCGAAAGCGGGCAGTTCAAGCGTAGCCATCGAATCTAAAAAGCATGCGGCAAGTCTTCCGAGACCGCCGTTCCCAAGCGCCATATCATGCTCTTGATCTCTTGCTTCTTCGAGATGATATCCGGCATCTTGAATAATTTTATCGCTCTCTTCGTAATAATCCATATTGATAAGTGCGTTGCCGAGAAGTCTTCCCATTAAAAATTCAAGCGACAAATAATAAACGCGTTTTACATCGTCAACATTGTACTTGTGCTGAGTGCGGAGCCATTTGCGCACAAGGCGGTCGCGGACAGACATCGAGATGGAATAATAAATGTCATCCTGCGTGGCGGAAAGTTTATCTTTCACCAAAATGAATTCGAGATGTTCGGCAAACTGATTTGATAATGAATAGCTTTCGAGTTGTTCCTTATCGGTAAAAAATATTGATGAATCTTTCAGGCTCATAGAACCTCCATTATATATTTAAAATCTTTTTCAATTTCAGAAAATTTTTTGCCGAGTAAATCTTTTGGAGAAAGAAGGGGCAAAGAAGAAATTTTCCAATCTATATTTAAATCCGGGTCATCATATAGAATTGTCCGCTCATCGTTTTTACTGTAAAGCGCGGTGCATTTATAAGAGAATATTGCTTCATCAGAAAGAACAGAAAATCCGTGTGCAAATCCTGGCGGAATCCAAAGTTGGTAATGATTTTCTTCAGAAATTTCTGCTGCATAATACTTTCCAAATGATGGCGAACCGAACCGAATATCTACTGCAACATCAAGAACTTTACCCAGCAACACTTGCACTAACTTTCCTTGGGCGGCGTTCCCGACTTGATAATGCAAGCCGCGAAGCGTATTCTTTACCGATTTAGAAACATTATTCTGTACAAAGGGATGAGAAATTCCAAATTCAGCATATCGTGAAAAGTTGTATGATTCAAAAAAATATCCACGCTCATCACTAAACACGTCAAGTTGAAGTAGAAGTAATCCGTTTAATTGTTTATCTATAATTTTCATTCGGTCTCAGTAAGAATATTTTCAAGATAATTTTTGTACTGGCATTTCGGCATCTTTTCGATCACCTTTTGAAATTGTTCTTTTGAAATAAAGTTCATGTAGTAAGCAATTTCTTCTATACAAGCTACTTTTAAACCTTGCCGGTCTTCAATTGTCCCAAAGAAGTTTGACGCTTGCAATAAAGCTTCCGGTGTTCCTGTGTCAAGCCATGCAACGCCGCGCCCGATTTTCTCGACACGCAGTTCACCTTTATTTAAGTAGGTGTTGTTAACATCGGTAATTTCCAATTCACCTCGCGGTGATGGTTTTAAGTTTTTAGAAATGTTCACAACTTCGTTATTATAAATGTACAAACCGGGAACGGCAAATTTTGACTTCGGGCTTTTCGGTTTCTCTTCAATCGAAAGCGCTTTTCCGTTTTTATCGAATTCCACAACTCCGTACCGTTCGGGATCTGTAACTCTGTACCCAAAAACCGTTGCGCCGGAATTATTTTCAATCCCTTGATAAAAGAAATCGAGATTACCATAAAAAATATTATCGCCGAGTATCAACGTAACGGAATCGTTGCCGATAAATTTATCGCCAAGAATAAATGCTTCCGCAATTCCATTTGGAGCCGACTGCACAACGTAATCTATTGAAAGACCAAGTTGTGAACCGTTTCCAAATAATTTTTTGTAATAAGGAATCGTTTCTTCGTTTGAAATAATTAAAACCTCTTTTATTCCCCCGAGCATTAAAACCGAAAGCGGATAATAGATAAGCGGCTTATCATAAATCAAGGTGAGCTGCTTGCTGTACACTTGAGAAATCGGATACATTCGCGAACCTGATCCGCCGGCGAGAATTATTCCTTTCATAAATTTTTTCCTTTATCCATTAATACAGGTTACAAAAAAAAATTGTTCTGTCTTCTACTTAAATTCTTTTTGAAGGCATGGGTGAATGAACGAATGGATGAATGGATGAATTTTCAACCATTCAATCATGCAACCATTAAGTCATGCTCTATGTTTGATCGATAATCGTAAATAAATAGTCGCTTACCAATTCTTTTATACAATGATTAATACTTTTGATTTTGGTGCCACCGCCAGGCGGTCTGCACAATATCATTTAAATTGAATTTCGGATACCAGCCGAGAACTTCTTTAGCTTTTTTATTGTCAGCTACCAACACAGCGGGATCTCCCGCGCGCCTTTGAGAAAATATCGATTTAATTTTTCTTCCGGTAACTTCTTCAGCTACAGAGATCACTTCTTTAACAGAATTTCCATCTCCGGTTCCTAAATTAATAATTTGCGATGAATTTCCTTTATTTAAATATTCCAGCGCTTTTACGTGCGCGTCTGCTAAATCTTCAACGTGAATATAGTCGCGAACACACGTTCCATCCGGCGTCGGATAATCATCGCCATAAACGGAAATACTTTCCCGTTTGCCCAGAGCCGTAAACAAAACCAAGGGAATTAAATGTGGTTCGGGAAAATGGCTTTCACCAATCTCTCCGCTGATTGATGCGCCTGCAGCGTTGAAATATCTAAGCGCAACATACATCATTCCGTAAGCTGATTCGTAGTCAGCAAGAATTTGTTCAATCATTAATTTTGTTTTTGCGTAGGGATTGATCGGCTTTGTGGTTTCTTCTTCTGAAATTGGGATCGTCAACGGATTTCCGTATAAAGAACACGTTGAAGAAAAGACAAAACGCTTTACGCCTTTTTCTTTTAACGCGTTAATCAAATTAAAGCTGCCGGAAACATTATTGCGGTAATACATTTCCGGATTTTCAACAGATTCTCCAACATACGCAAAAGCTGCAAAGTGGATAACCGATTCAATCTTATGTTTTTGAATCACTGCTACTAACTTTTCATTATCAAGTAAGTCAACTTCTTCAAAAATAACATTTTGCGGAAGCGAAGCTTTGTGTCCGCGTGAAAGATTATCGAGAACGATAACCTCAAATTCTTTTTTAAGCAACAACCGCACAACGTGCGAACCAATATAGCCGGCGCCGCCGGTAACCAAAACTGCCATGAATATCCAGATTTTTTTTGTTTAAGAATTTTGCAAGATAAATTTAACCCAAAAAATCAATTTTTAAAAGAAAAAGACAGTTGGAAATCTGCCTTTCCGAATTTTGCCTAAATTTAAATATTGAAGCGATATTTACTGTAATTCATCGCAATGGCTCCCTGACGCTGTTGAGCTATTCCATCAAATGCTAAAATGTCTTCGTAAAAAGAAACCGAACAATGAATAGTGGTTATCAAAATAAAACGTTCTTCCATTTCTTGAATGTCGCTTTGCTCAATAAATTTCCCTTTATCGTTAAACATTGAAAAATCTATTTTACTATAGAATATGAAAATTGAATCAACAGTCATGTTTATTAACACTGCTAATTCTTTTAATTCATCTACGGCAACTAAACTTAAATCATGGTCGGGTTTATTTAGCGTTGATACTTTTACTTTTTCAATTAAACAATCTATTTCTTTTCTCGCTTTTGAATTTAGGCTGGGCTTAAAATCTTTGTATGATTGATTAAAGAAGTATGAATAAACGGGATATAGTAGAGTTGCTATGTCAAAATTGCGCTGCTGTTTTAATGTAGTGAAAATAGATTTTTTCGATATGAAGGACACAAATTCATCTCTATGTTTATAGTAATTATTTAAATTCACATCATCCCGCGTTAAATCAATTTGTTCTTTGGTTTGTTTCATCCTTTCAAGAGTAAGCCAAATAGTAAAAAGAATGACAGAGGCTGTACCAAACTGAAAACTTGGGTTAAATATCTCAAAGAAATTAAAAAAACCCGAACTGTCCAGTTGAAATTGATGGGATGGCATATTAATGAAAATCGATATAGCTGAACCCACAAAAACGCTAAACAAAATTATGCTTAGGATGAGAAATGTTTTCGAAAATTTTTGTAATTTTTTTTCGCTGATCATGTTTAACCAATTTTAAAATACTTTAATCATTGTAATAACAAAAACTTCAACAAAACATTAGAAGTTTTGGGAAAGAATGGCGGTTGATAATTTGAAACAGATCATCTTATTATTTACAATATTTTTTTATCATATCGTAGGCTTTAATATCACCAAGCTCACCGGCCTTACTCCAGTCAAAACAAGCTCCATTTTTGTCACCGATCGCATATTTACAAAGTCCACGTACACCATAAGAATTATTCTCATTAGGATCAATTTCTATAGCATGGTTAAAATCATTGATAGCTATTCTGTATTCTTTTTGTTGATAGCGATAGTAACCTCTATGAAAATAAACAGAAGAATTATTGGGGCCAACTTCTATTGCCTTGTCATAATCTTGTAGAGCTCCTTCAAAGTCTGAAATTTCATATTTAGCATCTCCACGTTTATCATAAGTATATGCATCATTAGGGTCAATTTCTATCGCCTCTGTAAAATCTTGAATTGCTCCTCGGTAGTTGCCTAGTCCATGTTTAGCAATACCACGGTTAGTATAAGAATACCTATCTTCATTATCTATTTTTATTGCTATACTGTAGTCATTAATCGCACCATTATAATCTTTAAGAAAACGTTTAGCATCACCACGAAATGAATAATAAAAAACATTATCCGGCTCAATTTTTATTGCTTTATTATAATCTTTAATTGCTCCCTTGTAATCCGAAAGTTTGGATTTTGCAAAACCACGATTACTATACGCCAAGGCATTATTCGGGTTTACTTCTATTGCTTTGGTATAATCTTGAATTGCTCCGCGATAATCTTTTAATTCAGATTTCGACTTCCCTCTTCCTATGTATGCATAGAAGTAACGTGGATTAATTTTAAGTGCTTCATTATAATCTTGGATTGCTCCACTATAGTCTTTTAAAATATTTTTTAAATCCCCGAAATTCAAATACGCTGGTCCATATTTTGGGTTAATCTCTATTGCTTTAGTATAATCTTTAAATGCTCCACGATAATCCTGAAGGTACTGTTTTAGGCTTCCCCGATTAAGATATACTTCAAAATAGTTCGGATTGATCTCAATTGCTTTGTTGTAATCTTCCATTGCTTCTTCAAAATATCCTGATTGATTATTTACCATACCACTCTTATAGTAATTCTCTGCATTATTTTGAGCAAATACATTAATAGAAATAATAAAGAAAATAACGCTAATTTTTCTAAACTTCCTTTTCATAAGTATTCCATTTTTATTTTCGTATATTTTTATCACAGACAATTTAATATTTAATCATTGCAAATCTTATTGATCATATCATAAGCTCTACCATCACCAAGTTCACCAGCCTTACTCAAGTCTAAACAAGCACCATCTTTATCTCCTAACATAGATTTACATAAACCTCGACTTAGGTAGGAACTTGCATCCTTCTCGTTTATCATTATCGCATAGTTATAATCTTGGATTGCTCCTCTAAAGTCTTTTAGCATACTTTTTGCGTTCCCACGCAGAGAATACGCACGGGCATTGTATTTATCGATCTCAATAGCTTTATTGTAATCTTTAATTGCCCCTCTATAGTCTGAAATTTTAACTTTAGTAAGACCACGATTGGTATATGCTTTCAAATAATTAGGATTTATGTTTATTGTCTTTGTGAAATCTTGAATTGCTCCACTGTAGTCTTCCAATGCACCTTTGGCATAGCCACGTTCATGGTATGCATTATCATCATTGGGGTTAATCTCAATTGCATTAGTAAAATCTTCGATTGCCCCCTTGTGGTCGGATATATTGATTTTAGAGAGACCTCGATTAGTGTAAATTCCTCCTGCCAAGCTGGGATGTATGTATTCAATCGCTTTAGAATAATCTTGAATTGCTCCTTTGTAATCCGAAATTGCAGCTCTTGCATTACCTCGGTCTAAATAAGCCAATGTATATTTAGGATTCAATTCGATCGCCTTATTATAATCTTGAATAGCACCTAGGTACTCTAATTGCTTCGATTTATTGACACCACTGTTATAATAAACTTCCGCTTTTTTCTGTGCAATACCTTTGTTCCCGAAAATTAATCCAATTACTATAGTTATTAAAAATAAAAATCTCATCGTATTATTCCCTACCAAATTTTTTCATATAATGATCAAAGTATATTTTATTACCCTTCAATCCCATCACTACAAAAACAAGGATACCTGTTATTCCATAAGTGAAAGAACCCAAAATAAGTCCGATAATCATCAAAAGCAGAGGAATACCCATTATGCCTTTACTTAAAGCCCAAATCCATGAGAAGAAAAATGCAGCCCAATTCCACTTCCCCTCGTATCCTTCTGTGTTTGTAAAAAGAAAAAATTCATTTTGATAATATTCAGGTAAGTCAGAGAAATCAGGCACTTTTGTTTGATCGTAATCCTCATTCTTTGACACTTTTCTTACTTCCATTCCAGTTTTAACACGTTCACCAGTTTTGTCGTCAACAAAATATACTTCACCTTCTTTTGTTGTAACTCTTTTCAGTGCCATTTAGTACTCCTTTTTTGAATATTTTACTTCACTTAGTTTTCCCATTGATTTTGCAGAACAAAACTTCCAGCTACAAAATCGAATAATGTTTTATAGTTGTTGAAAACGCCATCAAGTTTGCTCTCGTTTCCTTTTGATGCACCTACAGCACAGTTAATTGAAATAATCTTATTTTGATAGTAGAGGTAAAAATCAATATTATGGGAAAATAGTTCTTTATCTAAGTACATCTGTTGTGCTTTATATTCTAAAGATACGCCGGGGATGTTATCAATCGTTACAAATCTTCCTTTAATAAAATCAGCATTTTTAGGCAGCATTAATTTTGCATCACCACTTTCCAACATTTGTTTTACATCCTCGGCTGAAACATTTGTTATTTCCGGTATAACGCCTACTCGCGTCATAATTATATCCATACCATGCCCGTTTTGACTTACAAATTTTTGAACAATGTTTGGTCTATTCCCCTCTTTTGCAACCCAACTCTTTGGTACATCAAATTGGTATTTCAAACCCTTAGCTTTAACATTGTCTGCACTATTAAAACGTTTCTTAAAGCCATCCAACATTTCACGGACGGGATTAGCTAAATATTTAGGATTAAAAGTTAATAACGTGCCAATTATCGGATCAGGAATTTCTTCCCCTTTCGCCCGTTTCTCTATCGTATAAATGGATTCTTTAATTTGATCGTAAGAATAGTTTTCCATAATTGAGGCAACATCTATTCCACGACCAATTTCTTTTTTAACACTCAACCATCTTTTTCCGTTGGAAGTAAAAATTGAATCAATACTTGAAATCGAAGCTCCAAATGAATTTTCGAAATTCATTCTTGCAGATTTAATGAGGGGTAATAAGGTAGGATGTTTTTGTTGACACACATCTAAGTATTTTTCCTGCCCGATATAAAATCCATAGGCTTTACTCATTTCGGTATAAACTTCATCATAAAATACAAGTTCAATGTCGTTTGTTTTGTTTGTAGGAGAGGTTATTTCTTGATGGACTTCTCGCGCTTTTTCTCCGCATGCCGGGAAAAAGAAAAATAACGCAATGCCAACAACCTTTACAATTTTATGTGCGGTCAGGGTCATAATTATCTCCACAGTAACTAATCAAATGTTTAAAACAAAAAAAGGACGCAACCTTCTTGCTTGTTCTTGTGATTTGAAAGTTACCAGTTTTCGACTAAGAACAACGCAATAGCTGCGTTATTAATTATTATTTAAGAACTTAGTAACCGATAAATTTTCTCTGTTATTTATAAATGTTTTTTCTAATAAATTTGGTCGTGTCAAATAATTCTAATCCCGGTTTCTAAAATTTCTTTCACAAACAAATTGCTTTCATCAAAATCCTCCGGTCTAAACGGAAGCGGAGAAAGGGAAAAATCAATTGAAGCTTTTATCTTTCTAATTTTTTGTTTGTCTAAAAACCGGTAGCCGGAAAAATTTTTTGATACTAACGCAATATCAATATCACTCCATTCATTAAACGTTCCCTTTGCATAAGAACCGAAAAGAAAAACTTGTTCAATATGAAAATTGCTTCTCTCAAGCGCTTCTATAAAAGAGGTAATCGTGTTTGTTATGTTAACCGGGACTTTAACCATAGATACATTTCTTTTATTTGATTAAACTTTTCTGTTGTTAATTTCTTATCGCATGTCTTATACAGATATTCTTTATAATCCGGATACCTTGCTTCAAGTTGAAAATCCATCACTTCGTCCAAAAACTCTAACTGTTCTTGGGTTAAGGGTAATTTTGTTCTGTTTGCAAGTTTAACTAAATCGTGAATTTTGGGAGGAGTATGTTCTGTATCTTTAACAAAATGCGCTTTAATTATTTTTTCCAAAATTAAATGACCGATAAACAAACACCAGACATAATGTCCTTTTTCAAAAAGACTTTCGGCAGCGGGCAGATCATGTTCGGCTGTTGCTACCCAATATTCTATTTGTTCATTTATCGTCATAAAAATTGCTTCATAAAATCATAACGTATATACACTACATTCGCAAGCCTAAATTAAACGGTTATTTTTTCAAATCAAAACAATTGAATTTGAATAAATTTAGGCTGCTGCCGGTGCTGGTGGCGCCGGTTGACGAGCGCCAAGTTCTCTATCAAGCATAAAAATGCCGTAATTATTTTCGCCAACCATTTTCAGATCATCGATAATTTTGGTTACGTTCGCTTCTTCTTCAACTTGCTCGGTAACGAACCATTGTAAAAAATTATGCGTTGCGTAATCTTTAACTTCAAGACTTAAATGTACCAACTCATCAATGCTGGCGGTGATAAATTGTTCATGGGTGTAGGTGTCTTCAAATACTTCAACTACGGATTTCCAATCGCTTTTTGGCGTTTCAATCGAAGTAAGAATTGCTCTTCCCCCTTTTTGAATTACATACGCATAAAACTTCATAGCGTGGAGATGTTCTTCGTCAGCTTGAATCTTCATCCAGGCTGACATTCCCGTCAAGTTTTTACTTTCGAAATAGGAAGACATTGAAAGATATAAATAAGACGAAAAAAATTCCTTGTTGAGTTGTGCATTTAACGCTTTTTCAATTTTTTCATTGATCATAAGAAACCTTTAAATTAAAGTGAAATTTACTAACGGCAAACTAAGAAAATTTGATTTGAGCAACAAGATGAAGTTCTCTTAATATGTATTAAAAATAACATAAATGAACCGTGGTTTATTAGCAGGTTTTCTTCGCGTAACTTCGTGCCTTTTTCGCGCAACTTCGTGTAACAAAATCCTTTCACAAAGAACCACGAAGATTTTCACGAAAAACCACGAAGTTGGTTCATTAGCAGTTAATAATCGTGATCGTATTTGTTCTTTTTGTGTATTGCGGTAAATTTAGACAAGCAAATTTCACTAATTGAAAAGAGGAAGTTATGAGTCTTGCCGAATTGCAAAAAGTTGTAAAGCAAAAAGCAAATAAACAACAAGCTGAAATTCTTCAACGGTTCTTTAAGACCTGTCCCGGTGAATACGGTGAAGGAGATATATTTCATGGGATTAAAGTACCGGTGCAGAGAACTATTGCGCATCAATTTCAGCATCTTCCGCTTAACGATTTACAAATTTTGTTAAAATCAAAAGTTCATGAAGAACGATTGATCGCCCTGTTAATTTTGGTTTTGAAATTTAAATACGCTGATGAATCCGTACGCGAAAAATTTTTTAATTTTTATTTGAAAAATTCAGATAGAATAAATAATTGGGATTTAGTTGATCTTTCGGCAGATAAAATTGTCGGCGCATATTTAATCGATAAGGACAAATCGCTTTTATTTAAGCTGGCAAAATCCCCCGATCTTTGGGAACGGAGAATTTCCATGATCTCGACTTTTTACTTTATCAAGAACGGAATATTTGAGGTCACCTTTCAAATAGCAGAAATTTTATTGACTGATAAACATGACTTGATCCACAAAGCAGTTGGCTGGATGCTGCGCGAAATTGGAAAACGGGATCTGCAGCCTGAAGAGGAATTCCTAAAACTCCATTACAAAAAAATGCCGCGCACCATGCTTCGCTACGCAATTGAAAAATTCCCCGAAGCCAAACGTCAAGCATATTTGAAAGGAACCGTCTTATGAAAAAACAATTAACAAACACACTTTATTTCTTTTTTATCTTATTTGCTTTTGCCTATCCGCAAAAAAAAGAAACAAATGTTCTTTACCAGTATTCTGTAATTAATGCGCTTTCCGCCGGTGTGTATGAAGGTGATTTGCCTGTTAACGAATTAAAGAAGTTTGGTAATATCGGACTTGGAACCTTCAATAATATTGACGGCGAAATGGTTGTGCTGGATGGAAAAATTTATCAAATAAAAACTGACGGCATTCCCGTTGAAGCGGCGAAGAATTTATTCACTCCGTTTGCGGCAGTTACGTTTTTCAAAAGCGATACAACACTTGAAATAAAAAATCCGCAAACGTTCCAGCAAATAAAACAAATAATTGATGCGGCTGTTCCATCCGAAAATTATTTGTACGCAGTAAAAATTTCAGGTGATTATCAGAAAGTAAAAACACGGAGCGTTCCCAAGCAGCAGAAACCTTTTCCCGGTTTAGCTTCGGTAATTAAAAATCAAGTTACGTTTGAAAAAGAATCGATAAACGGAACCGTGATCGGATTTAAAATGCCGGAGTTTATCGATGGCGTAAATGTGAAAGATTTTCACTTTCATTTTCTTTCTGATGATAAAAACTTCGGCGGGCATTTGCTTGATCTTGTTATCGAAAAAGGAAAAATTGAGATAGGGATCATCAAAGAATTCCGCTGTCAACTTCCTTCAACAGAAAATTATACCGGTACTAAATTTGTAAAAGAAGAAAGTTATCTTCCGAATAAATAAGACAACTTTCTTTTAAAACATCATATAAATAATTCTATCCGAGGTTAATTTGACTCTTACAAACGAAACGCGTAAATCTATTTTTGCCATTCTCTTTGTGGTTTCCGGCGCAGCTGGATTGATCTACCAAATTGTTTGGTTTAAATATCTCGGCTTGTTTCTCGGCAACACAACCCATGCACAGATGATAGTGCTTGCAACATTTCTCGGCGGATTAGCCGCGGGAAATTATGTTATCGGCAAACGCGCAGATGCTTTACGAAATCCTGCAAGATTCTATTCCTTTCTCGAAATCGGAATCGGTTTGTATTGCTTGCTTTATCCTACGATAAGCGTAGCGTTGGGAGAGTTGTTCTTAAAAACAGCCGGAAATTATTCAATAGATAGTACTTCATTTCTTTTTTATTTCTTTCGCTTTTTACTCGCGACTTTGTTGTTGTTCATTCCAACGTTTGCAATGGGAGGAACGCTCCCCGCACTGAGTAAATTTTTTGTTGATGATCTGAAATTTGCCCGCCGCGATACCGCTGTTCTTTATTTTCTTAATTCATTCGGAGCCGTGATCGGCGTGCTGTTCGCGGGTTTCCTGTTGATTAAACAGTTTGGATTGCCGTTTACTATTTATGTAACTGCGGCGATCAATTTGTTTATTGGATTGATGGGATTTATTGCTTCGCTTAATTACAAACAAGATGAAACACTTAACGAAGTTTTTCTAAATTCAACTGAGCAAAAAGAAATTGATCTTTCGAAAAAAACTTTGTTCATCGTTTTAGCAACAGCGGGAAGTTCCGGACTTGCTGCTTTGTTGTATGAAATGGTTTGGGTCAGATTGTTGGTAAATATTCTCGGCTCATCAACTTATGCGTTTTCGTTAATGTTGATGGCGTTCATTAGCGGAATAACCCTCGGCAGTTTCATCGTTTCGCTTAAATTTATCCGCAAGTTTGATAAAGTTAAACTTGTAATCTTCTGCCAAAGTATGATCGCAATTGGAACAATGGCGGCGCTTCCGTTCTATGAAAGACTTCCGTATTACTTGTGGAAAATTTCTTCTTATTTCGTACGGAACGAATCAACTTTCCCGATCTTTCTCACGCTTCAATTTCTTATTTGCTTCAGCATGCTGATCACTCCAACGATTTTTATGGGGATGAATCTACCGGTAATAGTTGAAATTTTTTCTGCATCACAAAAAAAGATCGGCGTATCAATTGGAAAAGTTTTTTCGATAAATACGCTTGGAACAGTGTTTGGTGCGCTGTTGAGCGGGTTGGTTTTCATTCCCGCTTTTGGAATTAAACACACTTTTGAAATTGGAATTGCGATCAACATCGGGATGGCGGTTATACTTTTGTTTTCTTATGATAAAATAAAATCATTTTCAAAAACATCTTTTTCAACAATTGCATTTTTTATTTTTGTTGCGTTTGTTTGGATCGTCCCTTCATGGAATACAAGTTTAATGGTGAGCGGAATTTTTAGGGAATTCAGTCTCAATCCTCCCGCAACGTATGCTGATTTTAAGAAGCATTATTCTGACCGTGAAATTTTATTCTACAAAGAAGGAATTGGCGCTAACGTTGGCGTTACAAGAATCAAAGATGAATTGGGTTCAAAGATTTTAATTATTAACGGCAAACCCGACGCGAGCAGCACGCTTGACATGAATACGCAAATTTTACTCGGACAAATTCCGATGATGCTGCATCAAAACGCAAAAAATATTTTTGTCGTCGGATTCGGAAGCGGCGTTACTATCGGATCGGTTTTAACGCATGATATTAACAAAGTAACGTGTGCGGAAATTTCTCCCGAAGTGATTGAGGCGGGAAATTTATTCGCGCAAGAAAATGGAAATTGTCTTGCAGACAAGCGGTTAAAGGTTGTTACTGAAGATGCGCTTACTTATTTAAAACTTGCACGAAATAATTTTGATGTAATTATTTCCGAACCATCCAATCCCTGGATCGCAGGAATTGGAAATCTTTTTTCAAAGGAATATTTCGAGCGATGTAAAACAAAACTTAATGATGATGGTTTAATGGTTCAGTGGTTTCATACGTATGAGATTAACGATGAGATAATGAAGTTGATCCTTCACACTTTTCAAGTTGTGTTTCCATACGCGCAGCTTTGGAATCCCCAGCAAGGTGATATTATTATGGTTGGATCAAAAAAGCCGATCAGTTTGAATGCCGCACAGCTTGAACAAAAACTTCAACTTGAAAAAGTGAAGAAAGATTTCAAGAAAATTAAAATTGAAAATGTCCTTGCGTTCCTTTCATGTGAAGCTTTTTCAGACGAAGGATTTTACACTATTTCCGGCAACCCAACCGTTAATTCCGAACTTCATCCGCGCCTTGAATTTGAAGCTCCGAAAGCATTCTATCTCAATCAACTTGCTACATTAACTTATATTAATGACGAACGTTTCAGAGCCACCACAAATCATCTGTTGGTTAGCGATTTTCTTAAAGAACATGAACCGACAAATGCCGAATTAGCTTCAGCGTTAGCTTTTCATTATAACGAGACAAAAAATTACCGGTTGAGCTACGGAATTGCAAAATTTTTGAATGAAAAAAATCCTACGGATTACAAAACGTCAATCACGTTAATAAATTCGGAAGAAAAACTCGGGATGCATACGTTACGATTGAAAGCGTTAGAGCAATTGCTTCATGAGTTTCCCGATTCACCTTCTGTTGTGCAGAATTATGCTTATGATAAAATTACCGAAGCAACGTATGCGGTTTCATTCTTAAAAAATTATCCGATTGATGCCTATGCGAATGAAATCTTGCGAACCACGCAGAAGGATTCCATTTCACAAGTAAAAGCGTATGCTAATCTCGCTAATTTGTATCTTGAGAACAGTCAGCCGCAGCAAGCTTATGAAATGGCAAATCACGTGTCGCATCTGTTGGACGGGAATAAAGAATTGGGAAGGCTTATTCCGCTTGATGAATTTTGTTATACCTATTCTGCAGCGAGTGCATATACGCTGCATTACAAAACTGCTATCGAGTATTTAATGGGATTGACTATTCTCAATCGCCAGCATCCTAAAAAAGAAATGCTTGGTAGGATGATTGAGTGGAGAATGAAAAATTAATCTTTTGAACTATTGTATTGCAC
>Ga0209211_10004503_pt1 | contig 21589 bp, 21 predicted proteins | sample RifGroA2_FD_183992 | JGI IMG/M metagenome (GOLD analysis project Ga0209211, IMG submission 183992) | Groundwater microbial communities from Rifle, Colorado, USA - Groundwater A2 (SPAdes) (version 2) | ecosystem: Environmental > Aquatic > Deep subsurface > Groundwater | place: Rifle, Colorado...
AGAGGTTTCCGCTTTGGTCTTGTAACATTGACAAGACAATGTTATTTGACAAGCCTTCTTTTTCGGTAAAATTCGTGAAAGATTTCCCGTCGTATTTCGATACCCCTCCGCCATTAGTGCCGAACCAGAGGTTACCGCTTTGGTCCTGTAGCATGCATCTAATAACGTCGTGCTTTAAGCCCTGTAATTTGCTAAAACTGCTAAAGTTTTGTGGGTTGTTGTCCCTTATGTAAGGGTCTTTGGCTATAACCACTTCGGGTATTCCGGCAACAACTGACCTCACCCCCTGCCCCTCTCCAAAGGAGAGGGGAGTGGTTTTGGGTAAAGGGAAAGTGTCGGTGCCGGGAGTGATAATACGGGGAGTGCCTGCAATAATTATTTTTGGTTTACCTGCAATATGTATATTTGTGTTAGTGGGTATTACTTTAAGAGTTTGGAGTTTAATGTTTATAGTTTTTGGCTTGCCTGCTGGGATTACTTTTGGCTCTGCCATGCTATCCTTAGGTACTACGTAACCATGTGCTTCAACTACCTTAGGGGCAAAGGTGTTTTGGGGTTTTTGCTCCTGCTGCTGCGTGCAGGCAACAATTAAAAAGAAAAAAGAAAAATATAATAACAAACTTTTCATCTGTTGGATTGTTTATTAATTTGCTAAATTACAAAAGTATTTTAGAAATAAATATTTTTTTTATTTATTAGAAGCAAAGCTTTTTAAAAAAGCTTTGCTTCTGAAAAACCTGTCAGGTGGGTAAACCCGCAATCTGCCATCTCCTTGGTCTGTGGCACACAGACCAATTTAGGGCATATCTATAAATTAGAAAAAATAATTTAAGAACAAGGAACACCGATTTTAGATAGTTGAATTTTAGCTACTTCTAAAATCAAAATTCGTTAATCGATATTCCTAATTAAAAAAAAATGAACTTAGCGAAGCGTTCTCATTCACCCTGTTAGATAATTGCCCTGTTAAATAGCTTCGCATTTTACATGGTAAACTCTTTATATAGTTCGCTCTTTTTTTAAACTATCTAACAGGGCAAGCTCATTTAAAAATAAAAATATTGTGAGTAATTTTTAGAACCCACCTTTACTAAATATTTATTTTTAAAGGTCTGTGAGTCGCAGACCTTGGAGATGGAATGAAGCATTTAACAATGGGGCATGCCCCATTGTAGATTGCTTCGGTCTGCCGATAGCCATCGGAATCTTCCCTCGCAGTGACGCTTCGATTTGTATTTTAATACATTATGAATCAAACACTATTTAGTGTCTGTCTATAAAGTCAGTGTCTGATTCATAATGTTCGAGTTCAAGGCATTCGAAGTATTAAAAAATCAGGAGTTTACTGTAGTAAATGACTGTTTTTTAATACGAGAATAACGCAAAAATCGGACATTATGGACAGACACTACTTATAAATATTTTTTAGAAATCCAGATTTTAGCGACAGTTCCCGCTGTTATTCACTATCGTACTTATTGACTACCCTGCCCGCATAGCAAAATTGCATTTGGACGAGCAACAATTGCCCGCCCAAATGCAATTTTGCGGTGGATATATTTTCCCGTACCAAGGTATTCTGTTTAAATTTATTCAAAAATAAATTTAAGCAATATTGAAAATTAAAAAAACTGATTTTTCAGGATGTTTAGTAATGAACCTGAATGTTAAAGGAGATTGTCGAGTTATTAATACTTTTTAGAGTAAAAAAGGGTGTTTTCACTGAAAATATCAGGTTAAAATACTCATACAATAAACTAAGACCATGTGTATGTTTGTTTTTCACAATAAAATTTAAGTATTATGAATACAAACAATGTATTATTTGATGATAATATTATAGAATTGCGGGATTCAAAAGAATTTATGAAGAATATTGTTGATTGCATCCCATCAGCTATTTTTCTTTTGGATAATAATTTTGAAATACAAGCATTTAATAAAAGTTTAGAAACAGTGTTTTCTTATGTATCTAATAACGAAATAATATACAAATTAGTTGGAGATGTAATTGGTTGCGCTCACTCGGTTGAAGAAGGAAAACAATGCGGAGGCACATCAAAGTGTCCGGGTTGTATATTAAGAAATACAACAATTGGATCTTTTACATCCATGGAACCGATTTATAAACAAAAACTTACAAGAGACTTTTATACCAATGATTCAGTGAAAACAAGAAAACATCTGGAGTTTTCAACAAGATTTATTGAACACGAAAATAAAGGTATGGTTATCGTAATATTAAATGATATTAGTGAGATTTCGGAGCAAAAATTAAAAATTGAAAAGCAGAAAGAGCAAATAGATGCGAGTATTCGTTATGCTGAAAACATACAGAATGCTGTTTTGCCATTAATAAAGAATCTCGAATCGGAAAGGTATGATAATTTCATTTTAAATATACCCAAAGATGTTATTGGCGGTGATTTTTATTGGTTTAAACAAACACCGGATAAATTATTCTTAACAGTAGGCGACTGTACCGGACATGGTATTCCTGGAGCATTGATAAGCATTCTTGGTATTTCAATAATTAACAGTCTTGAAAATAATATATTTACTTTATCAACTGATGAGTTTTTATTGCTTTTAAGGAATAAGCTGATAAAATATTTACACTCTTCGGAGGGTGAGTGCTTAATGAAAGATGGGATGGACATTGCTTACAGTATTATTAATTTCGAAACAAAGAAACTTCAGTTCAGCGGAGCAAATAATTCTTTGTTTCTTGTAAGAAATAAAGAAATTATTGTTTTACCGGGTAATAAAATTCCTATCGGACATTGTTATAAGGGTAATAATTTATTTTTTGATAATCATGAAATAGAAATTATGCCTAATGATACAATTTACCTCTTCTCCGACGGTTATATTGACCAATTCGGGGGTCTGAATAATAAAAAAATCGGAACAAATCACTTCAAAGATATTCTAATTGAAATCAGCGATAAACCAATACCCGAACAAAAAGAAATATTGCATACTACATTTTTGGAATGGAAGGGGTACAACACGCAAACAGACGATATTTGTATTGTAGGCATTAAAATCAAATAGTTAGGAAAATTCTGCAATCATTTTTCTATAGGAATTATATAACGGGGTTCACCCCGTGAGATAGTTAAAAAAAAGAGTGAACTATATTAAAGAGCAATTATCTAACGGGGTGAATTGCGAACTTTGCGTGACAATTTTTACGCATACTGAATAGTTACCTTTACTTTTAATTAACCTAAATTCAACTAATAAATTCAACTAATAAATGCAACTTTTATAGAGGTGAAAAAGATTAGATATTTTGATTGTAAATTATATACAACTTTAAATTTTTCTCTAATATTTAAACATTAATCACAAATACTGCTTTACTGTCGCCAATATCGTAAAAATCTTTTAAAACAGCTTCTTTTAAATAACCACAGCTTTCATAAAACTTTCTTGTTGGCAAATATTGTTCTCTTTCCGAAGTTTCGGCATAAACTGCAGTACCGCCTAATGATTTAATATGTTTGTACATTTCATTCAGAATTTTTTTACCAATTCCTTTTCCTCTGAAATCGTTATGAGTTGCAAGCCAATATAAATCGTAACTCGATTTTGTGCAGGAAATAAATCCATAACATGCATAACCGGCTGTAACTCCATCAATTTCGGCAAAAATAAACTGATAATGTCCATTTTCTCCTTCTTCAAGGCGCTCAATTAATAATTCTACTGCTACTACAATTTCATGATCATGAAAAAAGCCGGAAGATTCGATAATTTCCCTTATTTTTTTTGCATCCTCTAAAGCGGGAGTTGTTCTAAATTGTATATCCATATTTTTATATTTAATTAATTTATTTATATTCAGATTTATGCAGATTGAAAGTATTGAATAAGATTGAAGAGATTGATGGGATTGAATAGATTGAAGTAGATTGAAAGAACTCAGATGTAATTTCGTTCCTGTCAATCTTTCTTCTCAATCCATTCAATCTTGTTTTCTCAATCCTTTCAATCCTTTCAATCTTTTTTTCACAATCTTGTTTTCTCAATCTTTCCCAAAACTTAAGTATTCATCATTGACGTTTTATATTATTTATTTGTTTCTAAAACTTCAGTATTTATTTTATTTTCACGTTTCCACATTTTTTCAGTTGGAATAGAAGCTACTTGCGCAACAGTTTCGATACAAATTGATGCAAAAGCAGAGCCATAATCCAAATCAATGTTTTCCATTGTATCGTGAGTATCATGATATCCTGTACGACTTATATCGTAATTTTCCATAAAAAGTACCACAGGAATTCCAGCATCCGAAAACATTAATCCATCTGTGTTAAAAATTGAGCTATGTGGGTCTAAATGATTTCTTACATTTCCTTCGAGCGATAAAAATTTTGCCGTTTCTGGCATTTCATTTTCCGATTTAACCCTTTTTCCTCTTCCAAGATGTGCTCTTTCTGTTGATTGATTCCAATTATGAGTATGAGCATTCCAGTTCATATTAACTTGATGTGCACATTTTGCAAGATGCAGTGATTCTGCACTTTTTCCAGGGGAGGCCTGAAAAACATCAATATTTTTATCGTTGTTATGACCTATCATATCCATTACATACACACCTTTAATTTCTGTTTTAGATAAATCTATAACATTTTCGTTATCAAGGTGAAGCTGAAGTGAATTTTGTAAAGTTTTCTGACAGAAATCACGTGCACCCATACAATCAGAAGGAAATTCTTCGCCAGTTAAATGAATTAACCAAATATCCCGTTCTAGTTTTCCTGCTTTTGCTAATTGCAGGTATATTGGAGCAGCAAGCAAAAGTGTAGTTGATGCTGAAAAATTATCATCGGCTCCGTTTGCCGAAATTCTTGCTCCATTCCCTCCATTTTCTTTTTCGTAAACATCAGCCATATAAGCTGTATCATAATGGTCGCCTAGTACTACAGCTTCATTCCTGTTCTTACCTGGTATTACAACTAAAATATTTCTTTCATGAGTGTGACCTTCCTGGTTTAATTTCCAGCCACCAAATTCCGAAAAATCAAAATCGGTTTTCCATTTAAATGGGAGCTCACCACAATAAGCAATTCCTTCTATTCCTGCTTCTTTAATTGCTTTTCTATGTCTTTCGATTAAATAATCGCCTAATTTTTCTAAATCACGATGATGGTGTGCTAATTGTTTTTTTGTGTCTTCGTCAAGAACACAATCGGCATTATCTTTATTTATAAATTTGCCGTGAGCAAGATACCTTATATCGTTCCACCAGTTTTCTTCAAATTTTCGACTTGCTGTAAATGAAAAAGTTAATGATTCGTTATCATTGATTTTATTCTCTTCGGGCTGAATTATTTTTTCGATTTCATTTTTCATCCATTCGCCGGTTTCTTTCTCTTTAGCCATGTTTGGCAAATCATCGAGCCAGTGATTTATGTTTTTGTGTTTGGCAAGGTGAGCAAGTCGTTGTGCAAAACAACGCGATAAAGGTTTTTTACCGAAAAGTTCCCATCCTTCATACAGCGATAAAATACTTAAAGCATTTTGATGTAAATAATGGTTGTGTTTTGAATCGAATCCATTTATAGCAGTTAAATGTGTTTTTCTTTGCTGAATTCGGGGCCATAAGTCAATTGGATTTTTGTATTGGTTATCATCTTTATGATACGCAGTTATATAACCATTTAGCTTGCAATTTTCAACAATCATTTCGTTTTTTTCATCAGAAAAATAACCGAATAATGGTCGGTGCCAATATACAAAATGAAGTCCTGTTTGCATTGGTGGATAGAAAAACCGATATCCAAATAATCCACCCTCGAGTAAATGTCTTTCAACTTCTACAAATTTATGTTTGCTTGCGTTTGGTCCATCTAAAAGCAATTCAAAATCTTTTGTCCAAATTTGGCTGTTCCTGGCCATTGGTTTATCGTAAAGTCCAAGAGAATTTAATTCTGTGCTGAACAATGTTTTAACAATTCCCGAAATACGAGTCGGTAATGATAATTCATCTTCATGGCGAAGAATTTTTTGCCAGCGGTGTGTTCTGTGATAATTATCGTGCAATAAATGCTGGTGAACTTTTGAGATATCAACATCAGGGTGAGGTTCGTGAATCCAACCTGTTTGGGTAACGCGCATACTACCTCTTCCTCTGTGACGAGGAATTAAATTTTGCATGGGTATTTGCCTTGCTAATGGAAGTTGTTTTGCAAGATGTTCGTAAGTAGGCATTCCCCAAAACACAAGACTACCCGGAAACGGCAAAAGTGCCAATTCTCCTGAAAAATATTTTTCTTTAACTGTTTGTGGAAGCAACGAAAATGGGCGAAATGTTAAAAGATATTTTACTTCATTAAAATTTGAATCGTCATTTATTAAAAAAGGTTTTGTAAATTCTGGAAGTATTTCATTCGTTTTTGTTGGTAATATTTTAAACCCTGCCTGTGAAAGTGAACTGTTATTATTGTATGCTTTTTTTAACAATTCTGTAAAAAACTCTAAAGATTCCGATTCTGGGATTTCCTTTTCAGGAGTTGTGTAAAAGCTATTCCAGAATGCTTTTTCAGGACCAAGAATACTGCTTCCAAAATAAGTCCAGGTAACCCTACCTTTGTCATCCTGTGTTTTAGACAGCATTAATGGAAGTAAACAAACGTATTTTTCGTTTTTTAGTTTTCCTGCTTTTACTGATAATTCTTCGGGCCAATATGGGTTATTTATAAGGCTTTGATTGGCATGACCAGAAATATGATGGGCGGGCAAACCCATTCCAAGATTATGAATTTGTTTTAATAAAATTTTTCCAATGTCGTTCATTCCAGGTTTAAGCTCCATTTCTTCTTCCATTTCGCTAATTTTCCAACCAAATTCGTCGTCATCAGAAAACGTTAAATAATCAATGTCGCCATAAGGACTTAATCCCACTTTTGGAGATGGCATAAACTCACTATAAGCATATATGTGAATTTCTTTGTAATGATTATGTAATGGATAATCATTTAATAACTGATGCCAGCCTTCGTTGTTGTTGTATTTCATGTATTTATATTTTTGTTTATTGTTCTACGAATCCTGTAGTTGCGGGACGCAATTTACGAATTTTTGGGATTATTTATTTTTTCTTGCAAATAATAGAAATAAATAATTTAAAGACCCTAAAAAGAGTGCATTTCTCCCCATCCCATATGGATGTACTGGATCTTTAACGTAATAAAAGTGATGTTTATAAATAAAGAGCATTTTATTATCAGAATTTATAAAATTATTATAATAAAATTGTCTTATATACTGCGACTCATATCGCAAATCGAATAGAGTAGAAGTGTTTTTTAGAGAATAATTATGACTAAAAATATTTGGGGAAGAATTGTTTACAACATTAAATAAATACGGGTTGAATGGTTTTAAAATAAATTTTGAGGTATCTTTTTTAATAATAGTATCTGTTTGAGCACGACAAATGAACGAAAACATTGTTATAAATAAGAGTAATATAGTTTTTTTTATATTCATTTTTTTCAAACAGCGAATATTAGACAATAGATATTATATAAGTTAGAATATCAATAGAACAAAGATAAAATAATTAACAATCGAATGTCTATTTTATTACGGAAATTTGCTGTGGGTTAAATAATTTTAAAGTCACATTAAACACTTAACTTATATAATGTCTAATATATCGAATAAGAATTATAAATATACTTTGAACGGGTTAAATTATTAAATTTGAGTTTAAGGTATAGGGTATAAAGGTATAGGGTATAACCCGATCTTCCTTATGCTTTTATACCTTATACCTCTATGCCATTTTGTCCCGCTTGTGCGGGATGAAATGTTAAAATTTGTCCCGTTTTCAGTATATTAATCGCTATAAATCAGGGCTAAAGCCCACGATATTTCATACTTCTAACTCCGACCTTAAGGTGGGTTATATAAAACAACAGAAAAACGGCTTTAGCCATGACATATATTTTTATTCGATATAAACTCTATTAATTATTTGATAAACATTTTTATTTTGTATTTAGGTCAAATTATCAAAAATTAACTTTTCTTTAATTTAAAGTGTGTTTTTTAATTTGATAATGAATATTTAAGAATGGTTTTAAATATTTTTCACATGCTTGTTGACAATGAAAAGCAATGGTATTGTGATATTTTGGAATATGTAAATATGTGATTTGAGCAGTTCCCAAAAGATTATTAACACTTATGTAACTGATGTTACGTAAAAGAGTTTCTCACAATGATTATTTCTCGTACTTCCTTCGTCAGCATAAACTCCGGCGCTAAGTACGCCAAGAAAAAATAATTATTATTTTTTTTTAAACTTTGCGAACTTATATGTAAGTAATTTCAATTAATACACCAATTGCTTTTATATAGCATGACTATAATAAGCACGCAATAAAAAAATCATAAATGATTTTTTTAGCCACTTTTTAACTTTGTGAACTTGGCGGCTTTGCGAGACAAATTTTTTACTTGCGTAACATGAGTTATGTAAGACAAAGATATTATTTTTTTGTAGTTTAAAAAATATTTTACAAAGTAAACGGGTATATGCTTACATTCCAATTTTTCATTTCCGGAACTTGAAGCAATTCTTTAAACTTTCTTACATTTGCAAAACTTATCATTCGCATTAATGAATTACCAGACTCATGTACTAAAAAACGGACTCCGTTTAATTCACCAAAAAACTGACAGACAGGTTGCTTACTGTGCAATAATTATTAATACAGGAACCCGTGACGAACTAAAAAACGAACATGGTTTGGCTCATTTTCTCGAACATTTAGTTTTTAAAGGAACATCAAAACGCCGTGCATACCATATTGTAAGCAGGATGGAAGATGTTGGAGGCGAAATTGATGCTTATACAACTAAAGAAGAAATCTGTATATATGCCTCATTTTTAAGTAAATATTACGACCGAACTATTGAGTTAATGAGCGATATGATTTTTAATTCAGTTTATCCTGAAAAAGAAATTAATAAAGAACGTGAAGTAATTTTAGACGAAATAAATTCATATTTCGATAGTCCAGCCGAACTTATTTTTGACGATTTTGAAGAACTTATATTCGATGGACATTCGCTTGGCAGAAATATTTTAGGAACAAAAAATACTCTTAAGAAATTTAATTCAAACAGTTTAAAACAATTCTCACACCGAACTCATAACACCGACCAGATTGTACTTTGTTCAGTTGGGAATATAGAGTTTAATAAACTTGTAAAAAGTTTTGAGAAATATTTTAACAACGTTCCCGCAAATAAACGCGAATGGAAACGTCCGCCTTTTAAGAATTATATTCCTCAGGAAAAAACCGTAATAAAAAAAACACATCAGGCACATTGTATTATTGGAACCACTGCCTATAATTTTCGTAACAAAAAACAACTTCCATTTCTTTTACTAACAAATTTGTTGGGAGGTTCGGGATTAAACAGTCGTCTGAATTTAATTCTCCGTGAAAAAAACGGATTAGTGTATAATGTTGAAACATCATATACACCATATTTCGATACAGGAATTTTTAGCATTTATTTTGGATGTGATAAAGATAAACTTAACAAATCCCTTTTATTAATTAAAAAGGAAATCGAAAAAATTAAAAATATCCCGCTTGGAAAAAAACAATTGCAACGTGCTAAACAACAAATGCTTGGACAAATAGCAATTTCACTCGAAAATCCCGAAAATTTATTACTTGGTCTTGGTAAAAGTTTTTTGCTTTTTAATAAAGTTGACAGCATCGAAACTGTTACAAGCAGGTTAATGAAAATTACTTCTGATGATATACTTAAAGTTGCCAACGAAACTTTTAAAGACAATAAATTTTCAACGTTAATTTACAAATAAAACATGTATGCTCAATAATAAAAACAGTTTAGAGTTTCGAGTTTAGAGTTTGAGGTTTTATAATTTGTTTTGATTTTTTTTTATGTTTATTGAAAATTAACACGATATAAAATATAGTAAATGAACATTAACCACGATTTAGAGAAATATATTCTTGAACATTCCGAACAGGAAAGCGATTTGCTTAAAGAACTGAATCGTGCAACAAATGTTCACATTTACCACCCACGAATGTTATCGGGACATTTACAGGGAAGAGTTTTAAAAATGCTTAGTTGTATGCTCAAACCCGAAAATATTTTAGAAATTGGTACTTATACAGGATATTCTGCACTTTGTTTTGCAGAAGGACTTTCTCCACAAGGTAAAATTCATACAATTGAAATTAATGACGAACTTGAAGATTTTATTAAACAATATGTAAACCAATCGGAATATAAAGATAAAATAATATTGCATTTTGGCGATGCTTTAAAAATAATCCCAACATTAAACTTACAATTCGATATTGTTTTTATTGATGCAGATAAATGTCAATATATTGATTATTATAGTGTTGTATTCGATAAAGTTAAACCAAATGGATATATTATTGCAGATAATGTTTTATGGAATAACAAAGTAATTGAAGATTACAACGATACAGATGAACAAACCCGTGGCATAATAGATTTTAATAATTTTGTACAAAATGATAAACGTGTGTCAAATGTTATTTTTTCAATCCGCGATGGATTGATGGTTATTAAAAAGTTGTAAATGAAAAACAATATTTTATTTTTTTTTAAAACACATTACTTCGCAATAATTAAATGGCTTATATTTATTTGTTCGTTGTTTTTTATTATAAATAAAATATTTTTTTGGCAGGAATTTAAGCAAATATATAACTATTCTGAACTTACAAACATTAATAATATTTATTATTTATTAGTTGTTTTTTTATTAATGCTGATTAACTGGGGGATAGAATCTTTTAAGTGGAAACTTGCTATTAAGAACTTTAACAGACTTACATTTTTGAAATCTTATTCTGCAATTCTTTCTGGTATAGCTGTATCTATTTTTATGCCAAACAGAACCGGAGAATTTGTTGGCAGAATATTTTTTTTAAAACACGAAAACAGAACTAAAGGTATTTTTGCATCGGCAATTTCGGGTTATTCACAGTTAATTGTTACAATAATTTGTGGCTCACTTGGTATTATACTATTGTATTTATTATATCCTGTTAATTTATTTACTGAACATAATTTTAATTACTTTATTAATGTTCCTGTGATTATTGTTACAATATTGTGTACAATTATTTATTTTAAAATAAAATGGTTCGTTTATTTTTTTGAGCATATTAAATTTTTAAAAAAATATTACAACTCTGCTACAACTCTTAACAATTATTCGTTTAAAGAGTTAGCATCTTTTTTGGCATTAAGTTTTATAAGATACTTTATTTTTATATTTCAGTTTTATATTTTGATTAAAATTTTTGGAATCAATATTAATTTTCTACAAAGTATAATTGCTTCATCTATTACATTTTACGTTTCAACAATAATTCCGACATTTGCTTTTGCCGAAATTGGAGTAAGAGGTACTGTTGCATCAATATTTTTTGGTTTTTTTAGTAATATGCAAACCGAAATAATTTTTGCATCTACATTACTTTGGATTATAAATATTGGCATTCCGGCAATTATTGGAAATATTTTTGTAGCAAAATATAAGTTTCAGAAATAATATTATTAACAAATGTCATATTTTTTCGATTTAGGTTATTTTGGTATTTTTTTAGCTTCATTTCTGGCAGCTACTGTAATACCTTTTAGTTCCGATACTGTTGTAGTTGCAATGGTGGCTTATGGTTACAATTCAACTTTAACAATTTTTATTGCAACTTTAGGAAATACTTTAGGTGGCTTGTCAAGCTACGCATTAGGTTGGCTTGGTAAATGGGACTGGATTGAAAAATACCTGAAGATAAAAAGAGAAAAAATTAAAAAAATGCAGTTACGCATAAAAAAATATACTGCAATAGCTGCATTTTTAACATGGCTTCCAATTTTTGGCGATGTGATTGCTGTTGCATTAGGTCTTTTAAAAATCAATATTTACAAAGTTACCCTTTTTATGACTTTAGGAAAATTAGCTAGGTATGTTGTTATAGTTTACTTGTGGGACTATATAATATAATGTTAAACCATTAATCAAAATCAGTGATTTAATTTTATTATAAACGGGATAAATTGTCGCATTTTTTAATTTTGGGCTAAAGCCCGCATTATGTTGACAATCAATTATTAACGCCCTGAAAGATGTGGCTATTGATTGCGTTTATTTATTCTGTTTACGGTATAAACAAAACAATTTAAATAAAATCTATTATTTTATGGCTTCTTCAACTTTTTTATTAAAAAGTTTTGTTTTGCCCAACTTTGAATTCATTTGCGACAAACCAATAATATCATTTTTAAATCGTTTCCGATTTCTGGTTTCGCTGTAAAGCAATGTATATGATGCGTTTATTTTAGAAATAGATTCAAGCATTGATTTGTTCAATTCTGAAGTTAATACTGCGAGATTATAATTTTTTAAAAAATTAACATTATATACGCTATAATAATCATAAGGATTTTTATTTACTTTCTGAGCTTGCAATAACAATAAATAATTTTGCTTTATCAATACCTTCTCATTATCAAGCATTAATGAAGATTTAGAAAATTCTTTTGAAATTATATTCAAATTATCGGGTACAAGTTTCTCACCTTTACCAATAAAGTTTTTAAACTTTTTTCGTTGATGGGGAATTTTTATAAATCGAGCAGTATAATTTATAACATCATAAACAGTTTTGTAAATTGTTAACCCTATTCCAAAAGGAAGATACGATGAATAATCTTCAATTGCAGCAAGGACTCTTCTGTTAGTTCCTTTATTTTCAGATGATTTAGGCAATAATGAAACATAACTGTTAAAATAATTTCCTATTTTATTTATAGCGTTGTCTATATTATCTTTTTTGTATTGTGCAATAACATTTTCTTCATAATTAGCAACTAATTCATTTACCATTAAACTATCATTGTTATATGTTATTGGAAATAAAAGACGTCGTTCATAAGTAATCTTAAACGAAGATTCTTTAAGTGTATGGCATTGTTTATCAAAGTTATTGACAGAACTATAAAATTGTTTGGCAGTTTTAAATTGCGAATTTGTTAATGCACAACTTTGAAATATATAAGCAACAAATAGTAGAATTGATAAAAAATTAATATTTCTAACAGCTTTCAATTTATTTATTACTTTATTCTTCTTTTAACTTTTTTTAGCCCATGCTCTACATTAACTCCCGCATCAATAGCGTAACAAGCACTTTAGTATATTCTTACTACATATAACAAATTTCTAACCCCAAACTACAAACTTTGAACAATGAACAATAAACTTTTAACTTTCTTAAATTACGGTTTTATAATCAATGCACTAACCACTCCTACAGCCAAACCTATAACTCCTCCAACAATTGAATGAGAAATTCTTTTTTGTTTTACAATTTCGGAATATCCTGATATAAAATACTCGTCATTGGTATATTGAGGAAATTTTTTGATAATTTTTTTCTCGCAAATATTTGTTGAACCAATAATTGCACTAGTTCCAGTTGGTAAAACTGGTGACCAAAAAACAGGGGCATTTAATATAGGGAATAAATAAATTCCTCCAATTCCAGCAGTAACCCCGATAATAGTAGCACCTGTGGCTTTATAATGTTCCGAAGCCTCAAACTCGCCTTTAATAAAACTTCTCATTTGCTCAACCGAAAAAGGAGTATTTTCAATTGATGTGGGTTCGTAAAAAACTTTTTCGTATCCGTTTTTTTCGTGAACAGAAAAAACATATTCTAATCCAACTTTCTTTTCTTTTTTACCTTTAAAATAAGTAAGTAATCCATCTTCGGTTTTTAAAGTGTAATTCGAAGTAATTAATCTTTCGCCACTTAAAAACCAAATAGTATCTTGAGCTTTACAAGTAATTCCAATTAAAAAAAATAATATTAAAAAAATTAAAAACCTCATAAATAAGTAATTTACTATATAAACGTAAAAACAAAAAAAAAGTTAAATATTTTTTATTTCTTATTTATACCTTTATGCTTTTATTTTAAAATTGTAAAACTAATAAATATTTTCTAATTATGGCAACAGAAAATTTTGTAATTCGACACATCGGACCTCGTGAAAGCGAAATTGCTAAAATGTGCAACAAAATCGGAGTATCTTCTTTTGATGAGCTAATAAACAAAACAGTACCTCAAAATATTCGCTTAAAAAAACCACTTAATTTACCCGACGGAATAAGTGAGTTTGAGTATCTTACAAAGCTTCGAAAAATTGCAGCAAAAAACAAGATTTTTAAGTCATACATTGGAAAAGGATACTATGGAGCAATTACTCCATCGGTAATTCTTCGCAATATTTTAGAAAACCCAAGTTGGTACACATCATATACTCCTTATCAAGCCGAAATTTCGCAGGGACGATTAGAAGCATTATTAAATTTCCAAACAGTAGTTTTAGAATTAACTAAAATGGAAATTGCAAATTGCTCTCTTTTAGATGAAGCAACTGCTGCAGCCGAAGCAATGATTATGATGTTTAACACACGTAGCCGCGAAAAAGCAAAATCGGGAGCAAATATTATTTTTGTTGACAATAATATTTTTTCTCAAACTCTTGCCGTAATTAAAACCCGTGCATTCCCATTAGGGATTGAAGTTGTTACAAGTGATTTTGAAAACTTTACTTTTAACGAAAAAGTTTTTGGTACAGTTATTCAATATCCTTCTGCTAATGGTAATATTCCAAATTATAAATCATTTGTCGAAAAAGCACATAATCTTGGTTCAATGGTTGCCGTTGCTGCCGATATTTTAAGTTTGGTTTTATTAACTCCTCCTGGAAATTGGGGTGCTGATATTGTTTTCGGTTCAACTCAACGCTTTGGAATTCCTATGGGTTTTGGCGGACCTCATGCTGCTTATTTTACATCACTCGATACTTTTAAACGAACTATGCCAGGTAGAATAATTGGAGTTTCGATTGATAATAAAGGGCGTACTTCTTTACGAATGGCTTTACAAACCCGCGAACAACATATAAAACGCGAACGTGCAACTTCAAATATTTGTACCGCACAGGCATTACTTGCAACAATGGCTGGAATGTATGCTGTTTATCACGGTCCCGATGGATTAAAACGTATTGCTAAACACATTCATTCAATTGCAACACTTGTTAGTAAAAAACTTTCTGAATTAGGATATAAACAAGAAAATTCAAATTACTTCGACACGTTGTTAATTAAACTCCCTTCAACTGTATCTTCTGATAACATTAAAATATTAGCAATTGAAAATGAAATTAATCTTAATTATATTGATAACAATACTATAAGTATTTCTATTGATGAAGATACATTACTCAGTGATATAAATAAATTGTTTTATATTTTCGCAAATGCAATAAATAAACAAATTACAGAAGTTAAAGAATATCCAACAGGATTATCATTAAATAACAATTTGCTACGAAACGATAAAATTTTGCAACAATCACTATTTCAGAGCTATCAATTGGAAACTGAAATGATGCGATATATTAAAAAACTTGAACGTAAAGATTTCTCGCTTACACATAGTATGATTTCACTTGGCTCTTGTACAATGAAATTAAATGCTGCAACCGAAATGCTCCCTTTAAGCTGGCCCGAATTTTCGAATATTCACCCTTTTGTTCCTGCTAATCAAGCCGAAGGATATCATCAACTAATTGACGAATTAGGTGCAATATTAAAAGAAATTACTGGTTTTGCAGCAATTAGTTTTCAACCAAACTCTGGTGCAGCCGGCGAATATGCCGGATTAATGGTTATCCGTAAATATCACGAAAGCAATGGGAATAAAAATAGAAATGTTATTTTAATACCTTCATCGGCACATGGAACTAATCCTGCAAGTGCAGCAATGGCTGGTTTAAATATTGTTATAATAGAATGTGATACAAAAGGGAATATCAATTTAAATGACTTAAAAACAAAAGCCGAAGCTAACAAAGACAACTTATTTGGACTAATGGTTACTTACCCATCTACACATGGTGTGTTTGAAAGTGCAATTGTTGAAATGACTAACATTATACATCAATTTGGCGGGCAAGTATATATGGATGGTGCAAATATGAATGCTCAGGTTGGTTTAACAAGCCCTGCACATATTGGAGCCGATGTTTGTCATTTGAATTTGCATAAAACATTTGCAATTCCTCACGGCGGCGGCGGGCCTGGTGTTGGTCCAATTTGCGTAGCAAGCCATTTAGTTGATTACTTACCTCAGCATCCCGAAGTGAAAGTTGGTGGAAATAAAGGTGTTTACGCTGTTTCGGCAGCTCCTTTTGGGAGTGCCAATATTTTGACAATTTCACATGCTTATTGCATAATGTTAGGTGGCAAAGGGTTAACTGATGCAACAAAATACGCAATATTAAATGCAAATTACATCGCAGCATCTTTAAAAGATAACTACGATTTGTTATTTACCGGCGAAAATGGTTTTGTAGCTCACGAAATGATTTTTGATTGTCGTAAATTTAAAGAAATGGCTAATATTACTGAAACTGATATTTCAAAACGATTAATGGACTTTGGTTTTCATGCCCCAACTCTTTCATTCCCGGTTCATGGCACTTTAATGATTGAACCTACCGAAAGCGAATCTTTACAAGAGCTAGATCGTTTTATTGAAACTATGAAAACAATTTACATTGAAATTCTCGAAATAAAAAATGGTGATGCCGATATAAATGATAATGTTTTAATTAATGCACCTCATACAGCTCAAGATTTGCTATCAAACGATTGGAATCATAAATACTCTCGCGAAAAAGCCGCATTCCCGCTTAAATGGATAGCCGACAATAAGTTCTTTCCTGCAATTAGCAGAATAGATGATGCTTATGGCGACAGAAACCTTGTTTGTACTTGTTCAGCAATTGAAACATATCGCAAAGAAGTGTTTGATATGAAGATGGTTGAGGTGTAATGAAATGCATTGTTAATTATACCGCAAACGGTTACTAATTGAGCTTTTATTGAAATAAAATTGTTGCATTGTTATATTGCTAAATTGTTATGGAACAATTAAAGGAAGAGTTAAAAGCAAAACAACATCTGATAGCTATCAAATATAACAATATAACCATTCACAGCATATAAAAAAGAACAGAATAACAAATTGTTAAACAAAAAATAATTATTTTTACAACAAAATAAAATATTATGGAAGCAATTATCAGAACAAATGACAGAAATCTTTTTAATTCTCTGTTGCTTTTTTTAAAATCGCTGCATATAACAGTAGAAACAAATGAAAAAAAAGTAATCAGGAAAAAATCAGCAGCTTCTTCAAGAAAACAATTCAACCCGAGCGAATATGAAGGCATATTAAATCATTTAAATTTAGATATTGATGCCGAATTGCAAAATATGAGAAATGTATGGAATAAAAATTTATAATCCATTTAAATATACTTTGAATAATTAAAAAAATCTCTTACGCAATCGCTTATTACATCGGGATTGCGAATGATTATTCATTTGGTATCTGCCCCGTAACAACAAAGTGCATTTGGTTTTGAATTATAAGCGAATACCGTAAAACTACACCAAAAAGATATGTTTAAAGCAAAATGCCGGAAGTAAAAAATACTCACTCGCAGGATGCGAGCGAGCGTTACTAATCCTGCCCTTTAGTCTTGTATTTCTTGGTATTTTTCCCGTTTAATTTTTCTTCAAGCAAACTGTTAATTTTTTTCATCAATTCAAGTTTCTCGTTTAGTTCGGTTATATCCTTTTTGTTTTTTTGAAGTTCAGTTCTTAAAACACTTATTTCTTCATCTTTTTTTAAATAACTTATACCTTCATCTTTAGCAATAGAAAATTCTTCCTCATTGATATAATACTGAAAAAAATTATGTTTAAGAACAATGCCTATTTTATCAAGTAGTCCTGTATCAATAGTTTTTCTCTCAAAAATATTATAAACAACAGTTCTGCTTTTATTTATTTTTGAAGCAAATTCCTTTACAGGTATTCTCTGCTCATTTACAATTTTTTTAATTTTCTGACCTATGTGTACCATAAATGCAAAAATCATAGATTTTTTTCTTTATTTGTGATATAATACGTCTAAATAATAATAAAATATGTACTATTATATTGACATATATTTTATTATTTACTACATTTGTCCATATTTATAATTAAAACAAACAGAATATGTTTAAATATTTCCAACAGATGCGTATCCGAAAAACCATACTAATAAAAAATTCAATATCAAACAAAGTGAAAACAAAATTTATATATTTAATTATGCTATTGGTAATTATTTTTTTCTCATGTAATAATTCGGGTGACGAGTTTATAGGATTCTGGGAAGGTGTTCATGATGATATAAGAATAATTAAATCTGGAAGTACCTATATTATAGAAATTAAGAAATCTTATGGTGTAAATGAAATATATACAGGCACTTATAAACAAGGTAACCTTTATGCAGATACAGGATTTATAATTATATCGTATTCAAATGGTAAAATAATTTATAAAGGCGAAAAGTATATAGAAGAATAAATAGTGTCTGTCCATAAAGTCAGTGTCTGATTCATAATGTTCGAGTTTGAGGCATACGAAGTTTTGAAAACCAAGGAGTTTACTTATGTAAATGACTGTTTTCAAAACAAGCATAACGAAAAAATCGGACATTATAGACAGACTCTAAATAGTGTCTGTCCATAAAGTCAGTGTCTGATTCATAATGTTCGAGTTTGAGGCATACGAAGTTTTGAAAACCAAGGAGTTTACTGTAGTAAATGACTGTTTTCAAAACGAGTATAACGAAAAAATCGGACATTATGGACAGACACTAAATAACCACTTTGACTTTTGCAATGTTCCTTTGAAATAAAACATATAAATAATAAAATGCAATTACTATTATCAATTGTTCGGTAATAATTTAGTTCGTCATGACGGGTTTGACCCGCCATCTATTTATGATGAGATTACCAATTTACAAACATTAACATTTTATAATTTATAAAAATGACCTATAAAAGTATTTAATAAGGGGTATAACCGAAAAGCAAGATGAATAAATGGAAATCAACAAAAAAACAATAAACGAAACCATTCATTGTGAAAACAACTTTGAATGTCTTGAAAATGAAAATTATTCATGCCTTTTAATGAAAATTGACAATTGTATTGGTGAAAAAGTGCTCTTTATTAATTGTACTAAAACAAATTGTTATTACAAAATGAATTATGGGAACAGTATAATTTGTAACTGCCCTACAAGAACGGAAATTTATAATAAATATAAAAAATAAAAGAATATTTGCACACAACAACCCTTTGCTGTCGTTTCGACGAAGGATTGAGGAGAAATCTATCAAACCTAAAAAATTATTGCTTCTCAAGCAAAACAATCATTTTCATCTGAAGTTCGTTGTATTTTTCGAGCAAACCGAAATATTTGTTTTTCCAGTATTCTGTTTCATTTCCATAAAGTATTGGAGCGTCTGAAGTATTTTCAATAATATCCGAATCAGAATTTTTTAAATATGACCCTATTTCATTTGTAAAATCGTAGTGAATTATTTTCCCTATTTTGTAAATATATTCTACCGATAAATTTGGCTCCTCGAATAGATTATAAAGATGTCGCCTGCTCAATTTCATTTTTTTTGCAAGTTCGGTAAGTTTTATTCCGCTGACTCTCACCGCTTTTTCTACTATTTCGCCTTTGTGTATCATAATTTACAAAAATGAAATATTAAAAGCGAAATAAAATTCTCAAATAATTCTCATAAATGAGAAATTAATTATATATTTGCATGAAAATAATCTGTTGTACTGTGAATGGTAAAAATTTTAAAAGGGGATGCGAGTAAAAAATGCCATAGCAAAATAAAATACTCACTCGCAGGATGCGAGCGGGTGTATCAGTGGAGTCCGACAATCACTATAAAAAACGGGATGTAACCGAAAAGCCATAAGAGTAGGGAAATATAAATTTAGAAGTAAAAACAAAGAACAATCAATGATATTAAAATTATGAATAAAGTCTGATACCTTTTATAAACCGAAAATCTTTAATATTTAAAGTTAAGAGATGAATATCATAATAAATAGCAGTTGCCGCAATCAGCATATCACCGATATATGGCTTGTGACTAAGGCTGTATTCCATCATAAATTTAGTAAAAATACCGGATATTTCTTCATTTACTGGTATCCATGGAAATTTTTCCAGATGTTTTTTAATAAGAGGAGTTTCTTTTTTATTCAATGCTCCAAAATAAAATTCCGCTACAGAAATCTCGCTGATATAAAGATTTTGTTCGCCAATCTTTTCACAAATATGCCGAATTTTCTGGTTTCCCTTATATAATTCTATTATAATGTTTGTATCAATTATTACAGATGTATTTTCCGCCATGCGTTTTCTTTTATGTATTTAATGTTAATTTCTGTTCTTTTTCCAGTTCCAAACGTATCCCAAAAATTTTCTTTAGTTGTAAAATTAGTTGCAGGAAGCGTTTTTATTTTTTCATTATTGTTAATTTTCCTTACACTGCTTACAAAGTTTAACGATTTTAACAAACGCATTAAAAACATGGCATCATTTCGTGAACCAATATTTATTACCAATTGCTCCATAAAATATTTTTTTTACAAAAATACAAATAAAATAATTCAAAAAAATAATAAATATGCAACAATCAATATTCAATAATAAATTAAAGTGGAATCTTGCAACCACTATAAAAACGGAACCTGCCCCGCACAGGATTTACGATTTAGGATTTTTTGTCATATTGAGCGAAGTCGAAATATCTTATTTACGATTTAGGATTTACGATTTAGGATTTTTTGTCATATTGAGCGAAGTCGAAATATCTTATTTACGATTTAGGATTTACGATTTAGGATTTACGATTTAGGATTTTTTGTCATATTGAGCGAAGTCGAAATATCTTATTTAGGATTTGGGATTTACGATTTAGGATTTGGTACTTGGAATTTTAGATTTGGTATTTAAAATTGCGGGGCCTAACCGAAAAGCAATAAAAGTGGGAAATTAAAAAAATATCAGGTTTTAGGAAAATATTTATAAATGTCTTTACGATGGAGAAAACGTTCAAAAACAATATCGCAATCATTAATCACTACTCCCGCTCTGTAGTTCCCTATCCTTATACGATAGTGAAAAGGAGCGCCTTTAAGTTTTTAATGTCTTTAAAACAGTTAGATTTACCTGCGTCGCTAATACAAGCAGCAATCTGTTCAAGCAATTTATTGTCTTTAATTTTATTTGTATCACGTTCAAAACTGCGGTCAATTTTTACGTTCATTTTCCCCGAAGTTTTTTTAAATATTTATCCACATCAATATATTCGCTCGTTCTTCCGGTTTTCATAGCATTAATTAAAGACATATCTTCAATTTCTTCAGTAGTTAAACGATGGGTTACTATGCCTAATTTTTTTGCAAGGGTAAGTAATATTGACAAATCTGTCTTTGATTTACTAATTAATACTGCACTTTCCATAACTCATTTTTTTTACAAAAATACAAAAAAATCAACGAAATCGAAAAAAA
>Ga0209211_10004504_pt1 | contig 21589 bp, 17 predicted proteins | sample RifGroA2_FD_183992 | JGI IMG/M metagenome (GOLD analysis project Ga0209211, IMG submission 183992) | Groundwater microbial communities from Rifle, Colorado, USA - Groundwater A2 (SPAdes) (version 2) | ecosystem: Environmental > Aquatic > Deep subsurface > Groundwater | place: Rifle, Colorado...
GCTTTTCCCTTCGGCAATGAGCTGCAATACCTGGCGTTCGCTGGGGGTTAGAGGATCAGAGACTTCAGAGACTTCAGAGACTTCAGAGACTTCAGAGACTTCAGAGACTTCAGAGACTTCGCCTCCCTTTGCGAGCCAGGCCTTCACTAGGGCTCCTGTGGCTGCGGGACTGAGATAGATAGACCCGTTTAAGACTTCCCTTATCGCCAGAACAAGATCGCGGCTTGCCTGGGACTTTAATACGTAGCCCTTGACTCCGGCCTTTAGCGCCTCCAGGACATATTGGTCCTCCTTGTACATGGTGAGAAGGATTGTTTTTGTCTGAGGACAGATTTTGTTGATCTGGCGAGCAGCGTCGAGACCATTTAGTAAGGGCATGAAAATGTCCAGAACGGCTATGGCTGGGCATAATTCTTTTGCCAACCGGACCGCCTCGTGGCCATCCGACGCTTCGGCTATGACATCAAATCCTTCGCGGAGCAGCAGGTTCTTTAGCCCATCGCGGACAATGACGTGGTCGTCGGCCAAAAGCGTGCTGATTCGCATATTATTCCTCTAAGGGAATCGTAACGCAGAGTTGTGTGCCTTGGCCAGGAGCTGACTGAATTTGCAATTTTCCCTTCAAAATCTCAACTCGCTCCCGGATGCCGACTAACCCCAGACTCTCTGCGCCCGTTCGGGACAAGACCGTAGGCGCATCGAATCCGATCCCGTTGTCTAGAACGAGGCAACGAACTATCCCATCCTCCTGCTGAATTTGGACACGAACAGTGGTAGCCTGAGCGTGTTTGGTTACGTTGTTAAGAGCCTCCTGAACGATCCGGTAGAGCGCTGTTTCAATCCGGAGAGGAAAGCGCTGCTTTGGCACTTCGTCCAAGGCGATGTCCATGCCTGTTCGTTTCGAGAATCGTTGGGCTAGAGATTGGATCGCCGGAAGCAGCCCTAAGTCGTCCAGGATAGTGGGGTGGAGCTCGTGGGCCAGACTCCGCAGTTGCTCTTCGATTTGATCCAGCATCCCTATCACTTTTTGGATACGTTCTTTGGCCGGAGGTTCGACTTCGCGCGCAATATCATCCAGCACGATGTAGACGGAGGCCAGGAGCTGTCCTGCCTCGTCGTGCAGCTCGCGGGCGATTCGCTTCGCCTCCTCCTCTTTGGAGCCTATCATCTTTACTGTCAGCGCGCGGAGTTGGTTGCGGTAGACCAAGAGACCTTGGGACTGTTTCCTGATCTGCTCGTAGAGCTGCGAATTATGGATCGCAATAGCTGTCTGGTCCGCAAAGGTCGAAAGAAATTTAATCTCATCACTGGAGAACTCGTGCTCGTGTCTTGTGTTGAACCCAATGAATCCCACGGGAACATCGTGAGCGATGAGAGGGAGTCCCAAAAAGGATACCAGTCCGTATTTGCGGACAAAGTCCCGGTTCGCGACACGGGGGTCCGTCGGTAAATTCTTTATTGCCAAAGGGGATTGGGTTTCGAGGACGATCTTTGCCAGGCCCCCTCCAGCTTCCCAATGTGCCTTCCATTCTGTCTCGTCGGGGTTGCGGCAAGCTATGGGTTCCAACTCGCCACTTTCCCGATTCGTTAACATAACGCTCGTAGCAGAGTAGGGGAGGAGAAGATTCACCTTCTCTAGCAGGAGCTTTAGGACAACTTGAAGATCCAAGCTCGAACTGACGGCCCGGTTGATTTCCTGGAGCAGCCCCATCTGCTCCAGACCACGCTTGAGTTGCTTCTCTGTTTGCTTGCGCTCGGTGATGTCCCTCATAAAGCAGTGATGGCCGATGAAATCGCCTTTTTCATCGACGCGCTTGACCATCAAAACCTGCTTGTAAAACAAGGACCCATCCTTGCGCGCCGCCCTCGCTTCGAATTCTCCTTTGCCCTCGCTTAACATATGATGGTATGCGGCAAGCGCATTCTCGTGATCATCGGTGTGTATTGTCAGCTTCCAGTCCATCCCAACCATGTTGCTGAGCGCGTAGCCCATCATGGACGCGTAGGTTTCGTTGACTTCCTCATACCGCCCCTCGATGTCCAGGCGGGAGATGCCGGGCATGGCATTTGAAAGCGCCACATTCATCTCGTGTAGCTTCTCCTCCGCCTTCTTGCGCTCGGTTACGTCGTTGAGAGAAAAAACGAGTAATTCGATTTCCCCGGCGGTGTCGAGAATCGGCACCAGGGTCCAGTCCCAATAAGTTATCCCCCATTCTGGATGATCGGGAAAAACAAAAGGATGGGCGAATGACTGAAAAGGCTTCTTGGTTTTGACGACCTCCTCGAAGATGGCTTTGGCGTCCGAAGGGTAGAATTCAAAGTGGTTGTGTCCTGGAAATTCTGAAACGTCTCGTTGACACGCGCGGGCGTAGGCCTCGTTAACGCGAATAAAATTGAAGTCGCGATCTAAAAACACAACCGGGTTGAGCGCGTATCTGAAGTAAAGGTCTAGCAGCCGTGATTGCCGCCTTAGGGACTCCTCCGCGTGCTGACGTTCGGTGGCAGCGTCTTCGATGACTCGCGCTACGTTATTCACCTCGATAATGGGAGATGTTAAAGTCTGCGGCATCTCGGAACGTCCCAGAGCGGCGGCCGCGTCGGAAAGAGCGGTAATGGCATTGGCGATTCGCCGTCCAAAGATAGTCGCCACCATGACTCCTACCAGAAGAAGCGAAAAGCCGCCGCCAATTACGGTTAACAAAATATGCCGCATCGGACTGTCGAGAACCGTCGCGTGTACAGCTACACCCACGGTCCAGCCGGAGAGCTCTGAGCGGTGGAGCGCGGCATAGACCGTTTCTCCTTTGTCCAGGACGTCGCGCCACGCCACCTCTTGCTCTTCGCTTTTGGCCGCAAAACGGGCAGCTGCCAACTTGCCGATAGGGTTGTCGCTATTCCAGGTTTGGGCAATGATCTTTTTGTTCCTGTCGATGACCGTGGCGAGCCATTCTGCGGGGATATTTTGCTCTTTCAGGAGTTTCACCAGGAATGTCGGACGGGCGGCTGACGCGAGAAGGTACTTAGCTTGTCCGTTGCGAATGACAGGCACGTTGACGGCGATGCGTAGCTCTCCCGCGACCCGGCCAAAAAACAAATTCGAAATGAGGGTGTGTTTTAGCTCAATCGTGTTTTTCATTTCCGGATCACCAGCGGGCTCGGTGGGGAGTGGTGAGCCGAAAGGGCGCAGGAGATTCAGAATCTGACGCGCTTCGGGATCGAACAGCGCGATTGTGGTCCAGTATGGCTGCGTTTTCAGCACCCGGTTGGCCTGCTCGTAGAACTGTTTCAAGTCCCCTAAGTCAAGATGCTCGGATGTCGCGAGCGCCTCCAGGGTGCGGATCGAGGCCTGAAGCTCCCGGTCTACGGCAAGCGAAAGGGCTCGGGCCGTATACCGCAGTCCGTTTTCCACATCGGTTCGTTGCTGTTTGCCGAACACAACGATCATCACGCCGGCGAAGATCAGCACCGGCAGGAGCGCGGCGACTACAAGGATGATAAGGTGCGAGCGCAGCTTCATGAATTTAGTCTCAGCTTTCAGCTGTGTTCATAGTATTCTGATTTTTCGTTCATCCCCATAAGCAAGGTTACTTATCGTATAAGCGAGGCTAATTATCGCCATTAGACAAGGAAGTTGTCAATGACCTATATCAAGCTGTTGATATTCGAATAAGGTTGCGTGAGGGACCGGCTCTTTGCTAAGGAAGACATACCGCCGGAGATCAACGCGGCAGGAATAATCTCAGATATCACAAGGAGGAGAGAGCTTTGAAGATCGAGGGAAGTTATACTTTTAAGGCGCCCAGGCAAAAGGTCTGGGATGTATTGCTGGATCCAAAAATGATTGCCCAGTGTATGCCGGGATGCGAGGGGCTAAAAGAGATCGGCCCGGATCAATACGAGGCGACTATGAAGGTCGGCATCGCGTCGGTTAAAGGGACCTACAAAGGCAAGGTGTCTATCAAGGAGCGGCAGGCCCCATCCCACTATGTGCTTAGCGGTGAAGGGTCCGGTGGGCCCGGGTTCATGAAAGGTGACATGAGCATCGATCTGGAAGAGAAAAACGGCGAGACCACGCTGAAATATAGTACCGACGCCAAGATAGGAGGACTGATTGCCGGGGTAGGGCAGAGGATGCTTGGGGGAGTAGCCAGGATGATGGTAGATCAGTTCTTCAAGAAGATGGAGAGCCTTGTTTAAGAAGATTGGCTCGTGGATCGATGGGAATGCCGTTAACACGCACCTCATAATGGAGGTGAGGGCTTGTGGTTTTACCCGTATTCCCGCTCTCCGCAATCTGCTGGCCCTTGCGTACCCGATCTCCCTTCTTGACGTTGGCCTTGGATAGATGCAGGTACTGCGTCGTAATGCCCTGACCGTGGTTCAGGACGACCATCTGACCGTTACCGTTGCTCACGCTGACTGATTCCACCAATCCGTCCGCCGGGGCGTATACCGGTGTCCCTACGGGATTCGGGAGGTCGAGCCCGGAGTGAAACTCCGGTTTCCCCGTCCATGGGGAGAGGCGCGTGCCTACACCGGACGTTATCCGGCCTTTGATGGGCATGGAAACGGGGACAGAGGCGATCAGGCGCTCAAGCTCGCTTCGGAGCGAGGCGAGGCCTCTTTCCAACTCTTTTATGGCGAGGTGGCCGTTGAAGGAAGATCTGTTCTGGGATGGGAGGGAGGCCTGGACTCCTTGCTGGATCCCTTTCCAACCGGTGAGAAGTAGCTGGAGATTTTTTGTCTGGTCCTGCAAGACCGAAAGCTGCTCTCGTTGGGCCAGGGCTTCCATCCTTAGCTCTTTAAGCCCTTTTTTCTGCCATTTCATCCACAGGTAGTCGCCCAGCAGCCACCCGCCGATTGCCACCAAGAAAACGCCTCCCGCAAGAAGGTAGCGAATGGACTTTTGCGATAAGACGAGGCGACGCATCTCGGTCCCTCGCCGTGGAAGAATTAGGATCGAATAACTCTTGTCCATGATATAGCCCTTTTAGGAACTTTTCTGAACGGCCCGAAGCTCTTCGTTTTTCATCTTACAGCGGCCGTCAAAGACGACGCCTTCATCCAGGACCAGCACGGGGGTTACGATGTCCCCGAAAATGCGGGCGCTGCTCCGCAGCTCGACGCGCTCACGGGCGATGATGTTCCCTGTGACTTGGCCGCTTACGATGGCGATCCCCACCTGGACCTCTGCTTCCGCCTGTCCGGTCTCTCCCACGAGGAGCGTGTCTGAGGAAAAAATTTCTCCGCGGAATTTGCCGTTCAAAACAAGCGTCCCGACGAATGTGAGACGCCCTTCCAGTTCACACCCCTGATCGATTACGGACGTGGATGCCTGATCGGGGGCTGAGTTGTTCCCTCTCCAGCGCCACATGAGATCTGCTCCTTACTGTAATCAGTTGCCAATACTAAGCTTATCTCTTGACGGCTACTTGTTTTTGGTCCAGTAGCGAAGGGCCGCGGCGCTCTGCGGCTATCTCAGCCCGTTGAATCTTGATCACGTTGCCGTTGAAGAAACCACCCTGGGAGATGACCAGGGAGTCCGTTTCAATATTTCCAGATACCCGGCCGGTTGAGGTGATTTCTACGTTTCCGGTGGCAACCATATTCCCCTCGTATCGCCCCATGATCAGGGCGTCAGCGGTGTGGGCATCGGCCCGGACAACCCCTTTTTCGCCGATCACCAGCTTCCCCTCTACATTGATCTCGCCCGCTACCTCACACTCGATCTGAATAGAGTCCGCGATGTTGAACTTTCCCTCCAGACGAGCGGTCTCCCCCATGACCGTGAGCAGGGGGCCCTCCCGTCCTGGACTGCCGGAGTTCCTTTTGCCGAACATAGCAAACCTCCTTTTTTAATGCCTAACCATTAGGCGCAGTTAAGAAAAATGACTCACGCGAAAGCCGAAGGATACTATCCCGACTTCTCACGGCTTGTCAATATTAAATTGGGGTGCTAGGAAGGATGAAAATGCAGCCTTTAGTGAGCGTTGTCATCCCCACACACAATCGCTGGCCGATGCTCTGCGATGCGATCCAATCCGTCCTGGGCCAAAGCTATAAAGGATTCGAACTCATCGTGGTGGACGATGGGTCTCAGGATGGAACGGCAGACCATTTGAGGAGATACGGCACCCACCTGCGGTTCTTTTCCCAGCGCCGGCGTGGTGTGGCCGCCGCGCGCAACCTCGGTGTTCGTTGCGCACGCGGCAGATATCTGGCTTTTCTCGATTCCGATGATCTCTGGCAGCCGAAAAAGCTTGAAGTCCAGGTCGCTTTTATGGAAGAGCGGCCGGAGGCGCAAATTTGTCAGACGGAGGAGATTTGGATTCGGCGCGGGCGAAGGGTTAATCCGAAAAGGAGACATCGCAAACCTTCCGGAGATATCTTTCGCGCCAGCCTCGATCTCTGTCTGGTCAGCCCTTCGGCGGTGATGATGACCAGGGAACTGTTTGAGAGGGTAGGGGGATTTGATGAAACCTTCATTGTGTGCGAAGACTACGATCTTTGGCTTCGAGTAAGCGTTGATACTCCGGTTTATCTGATCCCGGAGCCGCTGGTCTTGAAAAGGGGAGGACATAAGGATCAGTTGTCGCGCTCCACCTGGGGACTGGACCGCTTTCGCGTTCGGGCGCTTAGAAAGATGGTCGATGGCGGTCTCTGCGGCGAGAAGAGAAATTGGACTTTAGAAACCCTGGCAAATAAAGTGGCGATTTTGACTCAAGGGGCGCGGAAGAGGGGAAGGGAGAGGGAAGCGCTGGGTTACGAATCGATTCTAGATCCTCCATCCTCTATCTTCGATCCTCGACCTTAGGCTATGCTCAATCAAGCCATTTGCGACTACGCTAAAGAGAAGGGGTTTCATCCGCAGACCCTGGAGCGATGGCTTAGATTAGCCGAGATTGACCGCGAGGCCCTCTTCGATCTGGCTCAGGGGCTCAAGCTGGGGGAAAACCATCTCCGGGATTTCCTTGAGTGGTTGAAAGAGATTGCACTGCGGGATGGCGTGGACCTCTGTGAGATTCTGCACAGGGAGCCTTTCTTGCGGATTTCATCGGACCCTCGACTGGGCCGCAACGACAAGCTCAAGCGGATAAAGGAGGAGGTGCGCCGGCTCAGGTTTCCCCGCCTCACATCTATGGAGGAGGGTATCAGGAAAAGGATCCGGGAGATCAGGCTTAGTCCACAGATCCGGATCACCGTTCCGCCGGGTCTGGAAGGCGGGCTGACCGTGCAGATGAGGGCCGCGAGCTATAAGGAGATGGAAAGGTTAGTCGGAGAACTTTCGCGGCTTTTGGAGAAGAAGGCGGTGCAAGAGATTTTTTCATTGCTAGAGGGGTCAGAGTGAAAAAGGTTTAAGAGTTGAAGAGTTCAAGAGTTCAAGGGTTAAAAAAGCTGAAAACCGACTGCTGATGGCTGGAGCGGAGAAAACAAGATGAAGGATTTTGCGCCGAGCGAGATCATCGTTGAGGCGGGGTCGGAGGCCGGTCCTATCTTTAGGAACTTGAAAAGGGCTTTTCCGGACATTCCTTTTACTTTTGTCGACGAACCTCCATCTCCCGGCTCGGCTCCTTCCACCTCCGGCGATCCTTTCGGAGAACGAAAGGGGCGACTTTTCTTGATGCGCCACAAAGGCGAGTTTCTGAAGAAATGTCCGGGCAGCGACGGACAGGTGTGCTGCAACTACTTTGTGGTCAATTTTGCCAGCAACTGCCCGATGGAGTGCAGTTACTGTTACCTTCAGGAGTACATGGCGCACAACCCAACACTCAAGGTCTTCAGCAACGTAAGCGATCTCATCGAAGAAGCCGGCGCGCTGCTTAGCCGGCATCGCCGTTTTTTCTTTCGTATCGGCACCGGCGAGATCACGGACAGTCTCGCCCTGGATCCCTATATCGGTTTTTCCTCCGAGGTGATTCCCTTTTTCGCCGGGCAGCCCAATGTCCTGCTGGAGCTGAAGACTAAGAGCGACCGCGTGGAGGGGCTGTTGAAATTGGATCCCAAAGGCCGTGTGGTGGTCTCCTGGTCCATGAATCCCGATAGGGTCATCGAGAGCGATGAGCATTTGACGGCCTCCTTCGAGGAAAGGCTTACGGCTGCCCGGCGTTGCCAGGAGGCGGGGTATAAATTGGGCTTTCACTTTGATCCCATGGTCGAATATCCCGGCTGGGAAGAAGACTATCGGGCGATGGTGGAGAGGATCTTTGCAGTTGTGGACCATCGGAGAATCGCCTGGATCAGCATGGGAGTATTGCGCAATACCCCGGGCTTGAAGCGGATCATGCGGGAGAGATTTCCTTCAACACGTCTCCTCAGCGGGGAGCAGGTTCTCTGTGCGGACGGCAAGATGCGCTACTTTAAGCCGCTGCGCGTGGGCATGTATCGCAAAATGCTGCGCTGGATTCGCGACCTCTCGCCCATTGTCTTTGTCTACCTGTGCATGGAGTCCAAGGAAGTCTGGGAGCAGGTATTCGGTTTTGCGCCTAGCTGTGAGAAGGAATTGGGGGCTCGCCTGGTGGCATATGAATGACAGGTCCAGAGCCCTCGGGAAACGCGCCTTCGGCTGCGGCCGATGGGCCAGTGCTTTAACCGAATTTTTCCACTCCTACGTCCGCAGCCTCACTCGCGCTCCCCTCGGGCTCGTCCGGTTGCTCAGGCCAGTAGCCCGCATTGGTATCTTGCTTTATGAATCGCGATAGCGCAATAGGCGTTTTCGATTCCGGCATCGGCGGGCTGACGGTTCTGCAAAGGATCATGGAGGCGCTGCCGAGGGAGAACACGGTCTATCTTGGGGACACCGCCCGCTCTCCCTACGGGACCAAGTCGGTGGAGACGGTGCTGCGCTACTCCTTCGAGAATACCGACTTCTTGATTGAGAAGGGTGTCAAGCTTGTCGTCGTGGCGTGTAATACTTCAACCGCCATAGCCCTGGAGGCGCTGAAGGAAAACGTTGCGGTCCCTGTGATCGGGGTGATCGAACCTGGTGTCAGGCGGGCCTTAGCGGAGACGAGGAATAGAAAAATCGGCATTATTGGGACCGAGGCGACAATCCAGAGCGGAGCCTACACCCGGGCGCTAAAAAAACTCGATTCTAAGATTGAGGTCTACAGTCGCGCCTGCCCTCTTTTTGTTCCTTTGGTCGAAGAGGGGTGGCTCGATAACCCCGTAGTGAAACTGACCGTGGAATCCTATCTCGGAAGCCTTAAGCAGAGCGGCATTGATACGCTCATCCTGGGCTGCACTCATTACCCGCTGCTTAAAAAGGCGATTCACAGATTTATGGGGCGCGGCGTCAGGCTCGTCGACTCGGCGGAGGAAACCGCCAAGGAAGCGCAAACGGTCCTTAAGAAAAAGTCTCTTGCACGGGAGAAGGGGAAAGGAACTCCGAGTTTTTTCGTTACCGATGCTCCGGACCGATTCATCAAAGTGGGCCAGCGTTTTTTGGGAGAGAAGGTCGAGTCCGCGGTCCGGATCGAACGGTGAGGCTTCCCGATTCGAAAGACCTACCTTTTTTGTTTCGTATTGTATTCGCTCCTTTTGTATTGTATAAAGACAAACATCTTACTTTTTAAAAAGGGATCGTTTTTATGCACAAGACAAGTGTAACCCGTAAAGGGCAGACAGTGGTCCCGGCGGCGCTCCGAAAAAGGTTTAATATCGGGCCGAACTCTCGGTTGGTATGGTCCACGGATGGCAAGGTGATCGAAGTGACCCCCCTTCCTTCGGATCCGATTCGAGCGCTGCGTGGTTCCACGGAAAAGCGTCGCTTGCTTCGGGCGTTATTGAAGAGGAGAAAGGAGGATAAGGCGCTTGAATGATAGGGCCTATCTTCTGGATACCTCCGCGATCTTTGCCTTTACTGACAACGAAGAGGGAGCCGACTTGGTAGAAGAGCTCCTAACACGGGCCAAGAAAGAAGAGATATCCCTACATATATCGAAGATGACGGCGATGGAGATTTACTATGTGTCTTTACAGGAGGGAGACGAAAAAGAGGCCCGTGACCGTCTCTTGTTGGTGAGATCGCTGCCCCTGGTTGAGTTGCCCCTGGACGAAGATTTGGTGTTGCCTGCTGCCAGGTTTAAAGGGAGGTGGAAGGTGTCGGTGGCAGACGCCTGGATAGCGGCGACAGCCGCAGTTCGTGATCTCACGCTTATTCACAAGGATCCTGAATTCGAACGTCTCAAGGAAGGAGTCGCTCTTTTAGCCCTTCCGTATAAGCCGAAGAAGAGGAGATGAGGCGGTGAAAAGAGCGCTTAAACATCGTAGGGGCGTAGATAGGCCGTCTTCGTTACCTTCGTTTATGATCCGGCAATGTGAGTCTGGCAGCCTCAATCCAGTCTCTTTTAAGAAGTTAATTCTGTTTCAACATTGAGCGCGCCGAGCCGCTCGGCCTTGGCCGCCCGGAGCAGGCGCTCGTCGGCGGCGGTAAATGTAATCTCTTCAGCCAGCGCTTTCTTAAGGCTAAGGGCCGAGGCCAGATGCACGGCATCGAATCCCCTGAGAGGGTGCGATTGGATTAGATCACGGGCCAGATGGAGAATCCCGTTTTGCAGATCTACCCGAATGTAAGCCTGCCAGTCCCTTTCAAATTGGCGGCAGGCGAGCGCGTACTGGCTGGCTGAAATATTGCCTTCCCTATGTTTCCTTTTAAGACCTGCGTAGACTTCCGCATAGGAGATCTTCGCGGTCGCGACCGATCCTGCCTGTATGATCCTCTGAACTAGCGGCGATCCTTTTTCGACGACGAAGCGCTTGATGAGCGCGCTGGTATCGAGATAGTTCACCGGCGGTCTTCCAGGATGGTCTTTGAGATCGCCGGCCCGGAGACCTTTATTAGACGCAGCTTCTTTAGCGGTTTTTGAGTTGGGAGAGTGACGAGGCCGTCAGCGGCCAGGCCGGCAAGTCTTGCCTCCAGGCTGGCCGTGCGCTCCACCGACTGGATCGGCTTGATCAACGCGATCGGCCTGCCCCGCTCGGTAATGACAACCTCCTGGCCGTTCTTGGTTCGGCGGAGATATTGGGTGAGACGATTTTTGAGTTCCTTGATCCCGACGGTGCTCACGGTCGAATCCTCCCCTGGTAGCTATTGTAGCTACTTCAGCTCAATTGTCAACTCCGCGCATAAGGAGGAGGCGCTAGTTTCGCAAGTCGAGTCCGCGGTCCGGATCAAGCGCTGAGTATCGTGGTTCGACAAGCCCTTCGGCCCAAGCTCGGCTCGACTGAGCGACTCGACCTGATCTCATCGCAGGTCGCTGAAGTCAGGCCGAGGGCTCACCACCCCTAGCACGAGCACGCAACCGGAGGATGAAGGTCACGAGCATTCCCTCAGTAGTCCACCCCCAAGGCGCCCTGGTTCGTAGTCAGATTCAGGAAGACCAGACCGGGACGGGGAGGGGAAAAGGGGACATAAACCTTTCTCCCCTCAAGCCGCCTCTTTTTTGGGAGTGCAAGAAAAAGACTCGCGTCCCCTTTTCGCTCCTGCTTACAGAGCTTGCGCCAGGGCAATCAGCATGGCGGCCTGCGCCGCCGTGAGCGCCTTGCCCGCCTGTGCCTGCAACTCGTTGATGAAAGCGCCGATTGCGCCGGCCTTGGCCTGGGCGTTGCCACGAGCCTCCGCTGCCGCAGCGGCGTTCAGCTTGCTAATCATGGAGTTGGCGACCCCCGCTTTGGTGACGAACTGCATGACCAGATTCCCAAGGCCCGCGGCTGTCACCTGGACCGTGAAGCTGGTGGAGCCGTTTCCTGTGTTGCCCGCCAGGTCGGTGGCGGATGCCGAGAAACTGTTTGTCCCCAAGGTAAACGTATAAGCGGGCCCGTTGATGTTCGCACAGGTGTCCGAGGCCACGCCCGACAAAGCGTCAGCAGCCGCGCAAGTGATCGCCACGCTCTGATCAACGGTGTAGGTGCCGGCGTTGCCCGAATAAGTCACCATAGGTAACGTCCTATCGATGTTGATTCCACTCATTGTGGTTGAGGCGCTGTTGCCCGCCATATCCACTGCTGTGCCAGTTCGCGACTGCCCTGCTCCTTCGAAGCTAACCACCTGAGGAGTCGGCCCGCAGCTATCAATGCCGGAAAGACCATCGGAACAGGCGAAGCTCACCGTCACATCGCTGTTGTTCCACCCGTTGGCATTTGGCCCAGGCGTGCGGAGGGCCATGATCGACGGCGGTGTCTTGTCGAGCTTGGCATGGGTAGAATTAGCGCTCTCCTGGTTGCCCGCATTGTCTACAGAGTAATAGTCGATAAAGTGGTTGTCTTCCGTCGAAATAAGGATCGAAGTCCCCGTCTGCCACGCTCCACCATCAACCCTGTACTTTGTCTCTTTACAGCCGCTTCCGCCCTCGTTATCAGCGCAAGTGAGAGTGACTGTGAAATCCGCCTTTTGCCACGTTGAGGGCGCGTTGTTGGTCGTCGTTGGCGGCGTGGTATCCGCCGGCGTCGGATCAGGCCCGACAAAATTACCCAATGAATAGGGCCGAAGTCCGACATTGAACGCAGCCACCGTTACATAGGTGCTGGTATCGAGGACGTGGACCTTGCCGGTATTATAGTCGTTGGTCACGTTAGTGACATAGAGCCGTGTACCTGCCGGGTTAACTGCAACACCGAAGGTACCAAGTCCCGCATGTGGCGTTGCAACTACTTGATTGGTGTTGGTGTCTATGACTGAGACCGTGGCGGATCCCTGGGTTGTTACATAGACCCATGTACCCGCCGGGTGAACTGCAACACCGTAACCGCCTCCCGCATCGAACGCTGCAACTACTTGATTGGTGTTGGTGTCTATGACTGAGAACCAGTTGCCGTTATCATTTTCTTTACTTGTTACATAGAGCCGTGTACCTGCCGGGTGAACTGCAACACCAAAAGGCGAACTCCTATCCCAGCTCTCCCAGCCGGGCACGTTGGCCCACTTACTCCCCACATTGACCGTTGCCACTACCGTATTAGTGCTGGTGTCTATGACTGAGACCGTCTTGCTCCCATAGTTTGCTACATAGACCCGCGTACCTGCCGGGTTAACTGCAACACCGATAGGATTGCTGCCCACACTTACCGTTGCCACTACTGTATTAGTGCTGGTGTCTATGACTGAGACCGTGGTGCTCCCATAGTTTCCTACATAGAGCCGTGTACCCGCCGGGTTAACTGCAACACCGACAGGATTGCTGCCCACACTTACCGTTTCAACTACTGTATTGGTGCTGGTGTCTATGACTGAAACCGTGTGGTTCCCATTTGGACTTCGGTCCAGCGCCGAGTTTGTTACATAGACCCGTGTGCCTGCCGGGTGAACTGCAACACCGTAAGGATTGCTGCCCACACTTACCGTTTCAACTACTGTATTGGTGCTGGTGTCTATGACTGAGACCGTGTCGCCCCAAAAATGTGGAACATACGCAAATGGCGCGGCAGAGGCATTGGCTGCTGCAAATACCGGAAGAACGATCGCCAGCAGGATGGATAAGAACAATCGCGTTTCACCCCTTAAGATCACACGTTCTGGTCTTTTCATGAGTGTCCTCCTCAGATCAGACTTATCGCTGCGTTCTCCTGCCGCTGGTTCGAGAGTTTGCTTTTTTCCGACTGGTTTGACAATAATCACAATCAATCATTTTTGTGATTAACCTGACCACATGCGCCTCAGGGAAATCAGAGCATTAGTCGAGAGCACAGGGGATCCTGCGTTCGCGGTCGATGGCTTAGGTTTGATTGTTGCCTGGAACTCCGCCGCCGGGGCTCTATTCGGCGTGAAGGCCGAAGAGACGATGGGCAAACCATGCCGCCAGATCGTTCAAGGCGCCGATGAGTGCGGCCTCGTATGCTCCGACGTTTGCACAGTGCTACCGGCGGCCCGAAAGCGCCGTCCTATCAGCAACTACGACCTTCAGATTGAGACCAGGCAAGGCCGCAAGTGGTGTAGCGTATCGGTCTTGGTAGCGCAGGAAGCGGAGTCAACATCGCCGTATTGCATCCACATCGTTCGCCCCACCGATATTCCCAAACGGCTTGAGTTGTTGTTGCGCGATTTTATAGTCACTGAGACAGGGCTGCCCCCTAAATCTGCCAGGAGGCTCGGCTCTTTACGCCATATTCCCACGGGCGAGGCAGAGCTGACAAAGCGGCAGGGTGAAATTCTGCGCTTACTTGTAAAAGGCGCGACAACGGCATCCATAGCCGCAGAGCTACATATCAGCCGGACGACCGTCAACAACCACGTTCAGCAGATCCTCCACAGGCTCAATGCGCACACCCGCCTGGAGGCAATCCGGCGCGCTGAGCGCACAGGTTCAGTCTGAGCCGTTTTGACGCCTTGAAGCGACTCGGAAGCTGGCCCGAACTGCTAACTTTTTCGTCACCGACGCGCCGGATCGCTTTGTCAACCCATTCGACACCCCGCCCACCCTTCGAGAAGCTCAGGGTGGTGAGCAAGGTCGAACTACAGGGCGGGGCTTGCTCAGGGTTGACGGTGAGCGACATACGACCAACTTGACCCCATGCACAGCACGGGGCATGAGTCGAACCGTCAAAGTAGGCCAGCGCTTTTTGAAGGAGAGAAGGTGGAGTCCGCCGTCCGGATCGAGCGCTGAGCGGCTCCGGCGCAGCATCGCCGCCCGCACCGCGCGCTTCGGGCCTCGGCTATGAAATCACAATCTTCTCATCGATGGAGTCGAGGATGCTTGGAGGGGCCGGGGAATCTGCCGGCTGCGGCGGAGTCTGTGCCCCCGTAGGAGCATCATGAAAGGTGATCCCTCCCTTTCTGTCCATCTCCACCGAAGAGCCATCGCGAAATGTCGTGCGCGTTTGTCTGGAGCCATCCGGATACTCTTGGGTGGTGGTCGTGGAGCCATCCGCATTCGTGCGGGTCGTGGTCGTGGTGCCGTCGGGGTTCGTCGTGCTCGTGTACGTCGTCCCATCGGCCTTCCTTCCAGTCGTGGTCCCGGAGCCATCGGGATTCGTTTGGGTCGTCGTCATGGAGCCGTCGTCAGCCGTGAAGACCTCGTGCGTCGAGCCATCGGAAGATGTCGTGGTTACCCGCGTGCTGGTGGGTTGGGCTATGATCCTGGTCGTGGAGCCATCGGGAAAGGTCGTGGTCGCGGTCGAGTAACCACCGCCACCCGACAAGACCTCGTGCCTAAAGCCATCGGGATATGTGGTGACCGTGTGTACGTTGGAGCCACCGCTGCCGGAGGTCCGCCGGGTCTCCGTGGTCGTAGAGCCATCGGAGTTCGTTTGAGTCCATGTCGAGACCGAGCCGCCGACCTCATTTCGGGTTGTGCTCGTGGGCCCGGCGGAGCCATCGGCATTCGTGCGGGTTGTGATTAGGGTGTTGGTGTCATCATTACGCCAGCCGGTCGTGCTCGTAGAGCCATCGGGGAGTGTCGTGGTCGTGGAGCCATCGGGATTCCTTTGGACCTTGTGCGTGGAGCCGTCGGGGAATGTCGCGGCCGGATCTCTGGGGGCCGTACGACCCTTTCCTGTCTCACTCGTGGAGCCATCGGGATTGATTTGCGTCGTGGTTGCGGAGCCGTCCGGTCGCGTCTCGACCTTGTCGCCTTTCGGCCGAACGGGGGTCTTGGTTTTCTCCGGAAGAACGGGACGCGGCTGCCCTACATCCGCCACTACGCTGGGGATGCTCCTGTGAATGTAACGCACACTGAGACTGACCGATCTTGCCACCTCAAACTCTACTCCTCCGAGGAACTCCTGTTTGTGAGTGTCCTTGGGGTCTGGAGTCGGAGTCATGGTTAGCGCATACGGTCCCACCGTCCAGGGAAAGGTAACCGGGTTGTTGGCGAGGAGCGGAGCGGTCGGCGGGGTACTCTCGCAGGCCGTGTGGTCCATCGGCTTAAAGACCAGGTTGTTGTCTTTGTCCGTGGCCAGCCCTGTGACAAAGGGGGCGGTCAATATCTGATTATTGCCCGCGTCGGTCGTGGCGTGGGTGACGAGGTTCCAGTCGGCGGGATTGAATTGGACCCCAGGAGGCGTCTCGAAAGATGACATGACCTCGCGTGTCCCTTCGAACGGCTTGCCGCCGAAGTCCTTCCAAATGCCGGGTATCTCGCTCGGATCTTTGATTTGCGTACGGAAAATGTTCCAGGGCGTGCTCCAGCCTCCCTTTTCCTGCTTCACTAGCTGGCCGTCCTGGTAGTAGCTCTTGGTCCAACTGACGGTCAGCTTCCATCCGCCCCATTGTTCCCAGATGCCGGTGACGCTCGTCTCTTTGGGCTGCAGGACGTTGCAATTTTTATCCTGGAGCAGGATGAGATGGGGAGCGCCGTTTCCCGGAGATTCTTTTACGCCCATAACGATATAGGGTTTGCCGTCCTCTATGGCCCCTGAAAGATTGATCTTGGTCTTGCCGTCTTTACTCGCAAGCGTCGTCTCCGGCAAGGCGGGCTTTGCAGCGAGCTTCGGCCCCTCGGGCTCGCGCCCTCCGCCGCCGAAGAGACCTCCCAAAAGCCCTCCGACCACGCCCTTGGCCACAGCGCCTGCCACATCGCCTGCCGTAGTCGGAGGCAACTGAATCTTGATCGGGTCTGAGAGTTTGTAATCCTTTGCCCCTGCGCCCGCGGGCTTCGCCCCTGGGGCCTGGAGCAGAGCGTTTTTAAAGATCTGCGCCGTAGGAGAGTTCGGCGCCTCTTTCAGGAGAGTTCTGATGTGGTTGGAAGCGGCCTCGGGATTTTTGCGCAGCGTCTCAAGAACGGCCTGATGAAAACGGACTGTAGAGGCTAGCCTGGGGTCGCGCTGGATCGCCTCTTTGAATTTGGCGTCGGCCTTGTCCATCTCGCCCATATACAGGTGCGAGCGGCCGATAAACTCGCTCGTCTGCCCAAGACCCGGATTCATCTTTTCGTATTTTTCCAACTGGGCGATTGCCTCCGGGTACATCCCAAGCTTCATAAGGCTCCAGCCGGTCTCAAAGGCGAGGGCTGGATGGGTCGAGCCAAGCTTGGCTGCCTGGGCCAGATTGGAGAGCGCTTCGCCGTTGCGGCCCAGGCGATTGAGCGCGCTGCCCTGGGTAAGGAGCGCCTGGGAATTCTTGGGATCGGCCTTGAGGGCGGCGCTCGATTTTTTCAGTGCCTCATCGACTGTCTTAGCCTTCGTGGGATCAAGAGGTCTGGCCGAATAGGTGAGCGAGGTGAGATCGACGCGGTTCGCCCCGTCGCGGAGGAAGACTCTGGAGGTGACAGTTTTGCCCTCGACCTGACAGGTGACGCTGTGTCTGCCCGACTGCCATTTTTTTCCGGTCATAGGAATGACGACGAAGCCCCGCTCGTCGGTCTTCTGCTCGACTTTCTCTTTCGTCTCTTCGTTGGTGAGACTTATCGTCGTGTTGGGCGGAAGGCCGGTCAGAATGACATCCGTAACTGACGCGAAGCTCTCGACCGGCAGAGAGAGAATTCCGCCGAGCAATACGGCAGCTATCGCAGAGAGGCTCAGCTTTAGCCGTTTTGATGTTATCATAGTCTCCTTCCTTATCCTCCCAAAAACAAAAAACCCGGCGGGCTCAATCCATTCCGCGCTAATGCAATCAACCTCACGGTGTGACCAGATCCGGTGATCGGAATAGCTTGCTATAAGCCTGTTTTCCAATTTTAGGCTGCGGCTGTCAAGGGGAGAAGACTTGTGGTTGACGGCTTGGTGTCTTGTATCACCTATCCCTAATCGTGTATTTTACTGAGAAGGCAACAGCCATGAGGCAACAGGCGACAGTAGGAGATTCTTACTCACGCCTCTCGGCTCAAGCCTTTCGCCCGTAAGTTTTATGCTTAACTTAATTAAAAAAATCGTCGGCACGAAGAACGAGCGCGAAATCCGGCGCATACAGCCGCTGGTCGAAAAAATCAACGCCCTCGAACCCCAATACGAAAAGCTCGCGAATGCGGAGCTAAGGGCCAAGACCGACGAGTTTAAGAAGAGGATCCAGGAGGCGACCGCGGCCTGCCGCGCCGCGCTCGAAGAGAACCAGGCCCAGGCTGCGGCAGCAACCGGGGAAAGGCGGGAGGAGCTGAAGACTGAGGCGGGAGAAATCGAGAAAGAATTGCGTCAGGCCGTAGCCAAAGTTCTCGATGACATCTTGCCGGAGGCCTTTGCCGCGGTGCGCGAGGCATCCAGGCGAACCATAGGCCTGCGCCATTTTGACGCCCAGCTCATCGGCGGCGTAGTCCTGCATGAGGGCAAGATCGCCGAGATGAAGACCGGCGAGGGCAAGACCCTGGTGGCCACGCTCCCGTTCTATCTGAACGCCCTTGCAGGAGATGGGGTTCATCTCATCACGGTCAACGACTATCTCGCGCGTAGAGATGTCCAATGGATGGGGCCGATTTACCACCTGCTGGGTCTTTCCGTGGCCTCCATCGTCCATGAGGCGAGCTATCTCTTCGACCCCGCTTATATCACCAAGGATTACCGCTATCTGAATCTCCGGCCCATCTCGCGCAAAGAGGCCTATCTCGCGGACATCACCTACGGGACCAACAACGAATTCGGCTTCGATTATCTGCGCGACAACATGAAGTTTTCCCTGGAGGAATATGTCCAGCGGGAGCTGAATTTCGCGATCGTGGACGAGGTGGACAATATTCTGATCGACGAGGCCAGAACCCCGCTGATCATCTCGGGTTCGGCGGAGGAATCGACCGACAAGTACTACATCATCGATCGGATTATTCCCAAGCTGCAGCGCGGCGCGGTCATTCAGGGGGATGCCGCGCAGGAAAAGCGCGCCGAGATCGAGGCGCAAGGCGACTATACGGTCGACGAAAAGAGCCGGACGGTTACGCTGACCGAGACCGGGGTGGCCAAGGTCGAGCGGCTGCTCAACATCCACAATCTCTACGATCCGCGCCAGATCGACACCCTGCACCACGTTCATCAGGCGCTGAAGGCCCACGCGCTTTTCAAACGCGACGTCGATTACGTGATCAAGGACGGCGAGGTGATCATCGTCGACGAATTCACCGGCCGGCTCATGCCCGGAAGGCGCTGGTCCGACGGCCTCCATCAGGCGATCGAGGCCAGAGAGGGCGTGCACATCCGCGAAGAGAACCAGACCCTCGCTACGATTACGATCCAAAATTATTTCCGCATGTACAAGAAGCTCGCCGGCATGACCGGCACCGCCGACACGGAGGCGACGGAGTTCAAGAAGATCTACAAGCTGGACGTCTTGGTCATCCCGACGCACAGGAAAATGATCCGCAAGGACAATCCCGATATGGTCTATCGCAGCGAAGAAGAGAAATTCAATGCGGCGGTGGAAGAGATCGAGAGCTGCCACGAAAAGGGGCAGCCTGTCTTGGTCGGCACCACCTCGGTGGCCAAATCCGAGCGCCTTTCACGCATGCTCAAGAAAAACGGGGTCAGACACAACGTGTTGAATGCCGTGAATCACGAAGCCGAGGCGAGCATCATCGCTCAGGCCGGCAGGTTTGCGGGCGTGACCATCGCCACCAACATGGCCGGACGAGGCACCGACATCCTGCTCGGCGGCAACCCGGAGTTCCTGGCCCGCTCGGACATGGAGAACGAATGGATCAGCCGGGCCAGCAAGCTGCCTCTGCAAGGGGCCACGCGATACGAGGATACGCTGAGAGAGCTCAAGGAAAAATACGAAGAAGAGGTGCAGCGCGTTGAGGCGCGTTACCGCAAGGAAGGGGAAATTTACGCGCAGAAGCGCGGCGATGCCCTTAAAAAGACGACGGAAATCCAGCGGCTCTTAAGGGAGCTGTCCCCGTTCCGGGAATTGCGGCAAGAGTACGAGGAGCTCTCGACCAGCGAGTTGATCGAGACGCTGCATGAGCTGCGCGCCATTCCGGAGCGCTATCTGCAAGTCAAAGAGAGCCTGGAGGCCTCGCTGTCCGGCGCTGCGGAGGCGGAAGTTTCCGAATCGGGGCGCGCCTTTGAAGAGGCCCGCCAGGCCTTCAGCGGCCATCTGGAACGCTGGCAGCGGGGAGACGGAGAGAGACAGGGGCTCATGGAGCTCTTGGACGAGGCCAGGCGAATCTACGAGCAGCGGATCAACGATTACGAATTCTGGGTCACCAGTTTGGTCTTGTCCCGGGGAGAACATGCGGCGACGGTGGCTGAGTACGAAGGGGCCCGCCGGGCCTATGAAGAGGCAGAGGCGCGCTGCGAGGAACTGCGCATCCCCTATGAAGAAGCCCTTCGTCAGGCGCAGAAAAATTATGAGGCGAAGAGGCAGGAGTATACCCGGGTCGTCGAAAAGATCCGGGAGCAGTTGGAGAAGGCGCCGGATGCCTACCGCCAGAGATACGAAGAGATCCTGAAGGGCTACGGACAGACTTGCGCTGAGGAAAGAGAAAAAGTCCTTGTCGCCGGGGGACTCCACATCATCGGGACAGAACGGCACGAGAGCCGGCGGATCGACAACCAGCTGCGCGGCCGGTCCGGACGCCAGGGCGATCCCGGCTCCTCCCGCTTTTATCTTTCACTCGAAGATGATCTCATGCGCATCTTTGGCGCGGATCGGATTCAGGGCATCATGAACCGCTTGGGGATGGAAGAGGGTGTGCCGATCGAGCATCGCCTGGTGACCCGGGCGATCGAGAACGCCCAGAAAAAGGTCGAGGCCCACAACTTCGATATCCGCAAACACCTCCTGGAATACGACGACGTCATGAACAAACAGCGGGAGGTGATTTATCACCAGAGGAGAGAGGTCCTTGCAGGGGAGAACCTGAAAGAGGAAGTCCTCGAGATGGCGCGCGGACTGGCCGAAGAGGCGGTCGAGCGCTACGGGGACAAGAATCTCCATCCGGCGGAATGGGACTTAAGCGGGCTGCGCGAACTCCTGTACCATCGATGCAATTTCCGGCTGGAGCTCAGTTCGGAGGAGCAGGAGCAGCTGACCGTCGAGAAGCTGCGGGAAATCGTACTGGAGAAGGTCGGCCTGACTTACGACAAAAAGGAGGAGCGGTTCACTCCTCCGATGCTCCGGCAGCTGGAAAAGATCATCATGCTCCAGACCATCGATAGCCTGTGGAAAGACCATCTGCTCAATATGGACCATTTGAAAGAGGGAATAGGGCTGCGCGGCTACGGTCAGAAAAACCCTCTGCAGGAATACCAGAAAGAGGGATTCGAGATGTTCGAAGAGATGATCCACCAGATTCAAGTGGATGTCGTGCAGAAGCTCTTTACCGTTGAGGTGGCCCGGGAGGGGGTTTTAGAGGAGATGGAGGTTCAGCGTCGCCCGCAAAAGATGGTTTTGAGTCACGGGGGAGATGGAGGAGAACCGGCGCGGGTCGCTCCGGTCAAACGGGAGGGGAGCAAGGTGGGAAGGAATGATCCTTGTTCCTGCGGTAGCGGGAAGAAATACAAGCGATGCTGCGGGAAATGACGCCGCTGAGAATTGAAGATAGAAGATCGAGGATCGCGATCCTCCATCCTCAATCCTCGATCCTCTATTTTTATTTCCACATCGATGGCTAACATCAGAATACCCGGTTTCAAATTCGCCGGCGTTGCCTGCGGCATCAAGAAGAGCAGGAAAAAGGATCTCGCCTTGATCTTTTCGGAACGGCCGGCCACGGCCGCGGCGCTTTTCACCACCAAC
>Ga0209211_10004506_pt1 | contig 21584 bp, 21 predicted proteins | sample RifGroA2_FD_183992 | JGI IMG/M metagenome (GOLD analysis project Ga0209211, IMG submission 183992) | Groundwater microbial communities from Rifle, Colorado, USA - Groundwater A2 (SPAdes) (version 2) | ecosystem: Environmental > Aquatic > Deep subsurface > Groundwater | place: Rifle, Colorado...
ACAATTGATACACTTGTTGAAACAATTATTAACAACAAAGTAGCAGATAATCAGTTCGATAATTCTGACATTACCTTTAAAGATATTTTTTTGATAAAAGAAATCTTGAAGAAAAAGTTAGCTAATATCTACCATGCCCGAATCAAATACCCCGAGAAGAGTTAGTGAATTGTAATCAGTGATTAGAATATAGAGTAGCATTAGGCTTTAGAAGTAAGCAGTATAAAGTATTTAGGCTAAAAACTTTAAACTTTAAACTTTAAACTCAAAACTCAAAACTCAAAACTAATTTGACTACCATCGCATATCAATTGTTTCTATGTTGGGGTAGTTTATCTCATTAAAAGTGAAAAAATCGGGACTAACACTTACATTTGTTTTGTAATTTGTAATTGCAACGCTATAATTCGAACCATCTTTACCAAAAATAGTTGCCGATTTAAGTTGGTATAAACTTGTGTTTATCTGAAGGCGAATACGCGAGTAATCTTTCTCTAGGTCAAATGGATATAAGTCAATAATTGCATATGATATTTCACCTTCAGTATTTTGTGATATTAACTGATATTTAAAATCTTTTTCATAAATAGTAAATATCTTTTTAGGATTATTAAACAAGTCAGAATCATCATCTTCAGGTTCTGAAATATTTACTTCATTTGCATCTTTTAAATAACTCCATAATGTTTTACCATCGAAAAATGCTTCTGTATCCATAAAAATAAGTCGGTATTTTTCACCTTGCATAGTTATTTTACCTGTCGATGAGTTTTTAAAGTTATCTTTCAGGTTCACATAATCAACTTTAAAATCGGCTTCAATTGTATTGTACGATTTGGTTTTATTCGATAGTTTATCAAGAATTTTCTTTGCTTCAGGATCTTGCTGAGAAAAAGCAATTATTGAAACGAATATGAAAACAAGTATACATGATATTTTTTTCATTTTTAATGATTTAATTTTAGATTTCATTGATGATTGAATCTCATTTATAATTGAAATCAAAACAGATTACGTATTGATTTAAAATACTAATTATTGTCAGAGAACTCTTTCAAATATTGTTCCAAAGAATATTCATCTGCAAAAAGTACCTGGCGAGCTTTACTTCCTTCAAAAGGACCTACTATATTTGCTGCTTCCAGTTGATCAATTATTCTTCCGGCTCTGTTGTATCCAATAGAAAATTTACGTTGAATTAGCGAAGTAGAACCTTGTTGATGTCGAACAATAAGTTTTGCTGCTTCATCAAATAATGCATCACGCTTCGATAAATCTACCTCTGCCATTTCAGCACTTCCCTCCTGAACATATTCCGGAAGTTGATATGCTGTTGGATATCCGCGTTGATTTCCAATAAAATCAGCAATTTTCTCAAGTTCAGGAGTATCAATAAATGCACATTGTAGTCGAACAAGGTCGCTTCCTGTTGATATAAGCATATCTCCGCGTCCAATAAGCTGGTTTGCCCCGGGACTATCGAGAATTGTACGTGAATCAATCATTGACGATACTCTAAATGCTAATCGGGCAGGGAAGTTGGCTTTTATTGTTCCTGTAATTATATTGGTTGATGGACGTTGTGTTGCAATAATTAAGTGAATACCTATTGCTCTTGCTAATTGGGCTAATCGTGTTAACGGACTTTCAATCTCTCGCCCTGCAGTCATTATTAAATCAGCAAACTCATCAACAATAACTACAATATAAGGTAAAAAACGATGTCCTTTTTCAGGGTTTAAATGACGAGAAATAAATTTGGCATTGTACTCTTTAATATTTCTTACCTGAGCAAGTTTTAATAAATCATATCGTTGATCCATTTCTAAACACAAAGAGTTTAGCGTATTTACAACTTTTTGTGTGTCGGTAATTATGGATTCCTCGCTATCGGGTAATACTGCAAGAAAATGTCGTTCAATTTTTGAATATAAAGTTAATTCAACCTTTTTAGGGTCAATCATCACAAATTTTAACTGTGATGGATGTTTTTTATAAAGTAACGAAGCAATAATGGTATTCAATCCAACAGATTTTCCTTGTCCGGTTGCACCAGCTACAAGTAAGTGAGGCATTTTTGCTAAATCAATAACAAAAGTTTCGTTCGAAATTGTTTTTCCTAATCCTATAGCTAAATCATATTTTGTTTCGCTAAATGCTTTTGAAGTAATAATCGATCGCATAGAAACAATCTCAGGATTCTGATTCGGAACTTCAATACCTATTGTTCCTCGTCCTGGAATTGGAGCAATAATACGAATACCTAAAGCCGATAAGCTAAGAGCAATATCATCTTCAAGGTTTTTAATTTTCGATATTCGAACACCCGGGGCAGGAATAATTTCGTACAGAGTAACTGTTGGTCCAACTGTTGCTTTAATCTTATCAATTTGGATCTTATAGTTTGCTAATGTTTCAACTATACGATTTTTATTGGCAATAATCTCATCCTTATTTATTTGGCCATCGGAATTCTTGCTGTAATCATCAAGTAAATCTATTGTTGGAAGTTTGTATGATGAAAGATCCAGAGTTGGATCGTAATCCTGTAGTTCTAAACTCTTAAAACCTCCGTTTAAATTATCAGGATGCACAGATTCTTCAATTGTGAGTTCAATATTGTTATCTTCGGTTAAACTCACGTTTATATTTGGTTTTACCTGTACAATTGGAGTTTCTTTTTTTCGACTGGTAAAAACTAAATTTTCATCTATTTGTTCTTCTATAATATCTTCTTCATTAATTTGAGGAACTTCAATTTCTGGTTTATCAACAACATCTTCAATAAAAGTAGATTCTTCAGAAGGAATTTTTTTAGAAAAAAGTTTTTCAATAATTGCTTTTATCCATTTAACAACTTTGTTCGAAGTAAAAAGTAAAAACGATAAAATGAGTCCAAAAAGTAAAAATGCAGTACCAACTTTACCAATTAATGAATTAAGCCATTGTGAAACAAAAAAACCATGGCCTCCACCAAGTCCACTTCCTAAAAATCCTTTTGCTGTTCCAAATAAAAAACCAAAAAGTATTGAAGTTAGAATACAAGCGATTAATCCAATTTTAATAATTCGTCTTAATGGAAACCATCTGAATTTGAAAAATCGAAGCCCAATAACCAAAAAGATAAAGGGGAAAATAAATGATGAAATACCAAAACCCTTATTAATAAACATATTTGAAAGAAATGCTCCTGCTTTTCCTGTCCAGTTTTCAACCATAATATCGGCAGATGAAAAAACATTCTCAAACTGAAAACTTTGATCGGCTTTCCATGTAAATAAGTAAGAAACAAATGCCAGAGTTAAAAACGCTGCCAGGAAAAGTGTAAAAACACCAAGTATAATTTTTAATCGTTCGTCAGTAAAAAATGATGCTTTTGTTTTTTTTGCAGTGTCAGTAGTTTTTTTTGCCATTTTTATAAAGTCGTTTATCTCGTACAATGTAAATTTGATATTACAAAGTAAAATAATAAATAGCAATTTTTAATGAAATTTGTTGCTTATATGAAGCAAAATAAAACAGGAAATTATTTTTTCAAAGTAGTTAATATCTTTTCCATTGTTACGCGATTTATAGGAATATAACCCTCTGGTATTTTAAACTCATTACTATCTACATCTGTTTCAACTATTTTATTTGCAGTAAGTTTCATGTCCATATTATATAATTTAAGCTGAAACTCAAGCAGTACACCTTCAAGCGATCGAAAAGGTGTATTTGCATTGGGTTTGTGAATAATTATATCGTTGGTATAAAAAATATAAAAAGGCTCTATTTCACTATTGGGAATCGTAACAATGGCTTTTTGACAATTTAATCCGGCAACATTTTTAATTTCATCTACAGGTTCGATTTTTATTCCTGGAATATCTTCAAAAAATAATGATGATTCATCAATCTTCTCCGAATATTTATATTTCTTATTTAATATTTTAACTAAAGTTACAGTTTTTTTATCTCTTGAGTTTTGAATATGTGTAAAACTAATAATGCCTGATAAACTTTCAATCTTATTTAATGTGTTGTTATCTTTAAACTTTACTATCATTTTTTTTGGTAGTAAACCTTTCATAAATCGATCTAAAGAATCATCTAAATACTCAATATTGTATTCAATATAACCTTCTTTAATTCTATCTTTAAATTCAATCTTATTACACGAAAAAGATGAAACTATTAATATGATGATAGAGATAGGCAGGATGTATTTTTGCTTCATTTTTTATAGGTTAATTTACTATTGTAAAATATTTAGAGTCAACTAAATTAATAATAATTAGAATAATATCAAAAAAGAGAATCATTCTTAAATTTTAAATCAATCATTTTTTGATGAAAATAAAATATGTTTTTTATCATATATGTAAATTTATACAAATGAACCATGTAATTTGCCATTTTGAATAAAATTTTTATAGATTTGTAACTTTAAATTCTTAAAAATATAAATTAATGAGTATGAATAAATTAGCTGTGGTTGCATTGGGTGGAAATGCTTTATTGCGCGGTGATCAAATTGGAACAATTGATGAGCAAGAACAAAATACTTTCGATACACTCGAAAATCTGGTATATTTAATTAAAGAAGGTTATGACATTGTTATTGGACATGGCAATGGTCCCCAGGTTGGTAATATTTTAATGCGTAACGATGCTGGTGAGCACATGTATAATATTCCTCAAATGCCTCTTGATATTTGTGTAGCCGACTCACAAGGAGGAATTGGGTATATGATCGAGAGAATGTTAAGAAATGTTTTAAAAAAACATAATATTGATAAAGAAGTTGTAACTCTTGTTACATGTGTTGTAGTTGATAAAAATGATGTTGCATTTAAAGATCCTCAAAAACGTGTTGGTAAAATTTATACAAAAGAGGAATCGGAAAAATTAACTGCTGAAAAAGGTTGGATTTTTAAAGAGGAAGTAAAAGCTCATGGTGGATTCAGAAGAGCTGTTCCATCTCCAAAACCTATCAGTATTATGAATGAAAAAGTAGTTGAAGCACTTGCTCGTCAGGGAAATATTGTAATTACTGTTGGTGGTGGTGGTGTTCCGGTGTATATTGATGAAGAAAACCGAATTCGTCCTTCTGAAGCTGTTATCGATAAAGATTTAGCTTCTTCATTACTAGCAGCAAGAATTCATGCTGACGAATTTTATATTTTAACCGATGTTCCTTTTGTTTATATTAACTACAAAAAACCAAACGAAAAGAAACTAGAATTCTTAGATAAAGCAGATACCGAAAAATATTTAGCCGAAGGTATGTTTGCAGAAGGAAGCATGGCTCCAAAAATTAAAGCTTGCTTGCAATTTATCGAACAAGGTGGTAAAATGAGTGTTATTACTGAGTCAACCAAGCTTGAAGATATGAGCTATGGTACTAAAATTACAATGAAATACGAAAACTAATTTTGTAGAAAAAAAAATATTAATTCGAATAATAAAAAATAAAACTTAAAACTATGGCATTCAATTTAAGAAACAGAAATTTTTTAAAAGAAATTGATTTTACTAAAGAAGAGTTAGTATTTCTTTTAAACTTATCAAAAGAACTAAAAAATGCTAAATATGCTGGTACTGAGCAACAAAGATTAAAGGGAAAAAATATTGCATTGATTTTCGAAAAATCTTCTACTCGTACACGTTGTGCTTTTGAAGTTGCAGCTCACGATCAGGGGGCTCATGTTACCTATTTGGAACCAACCGGTAGCCAGTTAGGACATAAAGAAACTGTTAAAGATACTGCTCGCGTTCTTGGTAGAATGTACGATGGTATTGAGTATCGTGGTTTCGGACAATCAATTGTTGAAGAATTAGGTCAGTATGCCGGAGTTCCGGTATGGAATGGTTTAACAAACGAATGGCATCCAACTCAAATGTTGGCTGACGTACTTACTATGATGGAACATTCTGACAATCCACTGGAGAAAATTTCTTATGCATATTTAGGCGATGCTCGTTTTAATATGGGTCGCTCTTTATTAGTAGTTGGTGCTATTTTAGGTATGGATGTTCGAATTGGTGCTCCTAAAGCATTATGGCCAGATGCAGACTTAATTAAAGATTGTAATAATATTGCTAAAACATCAGGTGCTAGAATTACTATTACCGAAAATGCAGAAGAAGCAGTTAAAGGTGCAGAGTATGTTCATACCGATGTTTGGGTTTCAATGGGCGAACCTAAAGAAGTTTGGGCCGAAAGAATTAGTATTTTAAAACCTTATCAAATTAATAGCGAAATTATGAAGAAAAGCGGAAATGCAAATGTTAAATTCATGCATTGTCTTCCTGCTTTCCATAATGCTGATACTAAAGTTGGAAAACAAGTTTCTGAAGAATTTGGTATGAAAAACGGTATAGAAGTAACTGAAGAAGTTTTTGAAAGCCCAAATTCATTAGTTTTTGATCAGGCTGAAAACAGATTACATACTATTAAAGCTATTATGGTTGCTACATTAGGAGCATAATAAATAGATTTCTAATATAAAAATGAAGGGTGCCATTTGGCACCCTTTTTTATTCTTGCTTGTTCTTATCAAAAATTCCTAAAGGATCAATAAATTTAGTAATTATTGTCTCATTTTCAGAATGTGCTGCTTGCGATGTTATTGTCATTACCGGTGCTTTTGAGAAATTTATAATCTGATGGGCAAATGCACCAATATAATTATCGAAACTGTAATTCTCTTTGTGAGTCATAATTATTATTAAGTCGGCATTTTGTTTGTCAGAGAATTCAAGTATATCCTGATAAGCATATGCATTTTGCTTTTTAATAAGATTGATACTAAATGGAATTTTATATCCCTTAATAATATTTTTTAATCGTTGTGCTTTTGATTTTATTCGAATATTTCTTGTTCCATAACCTTTAAATAATACGGAAACAAAATGTAAATGGGCATTTGTAAATTTGTTAAATTCAATAGCCGATAACATTTGCAATTCGGTATCGTCCGATAAATCAATGGGTACAATTATATGTTTAATTTCATTTAATTTTTTATTCTTAATTGTTATTACCGGGCATTTTGATTTGGTAATAACATGTGTAACAGTAGATCCTACAATTTTCTTGTCATCTTCGTCTTTATGTTTATCGTGCAATACAATGAAGTTAGCATTTATCGATTCAGCGTAGTTCAGAATTTGTTCGTATTTCCTACCAAAAAGAACAGCCAATTCAAAATGTACATCAGGGTGACTGTCGGTTATTTTCTTTAAATTTTGCTTGGAAAGTTCTGTGATTTTTTCTCTAACTTCACTATTTACAACAAGATTATTCCACCAATCGGTAAATTCAATAACGTTAACCAAGTGTATTTTGCAATGAATTAATTTTGAAATGTGAATGGCATTTTCGATTGAGATTTCGGACTTGTCAGAAAAATCAACAGGAACAATAATATTTTTAATATTTTCTGTCATAGTAGAGAAATTTATTTGAACGAACAAAATAGTAAGATTAAACAAAAATTGATTTAAATCTTAAATAGATTAATTGTATTAGAAAAATACTTTAACAAATTGAAATGTCATATAAAATGAAGCAGCTAACTTTAAGCCTATTCCTAAAAGGAAACCTAAAAAAGAACCTAATCCTGCTCTTAACGCATCGTTAAATTTTGCTCCATTAATTAATTCTCCAATTATTGCTCCAAAGAGAGGTCCCAAAATCATTCCGAAAGGGCCAAGAAATAGAAGTCCAATAATTAACCCCAGCGTAGCGCCCCAGGTACCTGCTTTTGATCCGCCAAATTTTTTTGTTCCCCAAATGGGTACTCCATAATCTAGAATAGTTACAATTATTGCTATTATTGCCATTACAACGAGGAACGTTGTTGTGAAATCAGCAAACTTAGTAAAGTGAATAACAAGTAAACCGAAAAAACTTAATGGTGGGCCTGGAATAACAGGTAAAATACAGCCCAATAATCCAAAAATAATAAGAAGAATAGAAACTATAAGTAAAAAATAATCCATAGCAGTTAAGCTTTATAGAATATAAATTTAGTGTTTTTTGAGTACTTTTAAATCATCAATTCCACTTTTTAAGTCGCAACTTCCACAATTGCAACCTGATTCATTCTTCTTGTCAAAAAAACGAATTGTATTTACAATGGTATAAACAACTGCTCCAAAAACTAAAACTAATGCTAAAATATCTTGTATCATAATTTTATAAAGTTAAAATTACTGTTCCTATTTGGAAAACTAAAAATGCAACAAACCAGGCAATAAAGGTTGTATAGAGTACTGTGAATAATGCCCATTTCCAATGTCCCGATTCTTTTTTTATAGCAGCAATAGAAGCTATACATGGAAAATATAACAGAATAAACATTAAAAATCCATATGCAACAAGAGGAGTAAATGCTTTATTTCCTGATTCGTCGGTTTCATTCTGCAATCGTGAAGTAAGATTTTCTGATATTTCACTATCGTTTGTACCTGCCTGATATAAAACTCCCATTGTACTTACTACAATTTCTTTTGCTGCTACTCCTGAAAGTAAACTAACACTCATTTTCCAATCGAAACCAAGAGGATTCATAGCGGGTTGAATGAATTTGCCAACTTGCCCGATATATGATTGGGCTTGTTTTTCAGAGTTTTTCTTTATTAGTAAATCTGAAATTTCTTGTTGTTTTAAATTATTGTCAATTGATTTATCTGTTTCAACAGTTGCAATTTTTTCATCATAATTAACTGAATAAGTTACGTTTTTCGGATAATATCCCATTGCCCAGATTAAAATTGAAGCAATTAGAATGACACCACCCATTTTTTGTAAGTATTGAGCCCCTTTATGCCACATATGACGAAGGGTATTTCGCATGGTTGGTATTCGGTAGGGAGGAAGCTCCATAACAAATGGAACATCGTTCGCTTTAAAAATGAGTTTTTTAAATAAAATTGCAACAAGAGAAGCTACAACGATACCAATCAAATAAATCGAAAATAATACTGTTCCGGGATGTTTAGTAAAAAAAGCCGAAATTATTAAGACATAAACAGGCAAACGTGCACTGCACGACATAAATGGATTGATAAGCATTGTTAAAATTCGGTTATGCCTGTTTTCAATGGTTCTAGTGGCCATAATTGCAGGTACATTGCATCCAAACCCCATTATTAATGGAATAAATGAACGACCATGAAGCCCGATTTTATGCATAATCCGATCCATAATAAAAGCTGTACGGGCCATATAACCTGTATCTTCCATTAATGAGATGAAAAAGAAAAGTATTAATATGTTTGGAAGAAAAACAATTACACCTCCAACACCGCCAATAATTCCATTTACTAATAAATCTTTAAATGTTCCGGCAGGCATAGTTGTATTAATAAAATTACTCAGTAAAGCAACAAGCTGTTCAATCCAGTTCATGGGATATTGACCCAGAGAAAATGTTGTTTGAAACATAAACCACATAAAAAAAATGAAAATCGGGAATCCAAAAAATTTATGTGTAAGAAAATGGTCAATGCGTTCAGTTTTCTTTCGTCGGGTATTAATATTCCCTTTATATGTTTCTTTTAAAGCTCCAGCTATAAATCCATATTTTGAATCGGTAATTATAGTTTCACTATCTTCTTGTAAAAGCGATTCGATCTTTTTAATTTCTTTATCGGCAACTGCTTTTATTTCTGAATAATTTTCCCATAATGCTAATTTACGTTTTGTCGAACTGTCTTTCTCTATTAGTTTTATTGCATAATATCGTGATGAAACGGTATCGGAAACCTTTTCGTTTTTCCAAATTGCTTCCTGAATATTCCTGATCGATTGTTCTACGTCTTTGCCATAATTGATATGAATGTGACGAACAGTAGGATCGCTATCTTCGTAAACATCAATCACTTTTTTAAATAGTTCTTTTATTCCAAATCCTTTTGAACTAATAGTAGGAATAATCGGAATACCAATCATTTTGCCTAATGATTCGAAATCAAACTCATCACCTTTTTGTCTTAATTCGTCGTACATGTTCAATGCAATCACAACTTTTATGTCCATATCAATAAGTTGAGTTGACAAATACAAGTTGCGTTCAAGATTCGATGCATCAACAACGTTTATAACTATATCAGGTATTTCTTTTAAAATAAATTTTCGTACAAATAATTCTTCAGGTGAATATGCCGAAAGAGAGTAGGTTCCTGGTAACAGTAACTCCGCTATAATTTCCAACATGTTCTCGTGAGCGGGATGCAAAATTAAATAAGGTGGTTTTTCCTGAATTTGGATTACCTACTAATGCTACTTGAATTTCGTTTCCTTTTTTTTGTGCTGTAGTTTTTAATCTTTCTTCGGTTATAACTCCGTTAAACGTATTTATCTCTAGTTTTTCGGCTTCTTTTTTTGTAATTACTTCAATTAATGCAGCCTCGCTTCTTCGTAACGATACTTCATAACCCATAATACTGTATTCAATGGGATCTTTTAAAGGAGCACTTTTTACTACAACAATTTTTTCGCCTTTAACAAAACCCATTTCAGTAATTCGTTTCCTGAATGCTCCCCTGCCACGAACCTTGGTTATTATTCCTTCATCTTTTTCTTTTAACTGCGATAATTTCATTTTTGCATTTCAGGTTTATACCCTTTTTCAGTTTTCGAAACAAAAGTAGATATTTATAAAAATCATTACAATACCTAGTTATTGGTATTTTTACTTAAAATAAATTTACCTGTCATATTAACACCAGAACAAATCGATTGTTTACGTTCATTTAAATTAGCATGAGTGGATATTGAAACGTTATCGTAAAAAGGGTTATAACTTTTAAAATCATAACAAAATAAATCGAAAATTTATAGTTATGTTTGTTCAGTAAATAGTACTTATGAAACACGAAGAAGTATATAAAAAGCTAATTGAATTAATAGAAAAATCGGGAAAGAATTTCAGTATTCTCGAAGATCAGATTGATGTTAATGTTCAGATTGTATTTTTTGAATTATTGAAAGATCTTCAAAAGAATAAGCGAAATGATACTATTATAATTGCTGATTCTGTGAAATTGAATAATTCCGAAGCAACTATTGAAGAGAAAAAAGTGCTATTAGCTGAATTATCATGTGTTGAAAGTGTTGAAGCATATCGTATACTCGAAAAATATCAGACAGTTGTTGACGAAAGTCTTAAATCATGGGCGCAATTGGCTTTTCAACATTGCAGAATCGGACTCGAATCAAATTTAATGGACGAAAATAAAGTTTTTATCTCTACAGGTTTAGGTGGTAAGGAATCAAAATTACGTTATTTTATTGCTGGCAAACATAAAGAAAATGAATCATTTACCGATAGTCAGCAGAAAATTATTAAAACCGAATTTGAATTCATTTTTAAAAAGCACAATTCAGACATTGAAAAGCTGGAGTTTTTTAATCAATATTATTTTTTTACATCGCTTATTCCTATTGAAATAGATTTAAATAATTTAATCTCAAATGCAACAAGTGAATGCAACCAGTTTGGAAATTTTCTACGAACAGATTTTTTAATCACAAATATTAAGTTGTTGAGTATAGATGAAGTAGAAACATATTTTAATAAACAATAATCAATTTTTATAAAACATGAAAAATTATGTAAATATTGCTGTTCAGGTATTACCTATGTCGAAAACAAAAGAACCTTATGATATTGTTGATGAGGCTATAAAAGTAATTGATGAATCGGGATTAAAATATAGAGTTTGTCCGTTTGAAACAGTAATTGAAGGGCCCTATGATGAAATAATGAAAGTTATTGAAAAAGTTCAAACTACATGCTTTAATAATGGAGCAGATGAGCTAATAGTAAATATCAAAATTCAGATTCGAAAAAGTAGTAATGTAACTATTGACGATAAAATGCACAAATACGATTAAGCAGTAAAGCAAAAAAGCTGACAAAGTCAGCTTTTTTTATTATTATTCTTTGTTTTTTACACCCAGGTCATCGAATTCAACATCTGAAGAATATCCGTTTCTTCCAATTTCTGCATCTACTTCAGCATGTTCTAATGGTTCAAGTTCCGGTACATTTACTTTGATATACTCTATTGCTTCATTTAAGCTTTCGATAAATTTCTCAAAATCCTCTTTGTATAAGAAAATCTTGTGTTTCTCAAAATAATGTTTCCCGTCGCGATTGAATCTTTTTTTACTCTCAGTGATGGTTAGATAATAATCGTTTCTTTTCGTAGCTTTTACATCTAGAAAGTAAGTTCTTTTACCAGCTCGTACCACTTTAGAGAATATTTCTTCACGAACTACATTCTCTATTTCTTCATGTTTTTCAAATCCGTCCATCTTTAATAAGAATTATTAGTTTCAAATTATAAACATCCAAATGTAAAAAAATATTTAATAATTAATTGAAAATTTGATTTTTTTTAAAAGTATAGTTGATATTTTAAAAATTTAGTCATTAAAAATCTTCGACTCTTGCAAAATGTAAGTTATTGAAGGACTTTAGTCCTATTACTTTTATTTGACACTAAAGTTTTTAAATATTATTTTTAACTTTTTAATAAATAAAAAATAATTGTTGATTACGGAAATAAAAAAAACCGTTACTTTGCAGGCTCATAATTTATTAATTAAATGTTAAGGAGTTCTTTAAAAAATGGTTAGCAGACGTCTACTTCGGGTAAAAATTTTACAAATAAGTTATGCTCATTTTAAATCAAGTGATCCATCATTAAATCACTCAGAAAAAGAATTGTTTTTTAGTATTCAGAAATCATACGATTTATATCACTACCTATTCTTGTTGTTAATTGATGTAGCTGATTATGCTCAAAACAGAATTGATCTGGCTTCAAAAAAACGAATTCCTACACACGAGGATTTAAATCCAAATAAAAAGTTTACCGATAATTTATTAATACGAAAATTAGAGCAAAACAAAGCTTTAAAATCGTATTTAAATAATCAAAAACTAAGTTGGGTAAATTATCCCGAACTAATTAAAAATTTGTACAACGAAATTAAGGAGTCTGAAATCTATAAAACATATATGAGTTCAGAAATATCATCGTTTACAGAAGATAAAAAGTTTGTATCTGATATATATTCTCATGTTATTGCTCAATATGAACCATTATACCAAAATCTTGAAGAACAAAGTATTTATTGGAATGATGATATTGAGTTTGTAATTCAGATGATTATTAAGTCGATAAAGGTATTTAAAGCAAATAGCGATGAAGAAACTGAGCTTATGCCTTTATTTAAAAGCGATGAGGATAAAGAATTTGCAAAAAGGTTATTCCGAAAAATGATTTTGAATTACAAAGAACACGAAGGCCTTATTTCAAAATTTATTCAGAACTGGGATGTTGAACGTGTTGCTTTTCTTGATAATGTAATTATGTGTTTGGCAATTTCTGAATTAATCGAATTTCCCGAAATACCAACAAAAGTTACATTTGATGAATATATTGAAATTGCTAAGTTTTATAGCACCGAAAAAAGTAATGTATTTATAAATGGTATTTTAGATAAAATTGTTGAATATCTTAAAAAAGAAGGCAGAATAGTTAAAACGGGCAGGGGACTTATAGGTGAAGTATAGTATTTTGTCTGAATAATAAAATTGTTTTTATTTTGTCAACGATGATTAGATTTCAAATTTTAATAAAAGTAGCTTTTGTAGGATTTTTTTCCTTGTTTTTATTATCATGCAACCAAATAAAATCTGATAAAAACATAGATACTCACAGTTTAAATCAATCAAAAGGTACTCCTGATATTCAATTCGATACTTTATTTTACGATTTTGGCAATTTAATTGAAGGAGAAAAAGTTACATATATTTTTAAATTTAAAAACACAGGTACATCAGATTTAATTATCTTTGATGCATATTCTACCTGTGGTTGTACCGTTCCAAATTACAGCAACGAACCTTTAAAGCCTGGCGATGAAGGCAAAATTGAAGTAATTTTTGATAGTTCAGGTAGAAATGGAATGCAGTATAAAAATATTACTTTAAAGTTAAATACACCAATGAGTGAAAAAACATTAACTATTAAAGCAAATGTTAAACCAAGTTAATCTAATAATTAAAATTAAAGAAAATGAATTTATTAAATGTTTTATTAATGGGGCAACCAGCTGAGGGTGGAAGCCCGTATGCATCTTTTTTGATGTTATTACTAATTATCGTAGTATTTTATTTCTTTATGATTCGTCCTCAGATGAAACGTCAAAAAGAATTAAGAAAATTCCGCGAATCACTTCAAAAAGGTGATAAAGTTGTTACAACAGGTGGCATTTATGGAAAAATTGATACTATTAAAGAAACTTACTTTGTTATCGAAATTGATAATAATGTTCGTGTAAAAATTGATAAAAGCGCTGTTTTAAAAGATTCTAGCGATATTCAATCTTAATTATTTAATGAGCGTTTAACTTTATAATTAAACGCTCATATATTTTATTAATTTTTGATTATAGGTGACTACAGAAATTATTACAAAAAAAGAACACAGTTTTTTTAATTTTAGGAAACTAAAACCTGATAAAAGAATAATCATTTTTTTATTCTTTGTTTTTGTGTCATCAATTTTTTGGTTCTTGAAGCAAATGGAAGCCGAATATGAGGCTACAATTTCAATCCCTGTTCGTTATAGTAACATTCCAAAAGATAAAATCTTAGTTGGCGAATTAACAAATACTTTTAATCTCAGGATAAAAGCCCGAGGATATAAAATTATTGAATATAAGATTGGTAATAAATTTCTACCGGTAATTATTGATGTGAATTCGTTGAATTTAAGAATTATATCAAAAGGAAAAACCAGACGATTTTTTGCATTAACTCAATTCCTAAATGAGAAAATAAATCAGCAAATTGGTTCCGAACTTCGAGTTTTAGAAATTAAACCAGATACACTTTTTTTCGATTTCTCAAGAATAGCATATAAAAAAGTTCCTGTTGTTTCAAATTTAAATATTTTACCCGAAAAGCAATATATGCTTAAAGGTGCTCCTCAAATAAACCCCGATAGTGTAGTTGTATCAGGCAATAAATCAATTATTGATACAATTAAATATGTGTATACCGAGGAAATTCAATTAGAAAATATTGATAACAATATTGATAAAAGTCTTGATTTAATTGCTATTCAAGATGTCCAATTTTCTGAAGATGAAGTAGATGTTTCTATTTTTGTTGAAAAATTTACTGAAGGAACACAAAAAGTTCCGGTTAAAACGCTAAATGTACCCGATAGTTTATTATTACGTGTATTTCCAAACGAAGTAGAAATTGTTTATTTTGTTGGTTTAAACGATTATGATAAAGTCTTTCCTCAGTTATTTGAACTTATTGTCGATTATAATGATATAAATCTTGAAATAAATAATATTAATATTAAGTTACTTCGTTATCCCGAATATCTGCAATCAGTTCGTTATAATCCAAATTCGGTTGAATATATTATTGAAAAAAAATAATGCATAAAGTTGGAGTTACCGGAGGAATAGGAAGTGGTAAAACTTTAGTTTGCGAAGTTTTTAAAAGACTGGGAATCTCTGTTTATAATGCCGATAATGAAGCAAAAAATATTTTAAATTCAAATGCTGAAGTTCGTAAATCAATAGAAAACTATTTTGGTCAGGATATTTACAAAAACAACAGTTTAAATAAAAAGAAATTGGCTGAAATCATATTTAATAATAATGAAGCTATTCAAAAAATAAACTCAATTGTACATCCTGTTGTTAGGCAAAATTTTATTGCTTGGTGTAAATCCCATGAAAATAAGCCTTATGTTATTGAGGAAGCTGCTATTATTTTTGAAAGTGGAGTTTACAAAGAATTTGATTACACAATAAATGTTTTTGCTCCAGAGCAAATCCGTATTCAAAGAGTTATGGAAAGAGATAAAGCAACAATTGAAGATGTAAAAAAAAGAATGCAAAATCAAATGAATGATGATGAAAGAATGAAATTAGCCAATTTTACAATTATTAACGATGGTACAAAAATGATAATTCCACAAATTCTTGAAATACATTCAAAATTAGTTAATCAATAAATTACAATGGGAAAATTTGCTAAGTGGATAGCTGGAGGATTAGGTTGGGCAGTTTTTGGTCCAATAGGAGGTATCTTAGGGTTTGCATTAGGCTCATTACTCGATACTCAAGAATTTATAAAAACAAAAACATACTCGGCAACTACAACCGGTAGTTATGCAATGAGCCTTTTAGTTTTGGTTGCTGCAGTTATGAAAGCAGATGGTAAGGTTTTACGCTCTGAGTTGGATTATGTAAAAAAATATTTTGCTCAAAACTTTGACGAAGAATCAGCTGCTGAAGCACTTAAAATGTTACGTGATATTTTAAATCAGAATATTCCTTTACAAGCTGTTAGCGTTCAAATAAAACAAAATCTTGATTATGCTTCCCGTCTTCAGTTGATTCATTTTTTAATGGGAGTTTCAATTGCTGATGGACATATTCATCCATCCGAAATAAATACGATAGCTTTAATAGCTAATTACATGGGTATTTCAGCAAAAGATTTTGAATCAATAAAATCGATGTTTGTTGAAGATACTGAATCATCGTACAAAATTCTTGAAGTTGAAAAGTCAGCTACCGATGATGAAATTAAAAAAGCATATCGTAAAATGGCTGTTAAATATCACCCCGATAAGGTTAGTCATTTAGGTGAGGATTTCCAGAATGCTGCAAAAGAAAAGTTCCAGAAAGTAAATCAAGCATATGAGAAAGTTAAAAAAGAAAGAAATATCATATAATTTTCATTTTTTTAAATATAAGTTTTGTGTATACAAATTGAATTGTATTTTTGTATAATCTAATTAAAAAAGAACAGCTATGTTAAAAGATATTTTGTCAATTTCAGGATACGGAGGTTTATTTAAATACGTATCTCAGGCAAGAAACGGTATTATTGTTGAATCGTTAGAAGATCAAACACGTATGCATGCTCATGCATCGGCTAAAGTAAGTGCTTTAGATGATATATCAATTTTTACTGAAACTGAAGATATTTCATTAAAAAGTGTTTTGAAACTTATTTTCGATAAAGAAAATGGTAAAGAAGCAATAAATCATAAATCATCGAACGATGAATTGAAAAAATATTTTGAAACTGTACTTCCAGCATACGACAAAGAGAGAGTTTATGTTTCTGATATTAAGAAAGTTGTAAATTGGTATAATATTTTATTAAAGCATAATCTTCTAAATTTCGATGAAACTGAAGCTGAAGCCGAAACAAAAGAACAAGGTGAAAATGTAAAAGAAGAAAAAACAGACGAAACAAAACCAGTAAAAAAAGCAACAAAAAAACCAGCAGCAAAAACAACAACGAAGCCAACTGCTAAAAAAACAAAATAATTTAAATAAAAAATCCGCTAAAAGCGGATTTTTTATTGATTTAAAGCTGCGTTCATTTTTCTAATTAAATGAAGGTGATTAATTGGTTTAGAAATATAATCATCGCAACCTGCATTTAGTGCTTTTTCCATGTCACCTTCCATTGCATTAGCTGTTTGGGCAATTATTGGCAAGTCGGGCCGAAGTTCTTTAATCTTTGCAGTAATTTCATACCCACTCATATCCGGAATACGAATATCCATAAGTATTAAACTAATTAATGGATTTATTTTTACCATTTCAATTGCTGAAGCACCAGTTTCAACCCATATTAATTTTGCATCCAACTCTTCAAATAACGATTCTATAAACAAAAAACTGGTATATTCGTCTTCAACTATGAGAATCGTTTTATCTTTAAGGTTGTTTATTTCAATTTCACCATTTAAATATAAAGGAATATTTAAATTTTTAATGTTAGAAACATAAGGAATTAAAAATCTGAAAATTGAACCAACTCCTGGTTCTGATTCAACCCAGAGCTTTCCACCCATTAATTCTACCAATTGTTTTGATATAGTTAAACCTAAACCTGTGCCTCCAAATTGTCTGTTTATTCTATCATCTGCTTGTTTGAACCGTTCAAAAATGATTTCAATTTTTTGGCTCGAAATTCCTATTCCACTATCATGAATAAAAAATTCAATATTTTTGCCATCAGGTGTTATGGTGTATCCAAATTTCACAAATCCTTTTTCAGTAAATTTTACTGCATTTCCAATTAGATTTGCAAGAATTTGATTTAATCGGCTTCCATCAAAAAAAGCAAATGAATCGTTATTGCTTAATCCTGGAATAAATTCCAAATCAATATTATGCTTGTCGTTTTTTTCTAGATCCGACTCGAAAATGTTTAATAAGTCTATACAAATTTCATTAATATTTGTATTGTTATTGTAAATTGATATTTGCCCTGTTTCAATTTTTGAAATATCAATAATATCATTAATAATATTAAGCAATTGCTTACTATTATTGTATATAATTTTTAAAAAACGGTTTGTTTTTTCGCGTGGTTGATCACTTCTGAGTAAAAGTTGAGAGAATCCCAGAATGCCATTCATTGGTGTACGAATTTCGTGCGACATATTTGCCAGAAATGCCGATTTTAATCTATCCGATTCTTCTGCTTTAATTTTTGATTCTTTTAATTTTTCTTCAATTTTTTGCCTGTATAAAGCAACAGAAGCCTGATGGCATATTGTTTCTAAGGTATTGGTTATGTTGGTTGGTAAAATATCTTTTGATAAAATTACTGCTGATCCATAAGTAACATTTTCAACTCTTAATGGAATATAATAAATATGATTTATTTTAATAAGATTTGCTATGGAAACAAAAATTCTTTTCGGCAATAATGGAAAATCAAAATCATATTCTGATAAAAGTAAATGCTGAATCCTTGTATCATCTATTTTAGTTTGTAAATTTGATATTGAAAATTCCATTCCAATAGGATTTTTCCCAAAAATAGTAGCTATAATTTTAATATATCTGCGAAAACCATGAAAATTTTCAATTTTTAAAGTATCATAAATAGTATTATATGAGCAAATTGTAACATAAATTGAAGGTTTTATATTTAATAACTGAGTTCCTAAATATTCTAGAATTTTATCTTTTTTTGTTAAACTTAAAAAATGTAAAGCTGAATTTGCAAGAAAACTAAGGTTTATTCTATTTGTTTTTTGTTCTGTTATATCTCTTGAAATATAAAAAATATGATCGATTTCATCATTCTCATTTAAAACTCCCCTTCCTGTTGTTTCAAGCCATATATAATGACCATTTTTATGTTTAAACCTATATTCGGCATTACTACTTTCGTTAGTGTTAAGTTTTTGCTTAAAAATCTCAATCATTGTATTCTTATCACCCGGATGAATTAAGTCAAAAACTGTTTTATTATTAAAATCTGCAATAGTGTAACCCAGGTATTTTTCGAACGAAGGCCCTAAATATGTATATTTCCCATTAACATCCGAAATGCTAATCATATCAACTATTGTTTCAGTTATTCTTTTGAAAAAGCCATCTTTTTCTTTTACTAATTTTTCAACTTTTTTCTTTTCTGTTATATCAACTGTTACACTTGCAATTAAATAATCGTCATTTAAATAAATTGGAAAAAGTAATTGCTGAATATCAAATATATTCCCATTTCTATGCTTTAATTGTATTTCGTGGAATTTATTGAAAAGAAAAGAATTGCTTGAGTTTAAGAGTTGTTGTATTTGATTTTTGAATATTTCAAATTTCAATTTGTCATTATATGAAGGGAAAATATCTTTTGCAAAATCGATAAAATTATTATTTATTGCTTCATTAGTTTCTATTCCGGTAAGATTTTCAATTGCTTTGTTCCATTCTAGAATTGTTCCTTTTCGGTCGATAATTATTATTCCTTCAACCGATTGGTTTATAAAACTACGTAATTTATTTTCACTTTCTTTAATCGCATTTTCATAGTTTATTCGTTCAGTATTATCTATTATAACACCTACAATTCCTGGTTCATTTGTAATTGAATCATTATAAACTGATTTGTGAATTTCAATATGATGGATTTTATTGTTTATTGTTATTGTTTTATTCCGAACAATTGTCCTTTTCTCTTGTAAAACCTGATTGTCAAATTCAGAATATTCTTTAACTCTTTCTTCCGAAAATATATCAAAATGCGATGATCCCAGTATCTTTTCTTTTGGAAGGTTCTCGAAATCTGCAAAAGCTTCATTACATCCAATGTACAGGCCATTTTTATTTTTAAAAAAAACAGGAATTGGAATTGCTTCAATAAGATTTAATAAGTTTAATCCACTCCCAATAAATTTTTGTTCGGATATTTCATTGCGATTGATCTCTGTACTAAGCTTTTCTCTTAAAAGTTTATTTTCTTCTTTTAATTGAAGAATTAAGTTAATAAAGTCATCTTTTGAATCATTTATCATAAATACAAATGGCTTAGTTCTAGTGCTTTAACGACTTGAAGAAATTTATGTTTCAAAAGGTATTATTTATCAAATTTCTTGGCTTGTTCCCAAAAAAGATTCATTTCATCTAAATTCATATTTTTTAAAGATAATCCTTTTTTAATTGTTTGTTCTTCAAGGTAATTGAAACGTTTTATAAATTTTCTATTTGTACGTTCAAGAGCTGTTTCAGGATCTACATCATATAATCTTGCAGCATTTATTAATGAAAAAATTACATCCCCAAATTCGGCTTCAATTTTTTCTTGATCATTGCAATCTACTTCATGCTTAAGCTCGTTCAGTTCTTCGTGAACTTTATCCCAAATCTGACTTCTTTCGTCCCAATCAAATCCAACACCTCTTACTTTTTGCTGTATCCTGTTCGCTTTAACCATTGCAGGTAATGATTCGGGAACTCCTGAAAGTACTGACTTTTTACTGTCTTTCTCATTCATTTTTATTACTTCCCAATTCTCTTCAACTTCTCGGTGATCTTTAACAATTACATCACCAAAAACATGCGGATGGCGATGAACTAATTTATTGCTTATTCCATTAATTACATCAGTAATATTAAAATCGTCTTGCTCCGAAGCAATTTTTGCATAAAAAACAATATGAAGAAGAATATCACCCAACTCCTTTTTTATCTCATTCATATCTTTTTTAATAATTGCATCAGCAAGTTCATAAGTTTCTTCAATAGTAAGTGTTCGCAAGCTCTCAATCGTTTGTTTCTGATCCCACGGGCACTTTACTCTTAACTCGTCCATTATTGTAAGCAATCGATCAAAAGCTTCAAGTTCTTTTTTCATTTTAAATTTAATTGATATTATTTACTAAATTTTATTCGAACGGTTGAGTTCGTATCTAATCCTAAAAGCTCCGCTGCATTACCGTTAAATATTGCAATCTCAAGAAGATTTATAGAGTTGAATAAAGCCAATAATTCTCCTGGCGAAGTTTCCCCATACTTCTTATTTATTTTAGATATTACATTTCCATTGCTTTGAACATAAATCTTAAACTGACGATTTTTACCTACCTGCTCAAATATTTCTTTTGAGATATTTGTAATTGCATTTTGGTACGAATCAATATAAACAATACTACCTATTATTGTTGATTCTTCTATTGTAGCTAGTAATGGTGTACGACGAACAAACTGTTCTGTTTTTGTGCCAAGACTT
>Ga0209211_10004507_pt1 | contig 21581 bp, 27 predicted proteins | sample RifGroA2_FD_183992 | JGI IMG/M metagenome (GOLD analysis project Ga0209211, IMG submission 183992) | Groundwater microbial communities from Rifle, Colorado, USA - Groundwater A2 (SPAdes) (version 2) | ecosystem: Environmental > Aquatic > Deep subsurface > Groundwater | place: Rifle, Colorado...
ATCGGCTGGGAGGCGGTGCCATTGGCATTTAGGATGCCGTTAACAATGAGTTCGGAGCTCTGGTAGGCAAATTTTATGACTACGCCGGGGTCAATGGTGAGAGTTGTGCCAGGAGAGATGACTACTGTGCTGGTGGCTTCTCCGCTGTAGACAACATAAGGGATTAAATCTTTAGTCCAGACGCGATCGCTAATGGTACTCCCATTCATTATGATTCCGTTAATATTGTTGTTGGTGGCAGTATTGCTTGAATGGGTAAAATCTACGACAGGAGAAAGGAATAAGGCGCGATAATTGTTTTGGAAATCGGTATTGGTTACGACAAGAGTGCCGCTTGAAAGATTGTTGATCCCATCGGCTGTATGGTCATGCACGCTCGACTGGCTGACATTCACCGCGCCGCCATATTGAGAAATGCCGGTTTGGGAATTGTCAATTTCAGAAGAGGTGATATCGACCGTGCCGCTGGCTACATAAAGATTGCGATAGTAGTTTTGAGTGAGACGGCTGTTGGATAAAGAAAGACTGCCGCCATTGACAATCAGACCTGCGCCTCCGTCGCCGCCGTATCCGATGGTGCTGTAATTGAAATTAGCAATAGCGCCGGGATTAATAACAATGTCCCGCCAATCTCTGGGAGCGGGAACGGTGGCTGAGCCGTCATTGTTTGTGTCGCCACCAACTGAATCATCTTTGATGAAGGTGAAATAAATCGGCTGGGAGGCGGTGCCATTGGCATTTAGGATGCCGTTAACAATGAGTTCGGAGCTCTGGTAGGCAAATTTTATGACTACGCCTGGGTCAATGGCGAGAGTGGTGCCGCTGGGAATTGTCAAAACGCCTTGGATAACGCACGGGCTTTGGTCTGTGCGGATAATGCTATCCTCGGAGATGGTGCCGGAAAAGGGACAAGTAATTGGCTTGGCCGGCGGAACGCAATCCAATCCCACTAGCGGATGGCAAACGGCTTTGTAGGCGTTGAGGCGACCACCAATTGGTTTATCAGTAGTAATCGGATCGGCTGTTTCAATGAGAATTTGTTTGATTTGAGCGGGTGAAAGTGCCGGCTTGATGGCTTTCAATAGCCCCGCCACGCCGGTGACCATGGGGGCGGATAAGGAAGTTCCTGCTGAACTCTTAGAATAATTATCTACCGGGGGAACTGTGGGACCCAAACCTGGGAAATCGCCCTTCCCTCTAATTGCAGGCGTATAAATATTTTCGCCAGGAGCAGAAAGGTCAACCCCGATACCAAAATTGGATGCTTTTATTGAAGAAACAATAAGTCTGCTATCATTCAAATCTGTCGCTCCAACGATAATAGTATTAGTTGCGCTTACATTCTGTGGCGTTAATGTCGTTACATTTTGATTATCATTCCCCGCAGCGATAATAAAAGTTTTGTCTAAATTGCCCTTAAAAACATCTCGCCAATAACCGGTAAAATCATTAAAATCCTCATCTTTAATTTTTTTAGATATATAACTTATATTAACAACTGCGTTTTGCGGCATTCTATCCGCAATTATTCCCAAACCCTGCGGCGTGAAATCAACAACGAGACCAGTTTCGGAGATTAAATTATAATTATCAGTAACGCCAGATAGAATTCCATTCATCTGGGGAAAACGATAATTTATAGAAGATGTTGAGGAAAGATTATTTGCCCCGATAATACCAGCCACTTTTGTTCCGTGTCCTGACGCATAATCGCTGCCATAAAAATATTCCGCTCGATCCTGAAGGGCAAAGGGACGGCTCCCTTTAAGATTCACATTTTCAAATTCGGGGTGTCTGCCATCGCGCGCGTCAATACCCGAATCTATTATCCCAATGGCTACGGGAAAAAGAGGCGTTCCGCTTTCTTTGATTTTATCCCAAGCGTCGAAAATTCTCACTCGTTCCTGATACGCCTTTAAAAAATCCGGGAATCCTAATTGCAATAACCGCTCTCGCAGATTTTCAGAATCCGTCATAAAAGATTGAGCATAAATATCAGAAAATCCAAGAAACACCGAAAGCGTAATAGCGGCCAATATGATTTTCTTTTGTTTAAATAAAATTTTTTTCATTTTACCAAATAGTGGTTTTTCCTCGGCAAAAATTCTCTATATACCAATCTCGAAATGCCCCTTTAAAATCTTCAAAGGGTGCGCTTAACATCGGATAGTATTCCGGACAAGAATTAGGATACCAAATCAAAAATATACTAGCTAAAAATACGATAAACGTAAAAATAATAATTAATACAAGCGTTTTATGTTTTTTCATAACGAAATAATCTTCAAAATATAACTTCTAAACAGTCCCTCGACTAAAGGATTAGTCATTTGGCGGATGGTTTGTATTTTAGCGCTTAATTCGTTGGCGGTATTTGTAATAACTTCAATTTGATATGCATTGGCGGATTCTACAAAGCCGACAATGCGGCCTCCGACTAAATCGGCAACGGCCTGAACATCGGAAAAAGTCGCACTATCAATAAAATTGACCACTATCTCGTTGACTACGTATTGACTGCCGTCAGTATCCATAATAACTTTCGCCGGATCGCTCTCTTTCGCAAACACCTCTTCTCTGCTCAAAATTGAATTTTTGCCGATTTTGATTTTTTTAGCCAGAATCTGGCCTCTTAATGTGGTTGTTTCTCCGATATGAATATCCGCCTTTGGCGCGAGAAGTTTGAAGTTGAGGAAAGAGTCTTTGCCGAAGACGATTGGTCGGCCGATTTTGCTGTCTTTATGGTCTTTTTTTTCTTTATCGTCCATCAAGGATTCTATTTCTCCGTCATCATCCTCTCTTTCGTCTTTTTGGTATTTTTTCCGGATGCCGATATAATTGACGGTTAAATCATCCGGTTTTAGATTTTGGTCGGGAAGGATGCTGACTTTTCGCTGTCCTTTGAGTTTGAATTGGATGTTAAGAGTGGCCGGGGCGTTGAAAATTAAGGCGGAGTTTTCTTTGATTTCCAATTTATTGAGATTATAAATGCCGCCTGAAAGCACAAGGCGGCTGTCTTTTTCGAGAATGATGTTGCGGTAATTGCCCGCAGAAAGGAAGTTATCCTGGCCTTCAAATCTGAAATCCTGGGTTCCTATGACGAATTCGGAAATTTCCGGAAGATTGGTGATGGGAAGTTGAATAGGCTTAGTTTGTGTTCCGAGGATTTGGGCCTCTTTATGGATTTTGAGCTTGTTGAAAGAGGCATTTCCATTGATTGTGGTGTTTTTGTCTATGATGATTTTGTCGGCGAAAAGATTGCCATTGATTATCGCGTCTTTTTCTATGTCTATTTCCTTGTTAGAGCCTAAATCCCCGCTTGAAGCTTGAACTCCTTGTTCTAATTTAACTTCCTCTTGACCGAAAAGAACGAAGTTGTCCAGATTTTGGAAAAGTGGAGGTTTGGCGCCACCGAACAGATTTTCGCCGAAGAGTAAGCCGGAAAAAACCGCAATGGATAAAAGAGGAAAGAAAATCTGTTTTTTGTTCTTGATATGGGGGATGATCATAGTTTTATTCTAATTCTAATAAAAATTTTAATTACTTCATAATTTGAAACGCCCTTTTTTCAGGGCCGCTCCATAATGCCAAGAAAAATAATCTTTTGTAAAAATCAAAAGCCCCATGGTTTATATTTTAGCGCGGATAGCTTTATCTATCAAAATTTTCACTCTTCCCGCTTCCTGCTCCACAACTTCTCCGTCGTATTCTCCGCTGTGAGCGCTGACGCCCGAATAAACCGGCTTTTTTTGGTCCAGATGAAGATTGACAGTCAAATCATCGCCCTCTTTGCGGGCATAAATATGAAATTTAGGATATTGGCGGCCGCCAAATCGTCTGCCAAAAACATATTCCCCCGTTTCTCCGTTTATTCTCTCAAGCCCGTATCCGGCCCGCCTTATCAAAAATAAAACGTCGCATTTAATATTTTTGAAAAATAATTTCATCGCTTTTTAATTTTACCACAAAGCCGAACTGACCGCTTTATCCACATATTGAAACGAAAGAATTGACAATTCCAAACAACCCGCTTAATATTTTATTAACCCTGGCGGGGGAGGGTTATACGTAAATAATCGCTAAATTAAGACTAATGAAAATAAGCGTTAAAAAAGAAGGTCTCAAGCGGCTTAATTATTTAATCGGCCACCTCAAGGGCGTGAAAAAAATGCTTGAAGAAGACAGATACTGCATTGATATTATCCAGCAGAATCTTGGAGTAATTTCGGCTTTGAATAAAGTCAACGAGCGCATTTTACGAAACCATTTTGACACTTGCGTCAACCAGGCGATTAAATTCGGCTCAAGAAAAGAACGCGAAAAAAAATTATCCGAGCTTATGGATATTTTTAAAAGGTCAAAAACATAAAAGAAATTTATCATTAATAGCGCGAATTAATCATTTAAAAAATTTATGGATTATCGGGAACAAAAAGAGAAAAAAAGTATTCTTAAAAAAGAAAGGGAAATCGGTTGCGAAGAAGAAATAAAAATTCGCCCCATTGTTTATCTTATCTCTGGAATTATTATCGGCTTTATGTTGTCTGGAATTTTAGGCTTTAATATATCTGATATATCTAAAAAAACCTCTGCGCCAAACTCTCAAAGTCCAAACTCTCAAGACACCAGTATTATTGGTGAAAATTTACCTTCATTTTCAGAAAGCGTTGTCCTGCCGGTCAAATGGGGCGATATCGGCAAGCAAATGACGGAAAGCGGCGTCATTGACGCCGGCGAGTTGGAAAAAATTTATTCTCAACGCGGAGGGTTGGACGAGGAATCTAAAAAACTTCTCTATTTGGCCAACAACGGCAATCTCGTTATTGATTCAGAAAATTCCGGCCTGCTCCTTAATCTTTTATGGGCATTGGGTCTCGGCAATAAAAATCCGATATTGGAAAACGGGCCGATGCAGGAGAAGCAATACGGCGGAGCGAAAAATTTTGCTTCAACCGGCGGCTGGAATTTGGCAAAAGGTAATACGATGGACCACTACAGCAAGCACAATTTTATTAATCTTTCTCCCGGGCAACAGGCTTTGGTGGAAAAAATCAGCAAGACAATCTATCGGCCCTGCTGCAGCAATTCAACCTATTTTCCGGATTGCAACCATGGCATGGCTATGTTGGGTCTTTTAGAGCTGATGGCTTCGCAGGGAAAAAGCGAGACGGAAATGTACAAAACGGCGCTAATTGTAAATTCTTACTGGTTTCCGGATAACTACAGGAATATCGCCAAATTTATGGCCGGTCAGGGCGTTCAATGGGCAAATGCGGACCCCAAAGAAATTTTAGGGATTAACTATTCAAGCGGGCAAGGATATAGCGATATTGTTTCAAAAATTCAGCCCGTAGAAAGCAGCGGGGGAAGAGGGTGCGGAGTCTAACAAAAATCTCTAAATTATGAAAAATAAAATTAAAATTGATTTTGAATTATTATTAGGCTTAATTTTGGCGGCGGCATTATTTGTATTTTTAGGGACTAAAACAAGCTTGAATAAAAACAGCGCGTCAAAGCAATTCCGAGCAGATATTCTGGAATCAACGGTTAAACCTGTTTCGGCCAAAGAAATCTATCCGATGTTTTTGTGTCCTTGCTGCGGTCAGCCGCTTAATCCTGAAAAAATTTGTTGCGGACAGGCAAAAGAAAGAATCGATTATATTGATTCCGAAATTAAAGCGGGAAAATCAAAAAATGAAATTGTTATTGATTTCGCGAAAAAATACGGCTTGAATTCTTTCGTTGATAAAAACAAAGCGGAGGAATTCAAAAACGAATTAATCGCGATTGCTCCGGCAAACAGGCCGATAATTTCTTTGAGTCCGGAAACTTATAATTTCGGCGATGTCAGCCAAAGAAAGGGAACCGTCTTTGCTTATTATGAGCTCAAAAACGAAGGGAAAAGCGATTTGATTATAAGCAAACTGGATACTTCCTGCGGCTGTACTTCTGCCTCCGTTCTTTATAAGAACGAGGAAGGGCCGAGGTTCGCCATGGCCGGCCACGGCGCCAAAAATCCAACTGATTGGGAAATTATCATTCCGGGCGGCCAAACCGCCCAACTCAAAGTTTATTACGACCCCGACGTTCACAAAGATTTTCGCGGTCCGGCCATTCGGGAAATCTATATTTTTTCCAACGACCCCGTTGATTTTGAGAAAAAAGTCAAAATTGAATTAAATCAAGTTGACTAATATGGCGAAAATAAAACTTATTCCGATTTTGGCGTTTGTTATTTTGGGTATGAGTATTGCCGTTTTTGGTTATTTCCGGGCTGTGCCCGGAGCAAAAAATAAAACGGAAAATTTGCCCAAAATTGAAATTTTCCCGAATATTTTTGATTTCGGGGAGATAGAATTCGGAAAAATCGTTGAACATAGTTTCAGGGTAAAAAATTCCGGAAATGAAATTTTAGAAATTAAAAGAGTGGCCACCTCCTGCGCTTGCACGACCGCCAAAATTTCCAAAAAAGAAATTAATCCGGGGGAAGAGGCGGAGCTTTTGGTAAATTATGACACTGCCGCGATGGGAAAAGGCCCGCACGGCCGAGGAAAGCAAGAAAGAATTATTTACGTCAAAAGCAGCGACCCCTTAAATCCCCAAGTTGAAATAATGATTTATGCCAATGTTAAATAGCTTATTCGCGAATATAAACGCCGCCTCAACTGCCACAATGGTGCCCCTTGTGGCAGTCACGGGGTTTTTAGACGGCATTCATCCTTGCGCCATCGCTATTTTGATATTTTTTATCGCTTTTTTGCTCACCTTGCAAAGAAGCTTTAAAAATATTTTTTGGCTGGGAATGGTTTATATTTCAGTAATTTTTTTAACTTATTTGGCCATCGGAGTGGGGCTTCTTTCCGGCATAATGTTTTTTGGGCAACATCATTTTTTTGCCAAAGTCGGCTCCTGGCTTTTGATTATTTTGGGAGTCGTTAATTTAAGGGATTATTTCTTCCCGCGGATTAAATTAGGCCTGAAACTCCCTTCAATTCCTCACGATAAAATTAAAAATCTTTTGCAAAAAGCCTCTTTCCCGACCGTTGCCGTTGCCGCCTTTTTAGTCGGACTTTGCTCTGTTCCCTGCTCCGGCGGAATTTACGCCGCGATCACCGCTTTGCTTGCCTCAAAAACCACTTTTTTCACCGGTTTCTTGTATCTTTTGCTCTATAACTTGATGTTTGTAGCGCCTTTGATTATTTTGCTCATTTTATCCGCCAACCCTTACGCGCTGGTGAAATTGGGCGAATGGCAGCAAAAAAATAAATCAAACCAAAAATTAGTAATGGGCCTTTTGATGATTGTTTTGGGCGCGGCGATTTTAACATTCTTTGTGTGATTATTTATGGAAGAACAAATTAACAATCAGCCATTAACCAAGCGGGAGAAAAGGCTGTCAAAGCAAAAACAAGAACAACAGGAGCGCCTGCATTCTGCCCGTCTCCGAAAAATTAAAAAGACAGGCGCCATTGTTCTGGCAACGGCTCTGCTCGCGGCTGGAATAATTTTTTTAACGGGGAAATCAAGCTTAAGGGGAAATCAAAATGACGAGAACAGGGATGGCGGGGCGCCCAAAATAGAAATAAATCCTGCCGAATATGATCTCGGCGATATTTCCATGGCGGCGGGGGTGGTGAAGAAAATCTTTGAGATTAAAAATACAGGAGATGGAGATTTGAGAATAGACGGCATTTGGACTTCTTGCCATTGCACTACCGCCGTTTTAAAAGTAGGCGATAAAAACAGCCCGAAATTCGGAATGGGAGCTAATCCGCCGTTCTGGTCAGAAAAAATTTCCGCCGGTGAATCCGGTTATTTGGAGGTATTTTTTGATCCGGCTTATCATGGCCCTCAAGGAATCGGGTCGGCGGTAAGAATAGTTTATCTTTCAACCAATGATCCGAAAAATAAGCAAAGCGAGATATTATTAAATGCCAATATTGCGCCATGAAGGGAAATCTGTATATTTTTACCGCAATAATTATCGCCGGATTGATTGTCGGCGGCGCCGTGCTTTTGCGCCAATCGCCAGAAGAAAAAATTCCTTCATCCCCGGCTTCTTTGATTGCGCCCGGAAATGAAGACGGCTATCCGGTTTTAGGAAATCCAAAGGCAGGGGTCGCGATGACTGTCTTTAGCGATTTTCAGTGTCATTTCTGCAAAACTTTCAGCCAGACAATAGAACCTGCGATTATAGAAAAATACGTCAAAACGGGAAAGGTTAAAATAATATTTCGCGATTTTGCGTTTTTAGGCGAAGAGTCTAATTGGGCGGCCGAGGCGGCGCATTGCGCCGATGAACAAGGAAAATATTTTGACTATGTTGAAAAGCTCCATTCGGTCCAGAAAGGGCATGATGCCTCGGCTTTTAATCGCGAACTTCTTAAAAATTTTGGACGGGATTTAGGATTGGATACAAGCCGATTCAATGAGTGTTTTGATTCCCGCAGATATAGCCAGGCGGTAAAAGACAGCTTTGAGGAAGGAGTAAAAATGGGGGTAAAGGGGACGCCGACCGTATTTGTCAATAATCAAATAATAGACGGCGTCCAGCCCTTGAATGTTTACGAGGAAGCGATTGAAAGAGAGCTAAAATAAATTTAAAAATATGGACGAAGAAAAAATAAAACAATTCGTGGAAAAGGTAAAAGAAATGAAGGAAGAAGGGCAGATTGATTTGTCTTCTGACGAGGATTTGAGCATTGCCATTATGAATTTGGTTGGCCTGGAAGAACACTTTTTCTTCACCGGCGCCAAAACAGGCAAGGAAAAATATTATGATTTGCTGGAAAAAATCAGGGAAATCAGAAAAGAATTGCTTAAAAAGATTGTCAAAGAGCCGGAGGGAGAGGTTTGGTGCATCTCCAAGCATCTTTTGGCTGCTTCAATGCGGCTGATTGAAGTCGGAACAAAATATTATTCCGAGGGAAAAAAAGATGATGCCCAAAATTTGTTTAAAAAAGCTTACGACCTTTATTCTCTCTTTTGGGGAATCAATTTGAAATTAATTGATATAGGCGAGGTTAAAAAAATCGGCGACGAACAATTGAATGTTCGCGACGAGGATAAAAATGGCGTAATGAAAAAATTAAACGAGTTGGTCCAGAAATTAATTGATTGTTGCAAAGAATAAAATAAAAAGGTCGATTATCAATCATTTAATAGGCGGCGTTGTTTATGAAGCTTGATCAAAAAGTTGTTGGGTTGACTCTCGGCATAATTTCTGCTTTGTGGGCTTTTATTTGCGTTGTTTTTATCGCCATACTGCCCCAGCCGACAATGAGTTTTTTCGGCTGGCTGATACACGCGGACAGAATGGCTGAAATAATCGGGCCGAGAACCGTCACTTTAACCAACGGAATCGCCGGCGTTATCGTGTTTTTTATTCTCGGCTACGCAACTGGATGGCTGTTCGCGGTCCTTTACAATAAGTTCGCGAAAAATCCCCAATAATAACAAGGGCAAAAAAAGATGGATATTAAAATATGAATAGCCAAATAAAAAAATCTGTTATTTGGGGTTTTGTCGCCATGGCATCGTTGTTGGCGTTATATTTTGTGATTTTGAGCCTAGTTTCGGGTTGGAGTTTTGCCAAGGTTCAATTTGACGAAAATTGGTATTGGATAATTGGCCTATCGGCCGGCTTTGGGACGCAAATCGCTATGCTTGCTTATCTAAAAGCGCTGCGCCGCATTCCTGTCTCCGGAAAAGTTGTTGCCGCCTCTGGAACCACCTCTACGATTGCCATGATTGCTTGTTGCAGTCATTATTTTATTAATATCATACCGATTGTCGGGATTTCTGGCTTGGCTATCATCGTCGGGCAGTATCAAACAGAGCTTTTTTGGCTCGGCGTTATTTCTAATTTAGCCGGCATTGCTTATTTATCCGACAAATTGATCAAATTAAAAACTTTGCAGACAATAATGTGAAAAATATCAAAATAATTTTAGCGGTCGGCGCGATTTTATTCATTGCGGCGCTTCTTTATTCTGGTTTATCTAAAAAGGAGAGGGCGAATCAAACTGAATCACGGGTTGATTCCAAAATTCAAATAAATGATGAGGGAGGAGTTTCTGTTGAAGTTGAGCTTATTGGTTTTGACCCGAAAGAACCCGTCCGGTTTCAGATAACATTCAATACCCATCAGGGCGATTTGAATTTTGACTTAACAAAGATTTCTTTTTTGGTTGACGATAATGGCAAAGAATATCCGCCGCTTGAATGGCAGGGAGGAAGCGGCGGCCACCATCTTTCGGGCGTTTTAGTTTTCCCCGTTCTTTCGGGAAACCAAAAAATGATAAAGTTGATAATGAGGGATATCTACGGCATTAATAAGCGCGAATTTAAATGGGATTTAAAATGAAAAAAGAAATTTTCAAAATTAGCGGGATGCACTGCGCGTCATGCGCGGCAACAATTGAAAAAGCGATTTTAAAATTACCCGGCGTTGAAGTTGCGCAGGTAAATTTTGCCTCTGAAACTCTTTTGGCTGAATTTGACGAAAAAAAAGTAAATCCTCAAGACATGGCAAGGGCGGCGAAAGAAGTTGGTTATCATCTTTTAACGCCGGAGGCGGCTTTGGCCAAACCCTCTTTTGCCAAAGCTGCCTCCCTCGCCGAAGTAGCTTCGGCTACGAAGACCGAGTCGGGCGGCAAGGAATTTTTAGCCTTAAAAGTTATCGGCATGGATTCGCCTCATTGCGCCATGGTTGTTGAAAAAGCGGTTAAAACTTTGCCTGGAATTGAAAAAATTGAAGTTGATTATAACAACGCCAGAGCAAAAGTGGTCTTTGACCCGTCAAAAGTTAGAGAACAGCAGATTGAAAAAGCGATTGACGATTCCGGTTATGAGGCGATTCGGGAAACCTCGGAAGCCCAAGATATGCTGGAAAAAGAAAAAATTGAGCGCGAGAAAGAGCTTTCCCTCTTAAAGAAAAAGCTTTTTGTCGGCGCGATTTTGTCCGCAATAATATTTTTAGGGAGTTTTCCCGATTGGTTTGATTTTTTACCCAATATTTTAAACAATCATTGGCTTCTTTTGTTTTTGACGGCTCCGGTCCAATTTTGGGTTGGTTCAAGATTTTACAGCGGCTTAAAAATCCTGATTAAATACAGGACTGCCGATATGAATACTTTAATTTCTATCGGCACTCTTTCCGCTTTTATCTACAGCGCGGCCGTAACGATTCTTCCCCAGTTTTTTCAAAAAGGCGGCATTGCCCCGGCGATTTATTTTGACACATCGGCAATTATCATTACTCTGATTTTGCTCGGCCGTTATTTGGAGCTTTTGGCAAAGGGAAAGGCCTCGGAAGCAATCAAAAAACTGATGAAGCTCTCGGCAAAAACCGCGCGCGTCGTAAAAGACGGCAAAGAACAAGAACTGCCTATTGAGGAAGTAAAAATCGGAGATATTATTGTTGTTCGGCCCGGAGAAAAAATCCCGGTTGACGGCAACGTGATTGAAGGAAAATCATTTGTTGATGAATCAATGGTTACCGGCGAGAGCATGCCGGTTTCCAAAGAATCCGGTTCAAAGGTCATTGGCGCGACCATCAATCAAACCGGCTCCTTTAAGTTCAGGGCTGAAAAAATCGGCAAAGACACATTGCTTGCCCAAATCATAAAAATGGTGGAGCAAGCCCAAGGCTCAAAGGCGCCTATTCAAAGATTGGCCGATTTAATTTCTTCTTATTTCGTGCCGGCGGTAATTGTTATCGCCGTTTTGACTTTTATTGTTTGGCTGATTTTCGGCCCCCAGCCGGCTCTGGCTTTTGCTTTGGTTAATTTTGTGGCTGTTTTAATCATCGCCTGCCCTTGCGCTTTAGGCCTAGCGACGCCAATGGCAATGATGGTGGGCATCGGCAAAGGCGCGGAAAAAGGCATTCTAATTCGCGAGGCCGCAGCCTTGGAAGTAGCCGAAAAAATTAGCGCCATTGTTCTGGATAAAACCGGCACCCTGACCCAAGGAAAGCCAACAGTAACCGATATCTTGCCGATGATATCGGCTGATGAGATATCAAATAAATTCCGGGGCGATATTTTGAAAATGGCGGCGAGCTTGGAACAAAAATCAGAGCATCCTTTAGCTAAAGCGATAATTCAAGCCGCTGCCAGCTTAGGCCAAAAATCTTCCCATCCTTTGGATAAAGCCATTAAAAAAGAGGCGCTTCAGGAAGAAATCAGACTGTGGGAAGTTTCCGATTTTGAGGCGATTCCCGGAAAAGGAATAAAAGGAAAAATTTTGGTAAACGATCAAAGAATCCCGATTGCCCTAGGCAATCGGGAACTCATAAAATTATTCGGGCTCAATACAAAAGATATTGAAGAGAAAATCCAAAAACTTGAATCGGAAGGAAAAACAACGGTTATTTTAATCCAAGAAAATAAAATTTTGGGCTTGATCGCCATTGCCGACGTTCTAAAGCCGGAAGCCAAGGAGGTTGTGACAAATCTTAAAAAAGCCGGGTTGGAAATTTGGATGCTCACCGGAGACAACGAAAGGACCGCCAAAGCAATCGGCGGCCAGGTTGGAATTGAAAATATAATGGCGCAAGTTTTACCGCAGAATAAAGCGGCTAAAATAAAAGAGCTTCAAAGGAGCGATTCTTCCGCGGGACTCGGAACAAGAAAAGTGGCGATGGTTGGCGACGGAATCAACGATGCTCCGGCCTTGGCTCAATCGGATTTAGGCATCGCGATGAGCGAAGGCGCTGATGTGGCAATGGAATCAGCCGGTATTACTTTGATGAGAGGCGATCTGAAGCTGATACCGGAACTTTTTGAACTATCGCGCAAAACCTTAAAAATAGTTAAACAAAATCTCTTTTGGGCCTTCTTTTACAACTCTGCTTTCATCCCGGTAGCGGCCGGGGTTTTGTACCCTTTTTTCGGAATTTTGCTTAATCCTATTTTCGCCGCGGCGGCCATGGCTTTTTCTTCAATATCCGTTGTCTTAAATTCATTGCGGCTGAAAAGAAATTAAATTTTTCTAATATATTATGACGCGTCAAATCTGCCAAAAATACAGCCGCTTGCGAAGTTCTTCTGCTTTAATTTCCGCAATATAAGTATTTCTGGAATCGCCGTCTTTTTTGGCTCTTTCAACGCTCCCCAGCGCGTCTTTCATATATTTATCTTTCACGGCATACATCCTTGCAACCGCATCTTTTCTTCTTATTTCCAATTCTTTTTCCTTGGCGTCAACATCGCAAATCTCTTCCATTATCGGAGCAATTTCCGCGTCCACCTGAATTGCCGTTTTCCTCGCTAAATTAAAAGCCTCTTCTTTGTCCCGCCTTTCCTGAATATTGTCTTGGGGCTTTGATTCAGTTTTTGGCATTTCTTCCGGATTTAACACTGCTTCTGCCATAATTTTTTTTAAAAATTAATGATAATGTCTAATTTGGTCGCCTTTCGACTTTGCTCAAGGCGACTCTGAGCTTGTTGAAGAATCGGGATGCATAGTATTTATATCTTTTTTGACATTTTCACAACTATCGTCGCCCATTCAGCCATTCTGATCGAGGAACGCCTGATTGGCGGATAATGCCTTTCAAAGTCCGCGGTTTGAGCGCTTTTGAGCCGTGAAATGGTATGCATACCTGCCGAAACGCGCCAGCCGCATAACCAACATAAAAATAATGGCTTCCTTTTGCGTAATTCAAATAAAAACTGCGCACTTTCAAAAAACGCACAACGTCTTCGGCCGTCCAGTTGTATAAACTTTTCGGCATAAAATAAATATTATGCCAGAGCCAACGCCCGACCGCTTACAACATTCATTCTGCCAGCAAAAAATACCGATTCGGGTTGCCGTTTGGCCTCTATGCTGCTCTGCCATTTATGACCATATTCCTTATCCACAGACTGATTCAAAATATGCGGCCTCGCCTTAATTTTTTTGGCGGACTCCAAATACCCCTGCACCGCTTCAAAAAGAAGAAGCATTGCCTCCCTGGGCGTATCTCCCGCTTCCACGATATTAAACTCCAAAGCCGCCGCATACCAGACATCGGCTTCTTTGAAAACTAAAATTTTTACCGAACCTCTCTGGAAGGTATTTTTATATTTAGCCATAATTATAATTATTATAAATAAATTACTGAATAAATCAAGTATCGCGATCGCGTATTCTAAACTTAGTGCGAACCCCCATTTTGAAAAAAATTCCTGACCGCTCCGCTCGGGCGGCGCTGGAAGGAGGAGTGGTGGAGGAATGCCCGCGCCGCCCTCGCTTTCCGCCGCCGAATTTCGTGCCCGTGAAACTGGCGCGCCGCTAGCGTTCAAATTTTATGAAATAATGCTTCGGCTTCGATTCTTCTTTCAAGATTATACTCCAACTTGGCTCAATTTGGGAAACTCTTTTTATCTCTCCGTTGTGTCTGCAAAGCGGGTCAATAACTCGTGATTTACAAAAAACTTCACCATCAAAATTATTAGGGTCATTTCTAAAACCGATTTTATTGTTCATTCTATCAAACAACAATTTTAGGCGTTCATCATTTTTGTGATGTGGTTCTATTTTTGAAAGCACAATTTTGTCAGTTGTGTATAAATCGGTTTCAGAAATATACCCTTTTGAAAGCGCATATCTAAGATAATCTCCAACAGTGCGGAACATAACAGCAGAAGGTAAGCCAGCATAGTAATCGGTATTGAGTTTCAAAAAAAGTCCCGCATACTTTTTTACGCTTTCAAAATTTCTAAAAATCCACTCACCATTTTCCGCTGTAAGATTATCAAGAAAGTATCGTGCAGTTTCTATCTCACCGAAAACTTGAGCAGTTCTCAAAGAGTAATCAATCCTGTCAGCGCATAGATCGGGTAAATCCTTTTCTTTTAGCGGAAAATTCTTGTCATCAAGAATATAATCTAAATCTAAATTGTATTTTTTAAGTATTGCCGGTATTTCTGACTTTTGGACATAATCGTCGAAAACATTATCTTGATGATTATGTTCCTTTTCAGAGCCAACATCTAAAACATAATCTATGCAGTGCGAGAAAGCCGAATGGGAAACATCATGAATAAGCCCAGCGATTTGTTCTTCAATTGGCGCACCATAATTTTTTAGAAGCGAGCAAACACCAACGGAGTGCTCGAAACGCGAGTGCCGAGTGCCCGAGAAATGCGGCTCGAAATATCCCGCTTGGTCTATGTCTTTTAGCCGTTGGAGTGTTGGACTGTTGATAATTTCAAGTAGCACTGGCTCTGAAATTTCAACATTTCCATAAACCCTATCTTTAATATTCATAAATTTATTTTTCATCAACATATTCAAGAAAAAGTTTTTTATCGAAACCACCTCGCTCTTTCTTCTTTTTCTCTTTTTGTTTTTCAACCGCGGCAAAAGATAGATTGTTATTATCAGCGATTGATTCTATCAATTGCAACACATCAGAAAGCTCGTTCAAAATTTCTTCTTCGGTTTTTGCTTCCAACAGTTCTTTCGCTTCTTCTGTCAGTTTGTCTTTAAGTGCAATTTTGAATTGCTCGTCGTTTAATTCAGAAATTTTTGGGACAGCGTTACTCTTTCTGATAATTTCAGGAATTTTGTCTCTTATAAGCTTATTGTAAATTTTACGATTCATAATTATTTAAGTAATTCATTTGTTGAAACCCCAAGAGCTTTGGCGACTTTGTGAACAGTCATCAAAGACGGATTTCTCCTTCCTCGTTCTAAGCCACTAATATACGATCTGTGGACGCCTAAAATTCTTGCAATATCGCCTTGTGATAACTTCTTTTTTAAGCGTATCTCTCTTAATTTTTTGCCAAATTGCAAAACTTCAGTTTTCATAATGGATTTATCCACTCTTGCATTGATTTTATCAAATGTTGTATGATTGGTCTATGGATAGCAATCATTCAACATATTTAGGGAGTAAAAATCCTGTTGCGCGCACACGGGAGGGCGGGGCAAGCACAACATTTTTTATCTTGGCGGCTCATTTCGCAAAGCGAAATACGAAATTCGGCGCGCGAGCGAAGCGAGCGCGTACCTTCTTCCGAAAACTCTCAATGTCTAATTTGGTCGGGATGCCGGGAATCGAACCCGGTTCTTACCCACCCCAAGGGTAAATACTGCCGTTGTACTACATCCCGAGGTGCCTCCCTTTTTTTAGGCAATCGGTGCAAATTTTAATTCGCTTGCCCGCTTTGCCGCGAGGCAAACCAGGAGGCAAGGCCGCCCATTGAAGATTGGGATATTTTCTTTTTTTGCCGGTAGGGTTGAATTTAGTCGCCCTGACTCTATTACTGCGATGCCCTCCGATTATTGTTCCTTTTTTGCAGATAGGACAAGATTTAGCCATAGTAAATATATGTTAGTATGTTAAAATTACTTTGTCTATATTATCATGGATTTTATTTTCGCCATCGCGATTTTAATAATGTCCGTTGTCCTCCATGAAGTTTCTCATGGCTACGCGGCGTATGTTTTGGGAGACCCGACCGCCAAATACCAAGGCCGGCTGACTTTAAATCCCTTAAAGCATTTGGATCTTTTCGGTTCAATAATCCTGCCCGCCTTCACCTATCTCGCCAGCCATTCCATTTTAGGATGGGCAAAACCCGTGCCTTTTAATCCTGATAATTTGAAAAACAGAAAGTGGGGTTTGGCATTGGTCGGCATTGCCGGGCCTTTGGCGAATTTTCTGATAATAATCGTTTTCGGGCTTCTTTTGCGCTCCGGAAGCCGGATGGTTTTTCTTCCTGTTTCATTTTTTGAAATTTCAGGGCTTGTCGTATTCGTGAATTTGCAGCTGATGATGCTTAATTTGATGCCGATTCCGCCGCTTGACGGTTCGCGCGTTCTTCAGGCGTTCCTTCCTTACCGCTGGCAGAATATTCAGTTTGTCTTGGAAAGATATTCTTTCTTTCTCGCCTTAATCTTCATCTTCTTTGTCTGGCCTCAATTTTTCTTGCCAATCACTCTTTATTTGTTTGCTCTGATTACCGGGCTGACGATTTGAACCCGGCGCTTAAAATGATTAAGCGGCCTCGCAAACGCGGGGCTGTTTTTTTACCGACAATCTTGCTTTTTGCGATTAAAAAATATACACTACAAACTATTGCCTATGCCGACAATTCATCAGTTAGTCAAAAAGGGCAGAAAAAAAATATTGAAGAAAATAAAAACGGTGGTGCTCCGGCGCGGTTTTAACTTGCCTAAAAACCGGCCGGTAAAATATCCTTCGCCTTTCAAACGCGGAGTTTGCATCAAGGTGACGACAATGACTCCAAAAAAACCGAATTCCGCAATCAGAAAAGTGGCTCGGGTGCGGCTGACAAACGGAATGGAAGTAACCGCCTATATTCCCGGCATCGGTCATAATTTGCAGGAACACTCGGTTGTTCTTCTTCGCGGCGGCCGAGTAAAAGATTTGCCGGGCGTTCAATACCACATCGTCCGCGGAGTTTTAGACACCGCGGGAGTAGAAGGCAGAAAACGCCAAAGGTCGGCGTACGGAACAAAGAGGCCCAAATAAAGGAATTTGCCCCCGCGATTTGGAGTGAAGCGACAAATCGCGACTGCAAAACCTTTACCCCGACCTGGGTCGGAGTGCTCAATTTTATAATTATTCGCTTCACTCATTAAGAAAATCAATCATGCGCAGAAAAATTAAAATTAAATACAAATTAAGCCCGGACCCTTTATATAATTCTCTCGGCATTGAGAAATTTACCAATTATTTGATGCTGGAAGGGGGAAAAAACACGGCGCGAAAAATCGTTTACCGGACGCTGGAAGAAATTAAAAAGAAAACCAAAGAAGATCCTCTCAAAATTTTTGAAAAAGCGGTTGAAAATGTTTCGCCGTGGGTTCATGTCCGCTCAAGAAGAGTGGGAGGCGCCACTTATCAGGTGCCCAAAGAAATTCCATCCGAAAAAAGGCCCGGCATTGCCATGAAATGGATAATCCTGGCGGCGCGTTCAAAAAAAGGGAAAAATATGACAAATCGGCTCTCCGAAGAATTGATCATGGCCTCTAAAAATGAGGGGATAGCAATCAAAAAACGCGAAGATACGCACAGAATGGCCGAAGCTAATAAAGCCTTTGCCCATTTCGCGTGGTAGGTTCCCCCGCCTAAAGCGGGGTCAATCTAAAATCTCAAATCTTTTAATTTATGAATCCCGAGAGCATGCTAAAAGGCCGGATGGCCGAAACATTAACTGAAGAATTGCTAAGACAGTCAGGCAATGCAGTTTATAGATTTGGGTACGAAGCCATTGTCCAAAATCTAGCCCAGTTGGCGAATAGTTTTGACCGCTATAGCGAAGTGGGAGAAAGAATCCGGGCAATTCCGGATTTTATCATAGTTGACAAAAATGGTAAGCCTGATTTTGTAGAAGTGAAATTCCGATGGAAACCAGAAGTGCAGTATGAAAAGGATTATGAGAGATTCGAAAAAATTGGGAGGTTTTGGTCGGCAAAAATTATTTTTGTGAACTGCTGGGAACAGCCATATTTTAGGATATCAGAACCGCCTTATTTAGATAGAAATAAAAAATTGCAATCGAAACCACTACTTGAAGAAAAAAATTGGGGAATTGATAAAAAACTTTATGATGATTATGAAGAATTGGTGCATAAATATTTAACCCCGACTTTGATTCCGTCAAAAAATTAAAAGTCAAATCTTAAATATATTTTTGTGAAAGACAAAAATTATAAAACCGAGTTTAATAAAAGAATTTATAAATATGCTTTGGATATTATTAGATTCGTTGAAAAACTACCAAAAGAAACAACCTCGCAGGTTTTGGCAAAACAATTAATAAGAAGCGGGACATCTGTTTCCGCTAATATTATTGAAGCACAGTCAGCAAGTTCTAAAAAAGATTATATAAATTTTTACACCATTGCCCTGAAATCCGCAAACGAATCAAAATTATGGATTAGTTTATTAAGAGATACAGGTAAAACAAATAAAGAAGAAGCCGCTAAATTATTAACAGAAACGATTGAAATTGCAAAAATTCTTGGAGCAAGCGTTATAACAATGAAAAATAAAAATAAGATTTGAAATTTAAGATGAAGATTTGAGATTTGAGATTTAATTTTTGAGATTATGAGACAGTATCCAATTGAACGAACTAGGGATATCGGTATTATTGCCCACATTGATGCGGGGAAAACAACCGTGAGCGAGCGGGTGCTTTTTTATACGGGCATTACATATAAAATCGGCGAGGTACACGAAGGAGAGGCGGTAATGGACTGGATGGAGCAGGAAAAAGAACGCGGCATCACCATAACGGCCGCGGCCACAACTTGTTTCTGGAAAAACAATCAGATTAATATCATAGACACGCCCGGCCACATTGATTTTACGGTTGAAGTTCAAAGGTCTTTGCGCGTCTTAGACGGCGGCGTGGTGGTTTTTGACGGCGTTGCCGGAGTAGAACCGCAGTCGGAAACGGTCTGGCGCCAGGCGGATAAATATAAAGTTCCTCGCCTTTGTTTTATCAATAAAATGGACAGAATGGGCGCGAGCTTTGAAAACAGCTTTAAATCAATTCTTGAACGGCTCACTCCCAATGCCGTGGCCCTTAATATCCCCATTGGCCAAGAGGCTGATTTCGAGGGCATTATAGACCTTTATAAGATGAAGGCGGTTTATTTTGAAGGCGAGCGCGGAGAAAATATCGTAGAAAAAGAAATTCCGGAAAAATACGGAGCCGAGGCGGAAAAATGGAGAAAGCAAATGATAGAAAAAATTTCCGAAACCGACGAATCGCTTCTTGATAAATATTTGAACAATCAGGAGCCTTCAACCGAGGAAATGAAAAAAGCCCTGCGCAAAGCCTGCCTGGAATACAATCTCGTTCCGGTTTTATGCGGTTCTGCTTTAAAAAACAAAGGAATACAGCCGATGCTCGACGGCGTGGTTGATTATCTCCCCAGCCCGATTGATTTGCGCTCGGTTGAAGGAATCAGCCCGAAAACAAAAGAAAAAATAATCCGCGAAGCAACAGATGAAAATCCTTTCAGCGCGCTGGCTTTTAAGCTCCAAACAGATCCTTATGTGGGCCAGCTTACTTATTTCCGCGTTTATTCCGGAACCTTAGCTTCCGGCTCTTATATTTACAATTCTTCAACCGATACCAGGGAAAGAATCGGCAGAATTTTAAGAATGCACGCCAACCACCGCGAAGAAATTAAAGAGGTTTTTAGCGGCGAGATTGCCGCAGCCATTGGGCTGAAAAATACTAAAACAGGAAATACTCTTTGCGACCCAAATAATCCAATAATTTTAGAGCGGATTGAATTTCCCGAGGCGGTGGTTTCTCTGCGCATTGAACCGAAAACAAAAGCAGACCAGGAAAAAATGAGTCTGGCTTTGAAGCGGCTTTCCGACGAAGACCCGACTTTCAGAATCAAGGCGGACCCGGAAACCCTGGAAACCATTATTTCCGGGATGGGAGAATTGCATCTTGAAATTATTGTTGACCGGATGAAAAGAGAATTCAAGGTTGAAGCCGGAGTGGGCAAGCCGCAAGTCGCTTACAAAGAAACCATTACCGCGGACGGCGAAGCGGAAGGAAAATATATCAGGCAATCAGGGGGCCGGGGCCAATACGGCCACGTCCGCGTCAAATTGTCGCCGAGAGAAAGAGGCGCGGGATTTGAATTCATAGATTCCATCAGAGGCGGCATTATCCCGCAGGAATTCATTCCGGCCGTTTTAAAAGGCGTCAAAGAAGCAACGGAACGCGGCGTGGTGGCGGGATTCCCTTTGGTTGACCTTTCGGTTGAACTTTATGACGGTTCGTACCACGATGTTGATTCTTCGGAAATGGCGTTTAAAATCGCGGGTTCAATCGCCCTGCAAGAAGGAGCGAAACGAGCCAAGCCGATACTTTTGGAACCAATTATGAAAGTAGAAGTGGTGACTCCGGAAAAATTTTTAGGCGATGTCGTAGGGGATTTGAATTCCAAGCGCGGGCAGATTGAAAATATGGGCGATAGATTCAATCTGAAAGTCGTTGACGCCAAAGTGCCTTTATCGGAAATGTTCGGATATGTCACGAATTTGCGTTCAATGACAGAGGGAAGGGCCACTTATACAATGGAATTTGACCGCTACGAAAGAGTTCCTGAAAACGTCGCCCAATTGATTAAAGAGGGGAAAAAATGACGAAAAACAAGAAGCGAAGCGACTATGTTTTTCGTCGCCCCGCGCCGATTTTACCGGAATTATAAAATATTTAGGGCTGGGGTAAAAAACTATGTCTGAAGACAAAGAAACCATCAACGAAGAAATGCTGGAAGACGATCTGGGAATTGAAGTTGACGTGGAAAATCTGCCTTTATAAATGACTTGACGACCCATGCTATCTTATATAAGATAAGACTATTGCGTATTTATCGCATTTTTTATTAAAAGCTGGCTACCCCGCACTAATTTTGCGAGATTAGCCATGGCGATGCGCTTCGCCCGTAATGGGATGCCGCTATTCGCGGCACGCGCATCGCAAAACAAAAAGTCGTCATTAAAAATAAAAAGGTCAGCAATTATTAATTAATAAAAATTAGGGCGGGGTGCTCATATTTTTACAAAAATTTTGCTC